>OMEQ01001352.1_pt1 | contig 11557 bp, 10 predicted proteins | sample 1645451 | NCBI WGS metagenome assembly OMEQ01 (sample SAMEA103958142, study PRJEB25191) | human gut metagenome | biome: human-associated habitat [ENVO:00009003]; feature: intestine environment [ENVO:2100002]; material: feces | place: Germany | collected 2013/2015
GGGGCGCCGCCCCTTGACCCTGCAAGGGACATTGTCCCTTGACCCTTTTTTGGCTGTCCGGCTTGGTCGCGCTTCCCTTACTTGTCTATTCCCTTCGCTTTCAGGCGCTCTTGGCGCTGGTTTAACATACGCGCCCTCTGCCCCATCGCTTCCACCTGCTCCATGAACGCTTTCACTTCTTCCTCACTCATGCCCTCAAACAGCGCATCCGCCAGGTCATCCGCCATCCGCCGTATCGCCGTGCGGTACTGCATCGCTTTCTCCGTCAGATACACCCGCCGAATCCGTCGGTCGAACGTATCCACTTCCCGCCGCACAAGCCCTTTCTTCTCCAAGCCCTGCAGGCTGCGGGTCGTCGCGGCGCGATCCACCGTGTACGCCTCCGCCATCTCGTCCTGCGTGCGCCCGTCCTGCTCGTACAGCAGCGCCAGATACAGCACGTCCGACGAGGTCAGCTTCTCGTCCAGCAATTCCCGGTTCAGAAACAGGTTCATCTGCCGAAACAGCACAATCACGGATTTATCCACGCGCATGGATTGTTCCTCCTCTTCGTTGTCACAACCCATTGTAGCGCATTTTTATTGACATGTCAACAATGCAAAAGGAATTTCCGTCATTTTTTCTTGTTCCACAGCGCAAATCCGGCGGCACACAGCGCCAGCACGAAGCAGCCGCTGCTGTATATGGACAAGCCAAACACCTGCGGGCCGTTTCCTGCGACCGCGCCGCCGAAGATGAGCAGCCCCAGCGACAGCAGCATCAGGCAGAGCTTGCGCACCATGGCAATAACGAGCTTGCGGACGTCCTCGCCCGCATGATGCTCAACGCCGAGATTCGCCTCGCCCTTTAAGCCTGTGCGCAGGATATCCGCCAGCAGCGCGGGGATTTCCAGCGACTTCCGGCTGCTCTCATAGATGGCGCGGACATCCTGCGTCAGGAGCGCACGCCAGTCCACGTTGTCAAACATCTGGTCGCCGATGCGCGCAGTAATGACATTCATGATGTTCAGTTCGGGGCTGAGGTCAGCGACGACGCCCTCAATCGTCGCCAGACCGCGCGCAAGCATCGTCAGGCTGCTGGGCATGGCGATGCCGTTCGTCTTCATGACGCTGGTCATGTCCTCGAACACTTCCGCCAAGTCCATCGTTCCCAAATCCGCCGAGCCATACTTATCCAGCATGGCCTCAATGTCGCGGTAGAGCTGCTTTTTGTCCGCCGTGCCGTGGAATTCGCCCAGCCCCAGCACCGCGTCGCGCACAAGGGCGATATCGCCGCGCGCCACGCCGACAATCGCGTTGCCGATGAGCTTGCGTTCCTTCTCGTTCAGGCTGCCCATCATGCCCATGTCGAGCCAGACGATTTTGCCGTCGCGGATGCGGATGTTGCCCGGATGCGGGTCAGCGTGGAAGAAGCCATCCTCCATAATCTGCCGGACGTAGTTGTCCGCCAGCTTCGCGCCGATTTCCGCGAGGTCGTAGCCCGCTTCCACCAGCTTGTCGTGTTCGTCGATGCCCATGCCGTCGATGCGCTCCATCACCAGCACGTTCGTCGTGGTGTACGCGCGGTAGAGAATCGGCGACGTGACGAACACGACGTCCTGATTCAGCGCGTGGAAGCGCTCCAGATTCGCCGCTTCGGTCTGGAAATTCATTTCTTCCTGCGCAACAACCCACATTTCGTCCAGCACCTGATTGAAGTCCACCAGACTGCCGGCGGGGGTGTACTTCAGCACCTTGCACGCCTGTTTGAGCAGGATGATGTCGCGGCTCATGACCTCGTGGATGCCCTCGCGCTGCACCTTGACGACGACGCTCTCCCCGCTTTTGAGGATGGCGGCGTGCGCCTGCGCGATGGACGCACTGCCCAGCGCCTTCTCGTCAAACGACGCGAACACTTCCTCCATCGGGCAGCCGTAGGAGGTTTCCACCACGCGCTGCACCTGCTCAAAGGGCATGGGCGACACGTTCGAGCGCAGCTTTTTCAGCGCCTCGCAGTAGTCCCGCGGCAGAATATCCGACCGCATGGAGAGGATTTGCCCCAGCTTGATGAACGTCGGGCCAAGATCCTCGATGATGGCGCAGAGTTTTTCCGGCGTGATGCCGTGCAGGATGTCATGCTTGCGCACCACGTCCACAATTTCGCGCAGACGCTGGCGATTCTGGGCGATTGTCCGCTCCCGCTCCGCCTGATTCGCGCCGCGGCGGTTCTCGTTTTTCGGCGGATTGTCGTTTTCGGGTTTGTCCGCCGCTTCGGTAGGGATTTCCGGCGTAACCGGCTGCTGTTCCTTCTCTGTCATATGCTGTCTGCCCTCAGTTCTCGGCCGTCTCGTCGGATGCCGAATCACCGGATGCCGGTGCACCGGATGCCGGTTCATCGGATTCTGCCGATGCCGCCGTCTTTTTCGTCGCCTCGCGCGCCGCAATGTGGGCTTTCAGCGCCTCCAGCTGCTCGTCGGAGAGCGAATCCACCGCCGAAATCACGTCATCCGGCGGCGTGACAATCGTCACATTCTCGCGGATGGCATCCTTAATATTGTGCTTGAGTTCCTCGTTGAGCACCTTGCCCTGTTCAATGGTCAGTTCGCCTTTTTTGACCAGTTCATTCAGCACATCCGCGCCCTTTTCCTTCGTCACCGCCGCGACCCCGACGCCCGCCAGAATCAGCTTCCGCAAATTTTCGCCCAAATCCAACATAGTCAGCGCTCCCTTCACATTCGCCAAATCGGCGGATTGTTTGCATTTTGATTTTCGCGGCAGACAGCTGCCGTTTCTATGTTGATTCGCCGCGGAGGGGGCGCATTCCTGCATGGAGGGGGATTTTTTCGCTTGACAATTTGGGGGATTTGTTTAGGGAATGAAAATGCGCCGCCAGCGAGTGTGCCGACGGCGCAGGGGGGATTAGTCCTCGATGTAGGTATATTTGATGCTATGGGATTTAGCGTAGTTCTCGGCGTAGGAGTTCGGGAGGACGCGGAGAGTGAGTTTATCGCAGCTGAAGAAGGTATCGTCGCCTATTTCGGTGACACTGCGAAGGTCGCCGATGCTTGCAAGCGCACTGCAGTCAGAGAACGCCCATTTCCCGATGCTCGTCACGTTGCTCAGGTCGCCCACGCTCGTTAGCTCACTGCAGCCATTGAACGCCCATTCCCCGATGCTCGTCACGCTGCTCAGGTCGCCCACGCTTGCAAGCGAACTGCAACCACTGAATGCGCTATTCCCAATATTCGTTACGCTGCTCAGGTCGCCGATGCTTTCAAGTGCACTACATCCTTGAAAAGCTAAAGTACCAATTGTTTTCAATTTTGGCATGTCACCAATTTTCTTAAGTGATATGCAATACTCATTTCCAATCCAGTTGCCATCATCATCAAAAGTGCCTATGCAACCAAACGTTTCGTCTCCAATACTTTCCACGTTTGGTAAGTCTCCAATGGACTCTAAAGATGTGCAACCTGCAAATGCACTTTTCCCAATGCTTTTCACATTGTTTAGGTCGCCAACACTCACAAGCGCGCTGCATCCATAGAATGCATCGAATCCAATAGTTTCCAGTCTTGGTGTTTCGCCAATATGCTTGAGTGAGCTGCAATAATAATAGTCATATTTTTCACTTTCATCATTATAGAAGCCAATTCCTCCGCTAAAGGCTGTATCACCAATACTCTTTAGTTTTGGCATATCGCCGATACTTTCCAACGATGCACATGCTTGAAAAGCTCCGTTCCCTATATTTGTCACGTTGCTTAAATCGCCAATGTTATTCAGTAAAATACACCCCATAAAAGCATCGTTTCCAATGCTTTGCACAGCGCTCAAATCTCCCACGCTTTGTAACGCTTTGCACAATGAAAATGTATTCCTATTGACAACCGTCAGCTTCCCCAGACCCTCAACCTTCTTTAGTTTTTCACAATTCTGAAACGCCCCGAACGCAATCCGCGTCACGTTCGGCAATGCCCCGATGCTCTCCAGTTCCCTGCACCCTGAAAACGCTTCCGAGCCAATTCGCGTTACGCTGTCCAAATTGCCAACCGTTTTCAGGGACTTGCAGGAAACCGTTGAATACTCTCCGTTGTCCTCGTCCATAAACCACTGTTCCGCAAACGCATAATTCCCGATAGTTTGCAGCTTCGGCATATCCCCAATACTCTCCAGTGTCTCGCACCCACTGAACGCATACTCCCCGATGCTCTCCAGCTGGTTCATGTCCCCCAGCCGCACCAGCGCTGTGCACCCATCAAACGCATGGTTGCCAATCTTCGTCAACCCATCCGGCAGCTCAATCTCCTGCAAATTCGTGCAGCCCGAAAAGGCATAATCGCCGATTTCCGTCACGCCATCGGGAATCTTCACGCGCTCAAGGCTCGTGTCGCCCGCAAAGGCGTAGTCCTCAATCCGCTTCACCCTCGCCGGAATCGTGTATGTCGCCGGATTCCCGCTGCTCTGCCCGTCCGCATCCTCCGCCAGTGCGGGAACCATCAGGCAGCCGCCCGCCAAAAGCCCGGTCAGCGCAAGGGTCAACAGTTTCTTAGCCTCCATGATTGTCAGCTCCTTTCTGTATTTCCATTATACAACACTTGTGTCATTTGTCAATCATTTTTCATACTTTCTGCGCGCTTCTCCCGCGTTTTTTCTCCCCCGAAGCCCTTGCACAAATCCCCCGCGTGATGTACAATAAAGCCGAAGCGTGATTCACGCAAGAGTAGGAGGAGGAAACACTATGGCGATTACCACCCGCGCGTTCGGCACGACCCAAGACGGTCAGAACGTGACGATGTATACCCTGACGAACCATTCCGGCGCGTCCGTGTCCATGCTTGACCTCGGCGCGATTGTAACCAATATTCTCGTGCCGGACAAGAACGGCAAGCTGGCGGACGTTGCCCTCGGCTTCGATACGCTGGCGCATTATGAGGGCGGCCACGGCGCGATGGGCGATACCATCGGGCGCTTCGCGAACCGCATCGGCGGCGGCTGCTTCACCCTCGACGGCACGGAATATCACCTCTACCAGAACGACGGCGAAAATACCCTGCATGGCGGCAAAGCCGGCTTCCAGAAGAAGGTCTGGCAGGCGACGCCCGTCGCGGGGGATACGGTGGATTCCGTCAAGTTCCACTACGTTTCCGCCGATATGGAGGAGAACTTCCCCGGCAATCTGACGGCGGACGTGACCATCTCGTGGGACGACGACTGCAACCTGACGTTCCACTATCAGGCGACGACCGACAAGGCGACCGTCATCAACATGACGAATCACACCTATTTCAACCTCGCCGGCTATGACCACGGCACGGTGCGCGACCACGCCATCTACATCGACAGCGACGTGGTGACGGCGGTGGACAGCGGCCTGATTCCGACGGGCGGCTACATGCCTGTCAGCCAAACGCCGCTTGACCTGCGCGAGGAGATGCTCATCGGCGACGGGCTTGACTGCATGAACGAGTGCGTGCCGATGCGCTACGCCAAGGGCTACGACTGCAACTACGTCCTGCGCAAGGGCAGCGCGATGGGGCTGTGCGCGTGCGTGCACCACGAGGAATCCGGCCGGACGATGGAGGTCATCACCGACCAGCCCGGCGTGCAGTTCTACACCGCCTGCACCACCGATTACGCGGATGGCAAGGGCGGAATGCACTATCTGCCCTACTCCGGTCTGTGCCTGGAAACGCAGCACTACCCGGACTCCCCGAATCACCCGAATTTCCCGACGACGACGCTGCGTCCCGGCGAAATCTACGACACGACGACCATCTACGCCTTCCGCGTGGATGCGTAATTCAAAGTGAACTGATTGCGGAGCGGCTTTTGCGGCTGCTCCGTTTTTTTGCACCCCAAACCGCCTTTTCGCATAGGCTGAATCGGGGTGAAAACATGACCATCGACGAATTTCTGACGAATGTACGACGGATTCAGGCTGCTGATCCGCGCTACCGATTGGGGCGCGACGGCTCGGACGGCTACTGCGACTGCATCGGGCTGGTCATCGGCGCGATTCGCCGCAGCGGTGGGCAGTGGCGCGGCATCCACGGCACAAACTGGACGGCGCGCAACGCCATGCACGACTTGAATCCCCTGCGCGGCGCGGGGCAGCTCCGGCGCGGCGAACTCGTTTTCCGCGCGCATGAACCGGGCGCAAAGGGATACGCCCTGCCGAGCCGATACGCCTCCTCCGCCGACCGCCGCGACTACTACCACGTCGGCGTCGTCATGCAGACGAACCCGCTGCGGATTCTGCACTGCTCCAGCGGCGGCGTGAAAGCGGACACGAGCGCGAGCCGCTGGCAGTTTCACGGGATGCTGACGATGTTCGCGGGGCGGATGGGGCTGATGCAAATCGGCGATTCCGGCGACGCGGTGAAAGGGCTGCAAAGCGCGCTGATGGCGGCGGGCTTCCCCCTGCCCCTGCACGGCGCGGACGGCGATTTCGGCGCGGAAACCGAACAGGCACTCCGCCAATTCCAGCAGAAAAGCGGCCTGAGCGCATCCGGCGCGGCAGACGCGGAAACGCTGGCGGCGCTCCGGCTTTTGAATGGATAAACAAGCAGGGCAGTCCGCTTTTTATGCCGACCGCCCTGTGTTTTGATGCAATTTTGCTGATTATGCCAGCTTGTCCGCCGCCGCTCGGCACGCCGCCAGCGCGTCGTCATCCGGCGCGTCCTGCCAGATGACCGTATCGACGATATTCAGCCCCGCGTTGTCGCGCTTCCAAATGTCCATCCACTCGCCGCCGCCCCAGCCGTAGCTGCCGAACAGCACCACCTTCTTGCTGCCCAGCACGGGCGCAACCGCGTTCCACATCGGCTCGAACTCGTCCTCTTCCAGCTGCTCCGCGCCCATTGCGCTGCATCCGAAAGCGAACGCGTCGTAGTTCGCCGCCTTATCGGCAGTAAACTCGCTCGCAGTGAAGAGATCCGCGTGCGCCTGATTCGCAATGGCCTCCGCCATCTGCTGCGTGTTGCCCGTGCCCGACCAGTAAATAACCGCAATCTTGCTCATGAGAAAAACTTCCTTTCAATGTCGTCCTATTTTCAAGCGAGGATGAGCAGATGGCTCAGGCGGATGCAGAAAATAGGAAATTATGCGCGGACGGTCAGCCGTTCAAGCGGCCATCCGGCGCGGAAAAGCGTCTGGTATGCCGCGCGGCACGCCTTGTAGCGCTGGAAAACGCGCATCGCTTCGCACTCGTTCGTGTACGCCTTCCAGCATCCGCTGCATCGGCAGCCGCGCCCGCCGTCGCGCATAAACGCGATGACGTCGCTCAAGGGGTAGCCGAGGAAGACGCCGATTTCGTGCGGGAAGCAAGGCGATTCCGTCAAGCGCTGCCGCAGGAACGCCAATGCGCCATCGGGGGATGTGTCCCCGTAGCTCATTGCCCGCAGGAACGCCTGAACATCCGCCTGTGCAAGCAGCGCCGCGAGCGCCTCCTGCCGGTAGACGTACACCAGCGCGCGCTCCTGCTGCACTCGCAGGATGGTCAGCGACACGCCGCGCGATTCAAGCGCTGCCTGCACACGCCGGAACTCCGCGCGAAAGCCCGTCGCGTCCGCGCAGGACGAGGTGAACAGGCTGCCGACCTTCATATTCGCCAGCGTCGGGGAGCCGTGGTCAATCAGCGCGCGTTCCAGCATGATGGTGTCCTCCTGCATGTTAGTTTTGGCTAACACGGATATTTTACAGGATAATGGGCGGTTTGTCAAGCGGGAAAGTTAGTGAAAGCTAACTTTTTGACGAAAAGTGCGCGATGGGCGGAATTCGCGACATTGAGCGGAAAAGGAAAACGAAAAAGTAACGAAAAAGCTGCCTCCGATGCTTTCAGAGGCAGCCTGCTTATTTTTTTGGGGATTACACCGTCCCGCACGCATCCGCGTAGAACGCGTTCATTGCGTCCTCCGTCGGGAAGTTCGCGACGTACATCATGTTGCCCATCGCGCCCGACAAGGCGTCCGGCACACGGCCGACCATCTTCATCTGCGCGGCGTACTTCGTCATCAGCTGCTCGTGCGACAGACGGAAGTGCTTGCCGTCGCGGCGACCCGCAAACGCGCAGAAGGCGTGCTCACCCTGCGGCATCAGCGTGCTGTCATAGGCAATCATGTCCGCCCAAATTTTGTACACGTCGGTCGAGTTGGCAAAATTCATCATGTCCGGCGAGAAGCCGCCGCACGGCCGCATGTTGACCTCCAGCGCAACCACGTCGCCCTTCTTGCCCATCGACGGCTGATCCTCGGTCAGGCGGAAGAACTCGAAGTGCACGAACCGGCTGCGCACGCCGAAGGACTTCACCGTCGCGCGCCCCGCCTTGCGGACATCATCGTGCAAGTCCTTAACGATGTAGTATACGGAGTTGTCGTCGTTGTTCACAATGTCCATGATAGAGACGGGACTGACGTTGCCCGTCTCGAAAATCGGCTCGCCCTTGCTGTTGATGATGGCGTCGTAGCTGTTGACCTCGGCGTGGATAAACTCCTCCATGATGTAGGAAACTTCCGGCTCTTTGACGATGAGGAAGTGGCGGAGGTCATCATCGCTGGACAGCTTGTAGGTGTGGGATGCGCCCACGCCGTTATCCGGCTTGACAATGACGGGGTAGCCGACTTCGCTGATGAACGCTTTGCAGCCGTCGAAATTATCCACCATATGGTAGCGCGCTGTCGCGATGCCGACCTTCTGATAGTATTCCTTCATCTTGGACTTGAACTTGATGCGCGGCATATCGCTGACTTGGAAGCCGCTGGTGATGTGGAAATCGGTACGGAGCATGGCGTCGCGCTCCAGCCAGTATTCGTTGTTGCTCTCCAGCCAGTCGATACGACCGTATTTGCTGATGAAGAACGCGACGGCGCGGTACACCTCGTCGTAATTCTCCATGCTGCCGACCTTGTAGTATTCGTGCAGGGCGCTCTTGAGTTCGGGCAGGAGGGTATCATAGGGCTGATCGCCGATGCCGAGGACGCGCAGCCCGTTATTGCGCAGCTGACGGCAGAACTGCCAGTAGTTGACGGGGAAATTGGGGGAAATGAAAACGAAATTCTTCATAGTTTGTTTCATCCTTTTGCTTTTACTGAGCCGAAGGTTCATTGGATAAACACGCGGGCATTGCCTGAAAGTGTTACCAACTCAATCGCGAAATGGGTGTCGAGAGGGTCGAAGACCCTTCATGGGTGCAGGGCAAATGAAACGGGACGAAGTCCCCCTGCCGGAGTCCAGAGGCAGAGCCTCTGGCGCCTCCCCACTTACAGGATATGCGGGACATGATAAGCCACTTGCTGATACCACCAGTCCCAGTCGTGCTTCACATCGTAGCCCCAAATGTCGAACCAGACGTGAATGTCCTTCTGCGCACAGATGTCGCGCAGGCGGAATGTGCTCTCCGGCACTTCCCACGCGCCCTGCCCGACGACAACCACCGCCTTGTGGTCGTTGTACAGGCGGATAAACGGGTGGTCAGGCGAAATGCCGGCGAGGTAATCCACCGGGGAATTGGCGTACACCAGCTCATCCATGTAGCCGGGGAAGCCGTATTCGCTGGTGTAAATGCCGCTGAGTGCCAGCAGCCCGTCGAACGTCTCCGGGAAGCGGAAGTACAGGTTTGCCGCGTGCGTCGCGCCCAGGGAGCAGCCGAACGCAATGATGCCCGGCGTGCCGTCCCAGCCATTGCGGTCGTTCGTCATGGACTGGATGAACGGCGCAACCTCGCGCACGATGTAGTTCATCCACGCTTCATGGCGGCGGATGCGGTCGTGCGGGTCATAGGTCGCGGAATACGTCTCCTTATCCAGCGTGTCGATGGAAAAGACCATGCACTGCCCGGATTCAATCCACGGTGCCCATGCGTCGGTCATGCGGTAGTTCTCGAAGTCGAAAAAGCGCCCGTCTTGGCAGGGGATGAACAGCACCGGGCGGCCGGCATGGCCGTACACCTTGATTTCCATCTCTCGCCCGACGGAGGGGCTGTACCATTTTGTGTAATATGTCTGCATGGGTTGCGCCTCCTATTATTCGCGATTGTAGAACAGAATGTGCATGAAGAAGGGAATCTGCTCTTCCCAGCAGGCTTCGCAGTGGTCGCCGTTGGGGACGATGCGGCTCGTCAGCAGCACCTGTTTTTCCAGCAGACGGCTTGTCACGGCGGCGTACTGCTTGCGCATGTTGTCGTGGTGCGCCATCTCGCGCGAACCGTAGTCCATATAAATCACGGTGTCCGGGGCAAATTGCGCGTCGCGAATCAGGCGGTCAAGGCTGCGCGTGGCAAACCAGATGCTCGGCGAAAGGCACGCCGCGCGCGAATACACGTCATTAAACGCAGTCACCGCGTACAGGCTCATCAGCCCGCCCATGCTCGACCCTGCAATCCACGTCGTTTCGCGCCCCGGCAGCGTCGGGTACTTTTCGTCAATCATGCCTTTCAGCGTATGCGCGAACCAGTCCATCGTCGTGCGCCCGCGCCCGCGGATGTAGCCAAGCTTCGGGTCTTCAAACGTGAAGGGGGAATATTCGCTCAGCCGCCCGTTATTCGGCGAATGGTTGCAGTCCACCGCAACGACAATCAGCGGCGTGTTTGTCGATTCAAGATATTCCTTCATCCCCCAGCACTTCCCGTAGGTCGCGTCGGAATCGAAGAAAACGTTATGGCCATCGAACATGTACAGCACAGGATAGCGCGCTTCGGGGTTCTCCTGCGCTTCATCGGGGACGTACACATAGACGGTGCGTCCTTCGCGCCCGCTCAGCTTCGGGATGGGGGTTGTCCATTTTTCAATCATGATGCTTATTCCTCGGTGTTGGTGTCGGGAAATGAAATTTTCCCAACGATAGTGTAGCACAGTGCGAAACAGAACTCAACCGTTTACACCGGAAAAAACAAAAAAAGGGCATTTTCGGCGGACGCAAGCGGGGCAACAGGCTGTTGCTTGCGCAGGAAAAGCGAATGTGATATAGTAAAGATGAGGTGATGATACTGATGGAAGCCAAGGATGTGCTTTTGAAACTGCGGACAGAACACGGGCTGTCGCAGGATGCGCTCGCGGAGAAGCTGTTTGTGACGCGCCAAGCCGTGTCCCGCTGGGAAAGGGGCGATACCCTGCCGAACACGGAGACACTCAAGCTGCTCTCGAAGCTCTACGACGTCTCGATTAACACGCTGCTCGGTTCTCCGCGGACGCTGATTTGCCAGTGCTGCGGCATGCCGCTCGACGATACGACCATCAGCCGCGAACCCGGCGGCGCATTCAACGAGGACTACTGCAAGTGGTGCTACACGGATGGAGAATTCGCGTATGACTCACTGGAAGAATTGATGGCGTTTCTGGTGCCGCACATGTCAAATGATGCGTGGCCGCCGGAGCAGGTACGCGCGTATTTGGCGGACATGCTGCCGAAGCTGAAGCACTGGGCGAAATGAATTAGGCAGATGAAGGCAGCAGGGCGGCGCGTTCTGCTGCTTTTTCGTGCTGCGCGGGATGGTCGGTCGCGCCCATTTGGCGCGACAATGTGCAGCAAGGTGGAAAGAGCAGCTTGGGGGCGCTCCTGCGGGAGCGCAAAGTTACTGGCAG
>OMEQ01001353.1_pt1 | contig 11544 bp, 10 predicted proteins | sample 1645451 | NCBI WGS metagenome assembly OMEQ01 (sample SAMEA103958142, study PRJEB25191) | human gut metagenome | biome: human-associated habitat [ENVO:00009003]; feature: intestine environment [ENVO:2100002]; material: feces | place: Germany | collected 2013/2015
CGGAATGGCCGTGTCGAAGGTCAGCGGGTCCTTCTTTGCCACCAGGTCCTCCACGCTGTTGTACAGCAGCACCGCCACGGGGCTTTCGCCCAGGGCATTGCGCCAGATGATGCGCTTGGAGAACGCCTCCCAGTCATCGCTCATAACGATGTGCAGGCCGGTCACATTGGCCTCGCCCTGCACGCCCGCGTTCTTGCTGTCCTTGCGGACAAATTCGCCGGTCACGGTCACATTGATGGTCCTGTCCATAGGGGGTCTACCTCCTTTCTGTATGATAAAAGGCGCGGCGGGGCGGAAGGGTCGGTCCCTCCATACCTCGCCGCGCCGTGTCGCAGCCGCTTTTAGGGTCTCGCGGTGTGCCTGTTCAGTTAGATGTTGCGGGCCTTGGCCTCGGCAGCGTAGGCGCTGCTCTCGCGCTCAATGAGGTTTGCGGTGGCGTTGTCCTGGGCCATGCTCTGCTCCAGGACCTCCGCCACATAGGCGGGCACCTGCACGGTCTCACCGCGCTTGATCTGGAAGCTGCGGCCATTGACGGCCACCTTGCGGCCATACTCAATGGCCAGGTCAATGATCTGCTGGATGCGGTAGATGTTGGAAGCAAAGGTTGCCACGATAATGCGGCGGTTTTTGGCGCGGGCAAACAGGCTGCGCACCCCTTCGGCCACAGTCTGCTCGGTTGCCGTAAAGCCGGGGCGCTCCGCGTTGGTAGAATCCGCCAGCAAAGCCAGCACGCCGCGGCGGCCATACTCCGCAATGGTGGAAAGGTCGGTAACGGCATCGCCGGAAAGCGGCGTGTAGTCGATCTTGAAGTCGCCGGTATGCAGCACGATGCCTGCCGGGCAGTCAATGGCAAACGCCAGAGAATCCGGGATGGAGTGGTTGACATGGATGGGCTCCACCGTAAAGCAGCCAAGGCGCACTTTCTGGCGGGGACGGATCTCATGGAACTCTGCACTGGAGGCAAGACCGTGCTCCTCCAGCTTGTTTTTGATCAGGCCAATGGTCAAACGTGCAGTGTAAATGGGCACGTTGAACTTTTTGAGCAGATACGGCAGGCTGCCGATATGGTCTTCGTGGCCATGGGTAATGAACAGGCCCTTGATACGGTCCTTATTTTCCAATACATAGGTGAAATCCGGAATGACAAGGTCCACGCCGAACATATCGGAATCTGGGAACACCAGGCCGCAGTCCACCAGGATCATATCGCCCTGGCATTCATACAGGGTGATGTTTTTGCCAACTTCGCCCAGGCCGCCCAGCGGGCAGATGTGCATGGGAACAGCCGGGGTGGAAGCATCATAATAATGCTGCTTATAGCTGCGGCGCTGCGGGCTGCGGGGCCGCTGCACCGGGGCCGGAGCTGCTGCATTCACCGCATTGCTCGCTGCAGCCTGCTGGGGCTGCGGGGCACGGCGGCGCTGCGGCTTGCGGTGCTGGGGCTGTGGTTTTTCCGCCGCTGCCTGCGGGGCGCTGGCCGCGGGGGCAGGCGCACCGGGTTTGCGGTTCTGGTTATTATTATTTGCGCGCGGGGCACGGCGGGTGTAATTGCTGCGGCCCTGCTGGCGGGGGCGTTTTTCGTTGTTGTGATCTTCCATTGCATAACCTCCATATTGTATTCGGCCAGGGTTGGTGGTTACACACACGGTAAGCACCGTACCCCGGACGTGATGTTTTGTCGCATGTAAAATTTGTACGGCACTGTGCCGATTTACTGAATCAAGGTTGGACGCGAAGAGTTCAGCCGAAAGGCTGCAACCGGGTCCTGAATCAAACTACGACATTGCAATTAAATCTATTATAAGGCGCAGCGGGGGCATTGTCAAATAGTATGCCGGACGCATTTATGGACAAATTACACAAAAGCTTGCAGGGCTGGGCAAAATCGCGTATAATTATTTTTATAGTAAAGCGGCAGGGTTCCGGGCATTGCGGCTGGCCGATAAGGTACAGCGAAAAGCAAAGAAAAGGATGCCATTTTCCGGCACGGCCTGATTCCAGTATTGCCGCAGCAAAACGAGGGTAACATGAAACACATCGAAATTTATACCGACGGTGCCTGCAGCGGCAACCCCGGCCCCGGCGGTTGGGGCGCGATCCTGCGCTTCCGTACCGGAGAAAAGGTGTATGAGAAAGAGATTTCCGGCGGCGAGGCCGGAACCACCAACAACCGCATGGAGCTGACCGGCCTGCTGGAAGCCCTGCGCCAGCTGAAAGAGCCCTGTGACATTGACCTGTACAGCGACAGCCAGTATGTGATCAACGGGCTGGAAAAGGGCTGGGCCAAGGGCTGGCGCAAGCGCGGCTGGAAAAAGGCAGACAAATCCCCCGCCTTGAACCCCGACCTTTGGGCACCGCTGCTGGAAGAAAGCGAGAAGCATGTGATCCACTACCACTGGCTGAAAGGCCACGCAGGCCACCCCGAAAACGAGCGTTGCGACCGCTTGGCCGTGGAGCAAAGCAAAAAATACGGCGGAAAGCAGGCCTGACGCACTGCGCACCGCTGATACAGGAGGATATTATGGACGGAGCACTGGGTTTTAATACATTTGAAAAGCAGGATAAAGTTCTTGTTGGGCTGAACGGCGGCATGGACGCTGCCGTTACTGTGCGCATTTTGCAGGAGCAGGGCTTTGCCGTACAGGCCGCACTGGTGCATTTTGCCGGGATGGCCGACGATGCCGTGGAGACCGCGCAGAACGCCGCCAAGGCGCTGGATGTAACCCTGCATGTGATTGAAGCAGCGGACACTGCCGCGGACGAACTGCTGAAGTTCCAGCTGCTGATGCAGACGGCTGATAAGCTCGACTGCCGTTTTATCTCCACCGGCCATTATGCCCGCGTGGAGCAAGACGCCGATGAGTGCCGCCTGTGCGCCCCAGAGCACGCAGAGTGCGACCAGACCGCCCTGCTGGAAGTTCTGCCACAGGAAATTCTGGCACGGCTGATCCTGCCGCTGGGTGAATTCGACAAGGAATCCGTGCAGGAAATTGCGCAGGATATCGGCTGCGCGGAATAAATTGCCGCAAACGAACGCAGATGTTTGGATAGAAATGCAGAGCTGCGGATTCCAATGGTTCAGAGATTATGAAAAAGGCATGTGCTTGAATAATAGCACATGCCTTTTTGTTTTACTATTCTTTTGTTCTCTGTTCTTTATGAGATGAGCGTCTGAGAAAAGCAACGGAAATCAAGTGACCCAAAGCCATCTTATTTCTTTTTGTTTTTCTTTTCCTGGCGCTCCTGCTCTTTGATCAGGCGCTTGCGCTTCTGCTTTTCGGTTTCCACGCGGGGCCAGGGGTTCCAGGTGCCCTCGTTTTCGTGCATCCAGTGGGCAAAGGGATACAAAAGGATGGCCAAACCGCCCAGCAGAATCAGCAGGTAGATGGCGGTGGACAGATCGATCGCCATATCCAGCGCGCCAAGGGCCGCCATCAAAAAGCCGGCATACATGGCGAACTGCCCGTTATAGCGGACATAGCGGTTCCAGTTTTCTTCTTTTATGGCGTCCCGCCCCTGGTCCCCCCAGATGCGGGGATTTTTGGTAACGGCATAACCGTAATACGCCAGCACAAGGCCGACAACAAGCATAAACTGGAACATAGCGTTTCCTCACTTTGAGTTGTATATTACAGGCCCATTTTTTTGTAGAATGGGGTAAAATCAAAGGTGGCAAAATAGTCTGCCGGGGTCTCGGCGCGGCGGATCAGTTGGTGGGAGCCATCCTCGCACAGCAGCACTTCGGCGCTGCGCAGCTTGCCGTTGTAGTTATATCCCATCGAGAAGCCATGGGCACCGGTATCGTGGATGACCAGTACATCGCCCATATCGATCTTGGGCAGCATACGGTCAATGGCAAACTTATCATTGTTCTCGCACAGACCGCCGACCACATCGTATTTATGGTCGCAGGGGGCGTTCTCTTTGCCCAGCACGGTGATGTGGTGGTAGGAACCGTACATGGCCGGGCGCATCAGGTTGGCAGCGCAGGCATCCAGGCCGATATACTCTTTATAAATGTGCTTTTCGTGGATGGCTGTGGCAACCAGGCAGCCATACGGAGCCAGCATAAAGCGCCCCATCTCGGTAAAGATGGCAACGTCGCCCATACCGGCGGGCACCAGGATCTCCTCAAACTTTTTGCGGACACCCTCGCCAATGGCCAGGATATCATTGGAGCGCTGCTCCGGCTTGTAGGCAACGCCGACGCCGCCGGACAGGTTGATGAACTTGATGTGTGCACCGGTCTTTTGGTGCAGACGCACAGCCAGGTTGAACAGGATACCGGCCAGTTCCGGGTAATAATCATCGGTAACGGTATTGCTGGCCAGGAAAGCATGGATGCCGAAGTTCTTTGCACCCAGTGCCATCAGGCGGGTATAAGCTTCGGTCATCTGCTCTTCGGACATGCCGTACTTGGAATCGCCGGGGTTATCCATGATGCCGTTGCCCAGGTCAAAGGTTCCGCCGGGGTTAAAGCGGCAGCAGATCGTTTCGGGGATACCTGCCACATTCTTGAGGAAATCCACATGGGTCAGGTCGTCCAGGTTAATGTAAGCGCCCAGGTCATACGCCTTCTTCATGTCCTGCACCGGCGTTTCGTTGGAGGAGAACATGATATCGCTGCCGCTGAAGCCACAGGCTTCGCTCAGCAGCAGTTCGGTGTAGCTGGAGCAGTCCACGCCGCAGCCTTCCTCTTTCAGGATGCGCAGCAGGTACGGGTTGGGGGTTGCCTTAACGGCAAAATACTCCTTAAAACCTTTGTTCCATGCAAAAGCTTTGTTGACAAGGCGTGCATTGGCGCGAATGCCTTTTTCGTCATAAAGATGGAACGGGGTAGGCACATCGGCAATAATTTCCTGTGCCTGCTCAAGGGTGATGAACGGTTTCTTTTCCGGCATAATAATACTTCCTTCCCTCTTGTTGCGCGGCGCGGCACTTCCCCTGCCCTTTTTTGCACATACAGGGCGTATGCGGCCCGCTGGGGCGTACCGTAAAGCAAACGTGGTGAAAATATTCCACCCGCTTGTTTGCTTATTCGATACGCTCTGACCCTCTATGAATAAATATACAGTTATTATATTGCTTTTGCCGCCGCAGGGCAAGAGCTTTTTGAAAAAATGCCGGAATGGTGCAAAAATGCCCCGCATACCGCAGGGCATGCAGGGCAAAAGCATGGATCGTGATAAAAATTCAGGGGGTCAATCCCCTACCGCGCTGTGCCGCATGGCAAGGTGGCCGGCAAGCAGGCGGTTTTCCAGGTGTTTGACCGTCCACAGGTAAGCCGGGTACAGGAACAGGCAGGCCGCCACCCAGGCTACCGGGTTGGACAGCTCTGCGCCAAAATAGCCCAGCACCGGAATCAGCACCAGGGCGATAACGGTACGCGCCACCATTTCGGCCACACCGGCCATCATGGCAAGTGTGGAATAGCCCAGCCCCTGAATGGTATAGCGCCATACGATGAGCGCGCCGAGCGGGATAAAGAACAGACTGTTCCAGAACATATAATCTCGCGCCATCGCCACGATCTCAACCTCGGTCTTGGTATCCAGGAAGAGGCCGATGATCACGACATCGCCAAAGTGCAGGGCAATAAAAGCAAGGACGGAATAAGCAACCACCATAATGTAGGAACTTTTTACACCGCTGCGCACACGGTCCAGCCGGGCCGCGCCAAGGTTCTGGCCCGCATAGGTTGCCATAGCGGTGCCGATGCTTTCCAACGCACAGGAGAGCAGGTTTTGGGTTTTGCCCGCAGCCGTAATGGCGGCAACCACAGAGCTGCCCAGCCCGTTGACGGCCCACTGCATTATAACGCCGCCCACGGCCGTGATGGTACACTGCAGGCCCATGGGCAGGCCCATAGCAGACAGGCGGCAGCAGGTAGAGCGGCTGTATTTCCATTCATCCCGCGTCATATGCAGAATCTTGAACTTTTTGATCAAATAGATCAGGCTGATCACGCCGGAGATTGCCTGCGAAACATCGGTTGCCACAGCGGCACCCAAAACACCCATATTAAAGTTGATGATGAGCACCAGATCCAGCACAATGTTGACAGCGCTGGTCAGCACCAGGAAGTAAAGCGGGGTTTTGCTGTCGCCCAAAGCGCGCATGATGGCCGAAACCATATTATAGAGAAAAACAAAGGGAATTCCCGCAAAGATCCAGCCAATGTAGGTGCTGGCACCATCAATAATGTCCGCCGGGGTCTGCATCAGCTCCATAATGGGGCGAGTCAGCGCCACCGTGACAACGGTAAGCACAACACCCCAGGCAATGCACAGCCAGGTTGCATTGGCCACATGGCGGCGCAGATCGCTGTCATCATGGGCACCAAACAGCTGTGCGATGGGGATAGCAAAGCCGTTGCACATGCCAATAACAAAACCCAGGATCAGATAGTTGACCGAGCCGGTAGCGCCAACTGCCGCCAGCGCATTGACACCGACAAAACGGCCCACAATGATGGTATCTGCCAGGCTGTAAAACTGCTGGAACAAGTTGCCCAGCATCAGCGGCAGGGTGAACAACAGGATGATTTTGAACGGATTTCCGCTCGTTAAATCTTTGGTCATATGCGTTCCCTCAACAAGATCATTTTTCCACACAAAACAACGCGCAAAAGTAAAAAAGAGGGTGGTTGGCACCCTGTTTTGCTCAAGCGCGGAGTTAATTATACTATAACAAAACAAAAAATCAAGTGGGCTGCAAAGAAAAATATATTTCCCCAAAGCAGCGGCTGAATTGTATGCTTTTACAGCGCCACTGGAGCTCACGCCGAACAGCCAACAAGAAAAGCCGCACACCTGAAAGTGTACGGCTTACCTTGGCAGGGGTAGAAGGATTCGAACCCTCGGCACGCGGTTTTGGAGACCGCTGCTCTACCAACTGAGCTATGCCCCTATGTAAAAAGCCCACAGTAACCAACGTGCTGTGGGCTTTGCTATGGAGCTGTTAGGCAGATTCGAACTGCCGACCTCATCCTTACCAAGGATGCGCTCTACCGACTGAGCTATAACAGCATGTGGCGACCCGGATCAGGCTCGAACTGACGACCTCTAGCGTGACAGGCTAGCGTTCTAACCAACTGAACTACCGGGCCAAGCCCTTTCGCGCTTTGCATCAGGCGTTACCTGACCGCTGCAACATGATTGATTATACCGGATTATACCCCAACTGTCAAGCACTTTTTTGATTTTTTTGCCATTTTTCTTGTGTTTCGCGCATCAGCGTCAATAAAGTTTTGGGCGGGTGCTCTTGTGCTTTCCTCTGCTGACCACGGCCATGCCGCAGCGTTAATTTGCAGTTGCTCTTTCCCGACTACAACATTTTTTGTTACAGCGTTTTGGAAAAAAGCTGGTCAACAGAGCCGTAAATCGTTTTATAATCTCCGACTTTGGTAAAGCTATATTTTTCATACAGCCCCACTTCCCTGCTCATGAGATAAATCGCTGAAAAGCCCTGTTCCTTCGCCACGTTGCAGGCCGCGTTCACCATTTGTTCAGACAGCCGGTTCCCCCTGTATTTTTCGGCAACAAACAAAAAAACTATCAAAGGCCCACAACCATATTCTCTTGGCATTTCATCCCGATTGGTAAATGTGCAGAAAGCCGCCGCGTCATCATCGCGCAAGGCCACAAGAGCTCTTTCGTTATTTTCAAAATCGTTTGGCTCCATCTTCTCTGCCCCAAAAATGCTGCTGCTTTCCATGGGCAGCCTGCTGCAAAAGCGATGGTCCCATCCCACAGTTCATGGCCGGGTGCCATTACGATAATTTTCTCCAACTTATTCTCCTTGAAACCCTTCGGATTATAACGAATCGAACCGCAAACAAAAAGCACAGCAGTTTTTCGATACATCTGTATCACAACTGCTGTGCTTTTGGCAGGGGTAGAAGGATTCGAACCCTCGGCACGCGGTTTTGGAGACCGCTGCTCTACCAACTGAGCTATGCCCCTATGTAAAAAGCCCACAGTAACCAACGTGCTGTGGGCTTTGCTATGGAGCTGTTAGGCAGATTCGAACTGCCGACCTCATCCTTACCAAGGATGCGCTCTACCGACTGAGCTATAACAGCATGTGGCGACCCGGATCAGGCTCGAACTGACGACCTCTAGCGTGACAGGCTAGCGTTCTAACCAACTGAACTACCGGGCCAAACCCTTCGCGCTTTGCATCAGGCCACCGCCTGACCGCCGCGACGCATATTATTATAGCAATCAGGGCGGCCTGTGTCAAGCATATTTTCAAAAAAAATCCAAAAATCTTTTTGCTCTTTTTCTTTTGTCAAAATCGTCCGTTATGCGTTATTTTTATTTCCTTGCTGTCTTAAAAGAACTCTATTGTACAAAAAATATCCTCTGTTCTTTTCAAGTTCACAGTTCTATGTTATACTGACTAACAAACAGCGTTCCCTTTGTTCGTATCGCCATTTCTGCTGTTGCGCAGGCGGCACGGCAAAAGGATCCGTTTGCAACCCACAAAACAGGAGGTACAAATTATGTGGACCCGTTCCCTTTTAAAGTCCAACGCCAAACAGGCGTTGCAAGAGCGGTACTGGCGCAGCGTGGGACTGTGCCTACTTCTTTCCCTGTTGGGCATTGGCTATTCTTTCCCCCGCCTTACGGCGCAATACCGCGTAACGTCTTCCCAACTGAACGGTATGATGAGCGGCCCGGTGTGGCAGGGCAACGCCGGCGGTGGATACACCAGCGGCAATGAGGAGTATCTTTTGCAGGCATTGGCCCCCTTTGCCGGGGTGGTGATTATCGTAATGTTGATCGCTGCCGCAATCAGCCTATGCTGGGCAGCGTTCCTCATCAACCCGCTGACAGTCGGCCGCAACCGCTATTTTATGGAAAGCCGCCAGTCGGCAACACCGTTCAGCACCGTCACTTCGATCTTCCGCACCCCGTATCTGAATGTTGTTAAAGTTATGCTGCTGACCAATCTGAAAATTGCGCTGGGTTCCCTTTTGATCATTCCCGGCATTTACTGGTCTTATTGCTACATGCAGGTCGGCTACCTGATGGCCGAAAACCCCTACCTGACCACCTGCCGCGCCATGGAGCTGAGCAAGCAGATGATGGACGGTGAAAAGTGGAACACCTTTGTGCTCCAGCTTTCCTTTATTGGCTGGTACTTGTTGTGCAGCATTACCTTTGGCATTGGTTTCATCTTCCTGGAGCCTTATGTACAGGCCACTTTCGCAGAGCTTTACGCTGCGCTGCGCGCCAAGGCGCTTGCCAACGGATACACCAATGAGTATGAACTGGGCGGATTCGTGCGCCACTGATTATAAACAATAAAACAATAAAAAACAAATCCGGACTGTGGATCATTTCCACAGCCCGGATTTGTTTACTTGTGCAATTTTGACGGTATATAACTCAAGCTTTGCCTGATTCATTCACAGCCACTGCGCTGGAGTGATCCTTAGAAGGATGCTTGGCAAACAGCGTCTTCAGAGCAAGCGGAGTGGCAACAGAAGATACGATGATCAGCAGAATAACAGCGGTAAAGTAGACAGCGTCCACCATGCCGACTGCAAGGCCCTTTTGTGCCACAATCAAAGCAACCTCGCCGCGGGTCATCATGCCAACGCCAACCTTGAGGGAATCTGCCCAGTTGAACTTGCAGATCTTTGCTGCAAGACCGCAGCCAATGATCTTGGTGATAAGTGCCACAATGACAAAGCAGACACAGAACAGCAGGATATCGGGAGTCAGGCCGCTGATATCGGTTTTGAGGCCGATGGAAGCAAAGAACACCGGAGCAAACATCATATAGTTGCTGATTTCGACACGGCGCTCCACATAGGGTGCATCATGAATGTTGCACAGCACGATACCAGCAATGTAAGCACCGGTAATATCGGCAATGCCAAAGTACTGCTCTGCAATGTAAGCCATGGCAAAGCAGAAGCCAAGGCTGGCAATGGTAATGCGCTGGGTGTGGGGGTTACGGTTATCCAGCCAGGTCATGGCCTTGTACAGCACAAAACCGACAATGACCGCCACCACAAAGAACAGCACCGTGTTGATCAACACCTGGCCGATGCTGGTACCGCCTTCTTCGCCGCTGCCGGCCCCCAGAACGCAGGTAAGCACCACAATGCCGATAACGTCATCAATCACGGCTGCGCTGACGATGGTGGTGCCCAGGAAGCCTTTCAGCTGGCCAAGCTCCTGCAGGGTTGCCACCGTGATGGAAACGCTGGTTGCCGTCATAATGGTGCCGATGAACAATGCTTTATAAAATTCCGGACTGCCGATAGCACCCAGACCATAGAACGCACCATACAGCAGCGTACCGCCCACCAAGGGAACAAAAACACCCACGCAGGCAACCAGAGTTGCAATGGGGCCGGCTTTCATCAACTGCTTCAGGTTGGTGCCAAGGCCGGTGGAGAACATCAGCAAAATAACGCCGATTTCCGCAAAGACCGAGATGGTATCGCTGAGCTGAACAACCCCCAGCAAAGAGGGGCCAATCAGCAAACCGGCGATGATCTCGCCCACCACTTGAGGTGCCTTGAGTTTGCGGGCAATCAGGCCAAAAAACTTAGCCGCAATCAATATGATTGCAAGATCCCGGAAGAATAGATACATAATGATAGAGCCTCCTTTTCAGCACGGCATAGCTGATATGGCTTTTGGGTTCCTACAGTGGTACTTGCCATCCGCCCAGCCTCCCCAGCCAAAAGGTTCCGGAGCCGTGTTCCCTTATGTTTTACCACGCTGTTCATATTTTTTCAAGAGCTTTGTCACAGAAATGTCAATTTTCATCTGTATGCACAAATGTCTTGCACAAATGGGGCGTTTGCGGGGCAGTTCATGCCATATTGTGGTTGCGGCCAAAAGAGCATGTGCTTGTACCCTCCTTTGGATTTCAGATCATTTTTACAAAAAACTTCTTCCATATGTTCTTTTTTTCTTTTTTAAAATTTATTTGAAAAAAATTGATTTTTTTCAAAATATTGCTTGACAATCCCAGATGTGCTTGCTATAATATAACACGTCGTCAGGTGAGGCGATACAGCAGAATAGATGGAAAGATGGCTGAGCTGGTCTAAGGCGCACGACTGGAAATCGTGTAGGGCCCATAAAGCCCTCAAGGGTTCGAATCCCTTTCTTTCCGCCACAAAAAAGCTACATTCAATTTGGATGTAGCTTTTTTGTTTTACAGTTTTACATGTTATCAGTGCGGCCCTTTTTGTGGCATAAATAAAGCCACGAAAGGAGCTGAGCTTATGCCCGAAATTATCCCAATTCGTGATCTGAAAAATACCAATGCGATTTCGCAGCGCTGCCACGAAACGCAGGAACCCATCTTTGTGACAAAAGCGGTTATGGGAATATGGTTATCATGAGCATAAGGGCTCCTCGGATGTTGTCCGGGGAGTTTTTATTTATATCGTCTCGTGTATTTTTCTTGGCACATTGCTGATTATATCGACTATTATAATAACAGCAGAATTCAAGCTAAGGCAACACCGCACAATTCCCGCCTGACGGCTTAAGCACCGCTCCGGCGGCT
>OMEQ01001354.1_pt1 | contig 11542 bp, 11 predicted proteins | sample 1645451 | NCBI WGS metagenome assembly OMEQ01 (sample SAMEA103958142, study PRJEB25191) | human gut metagenome | biome: human-associated habitat [ENVO:00009003]; feature: intestine environment [ENVO:2100002]; material: feces | place: Germany | collected 2013/2015
GAGGCATCACAATGTAACCATTTAAAATTTCAATCATATGCAAAAGCAAGAGATTTCAAACATTATATATTTTTTTGTTACCCAGGACTTGAAAGGGCAACCCAGAGGATTGGAAATACATCTGATACCGGAGAAAGAGGTATCGATGGCCAATCAACGATTCACCGAATATCTGCGCCGGCAGAGGGAAATGTACAAGCCCTCCCTCGTTCAAAGCTATCTGCCTGATCTCGACCTGTGCCGCTACCAGTTTACCCCAGGAGTAAGCTACCCGGACATCCGTCTCTTTGACAAGGATAACAGCCAGGTAAAGAAATTCATCGCTGAGAATGGCGGAAGTATGCAGGGCAATGTCTCACTCAGAGGATTAGAATATCTGTATCACCACAATGAAGAAAAAAGCCTGCCCATGCTGGTATCCAGCGGACTCGCGGGTCACCTGCTTGTACAGCCGGAAGCCAAACGGTTCGCACTGGCACAGGATACCCTCCACGATGATCCATCGGAAACCCTGACCGCCGTGGAAACCGACAAAGGCGTGCTGCTGTTCGAAGACTCCGGTTACGGAAAGACATGCTGCCATTCCTATATGCAACACTTGGCCGACCGTTTTTTTATTATGGGCGAAGAGAAACCGGAGTTTGTCAACCTGTACCAACTGACTAATCCGAATGAAGAAGTGATAAAGGCGTTTCAGACATCCACCAATCCCTTCTCATTATATACAAACGACTTTATACCGGATAAAGCGCAATATCTGGATGCGACTATCCTGAGAAATGCCCGACTGGACAGGAGCCATCGCATAGAACCGACGTTTGACGCTTATGATAAATTTGCATCTTCCTATGGAATAGTCACGAGTATTACCAATGCCCAGATACTCCGGCTGCTGTCTTTACAAGAAACAGCAGGAATTTATGGAATAGATTATACCACCAGACGAATCCCGTTCATGTACCAGAATTCGTTTAACGCCCAGTTTAACGCCCTGCAGGATATACCTTCAGAAAATAAAGGCGGGCAGGAGAAAGTCAAGGCACTGATCCGTGACCAGGCAGCCTATATTCTCAAACGTGATTACGGCCTTTCGCCGGACAGCCTGCAAAAGAAAGAGGCAGAACCCATTCTTTCCCTTCAGACTCCGGGTGGAGCCGTCTATCTGCCTGTAACGGATGACGGCGTTATTTACAAGCAACGCTTTCTGCAAGCCCTGGCCGACCGTTTCTTCACCCCGCAAGTGCAGGCCCTGGGACGGATCAGGGAATTCTACCTCTCCAGTCCGAACCATAGTACGGAACATTATATGCAGAAACATCTGGACTTTTTTCAATCCAATCCTTCGGATGAGCAGTTGGCCAAAATTCCATTGTATCCCATCGAACAATCCGAACTGCTAAAGAAAGGCGGCTATCCCATGGAACCGACCTACCATGCCTTCAAGCAGTTCACTCAAGATTACCAGCTATCGGTAACACCAGGGAATGAAGAGATATTCAATTTGCTTTTTATCCGGGAATACGGCTTACCTGCAGATTACAAGACCAATGAGAGCTATGGCAAGTTTGCATACAAAGATGACTTCAAGCCTCTGCAGCAGGAAATGACCGGCCTGCAATCCCAAAAGGGATATAGTGAAAAGACATTCTATGATGTCCAGAACCGGCAACAGCAACTGGCGGACAAGATACTCGCTCAGAAGTATGGTCTTGCCTGTCCACCCTTGCAACTGACCGGCCCCAAGGCTTCAGAAAAGAGAAAGGTAACTTCCCGTCAGAACAAGTCCCATAATCCCCGTATCTAAAATTTGAAAATATGCCTAATTGGATGGAAAAAATAAAAAATACATTGTCCGCCAAAGCGGATTTGAAAAGCTTGTTTATTGAGCTGCAGCCGGATAATCGGGTCTCAACAGTTATGGTCGTGTCATATGTCCCGACAGATAAAGACTCTTTTCCGGTATTTATGGATCTCACTGCCCGGATAGCTATGGACAAGGAAGTAATACCGGATAATTTGTTGCTACGTTTTGAGGGCATACCTGCCAAAGAAATTCCTTTTAACAGCGAACTGCTGGCAAAAGACAATGCGGAAGCCCTGCGTTTTATCGTATCTCATGGAGGTATCACAGAAGACAACTCCGTGTCGCTCAGGAAAGTTGCTTTTTTGAAAGCATGCCAAAGAGAAATGACGACGGATAATCTCCGGGAGCTGGATCACTCACAAGGCTATACCTGTTTTGTCTCCCACGAAGAAGCAATGGAAAAGGCCAGGGCTGGAAAACCGTCCAAACTCTTCTTCACCATTGCTGAAACCTCCCAGGGAGCCAAAGTATTCAACGACGGACTCCCGGGCAGGAGGGATTTCAGGAACTACCTGCAGTCGCTGGCCGACCATTTCTTTTCCAACTCCTTACAGGATGTGGATTCGCTCCGTCTTTACCGGATAGAGACGACTTCTAAAAAAATGCTGGAACTCTCCGGAGATACCCGGCAGCTCATTCCTGTGACGCATGACGGATTGGAAATACTGAAAGGCTACAAGCCGTCCGTCGTTTTTGATATGCATCCCGTAGGGGAAAACCTCGACCGGTTCGTTACGACCAACAGTCTGGAACTATCCTCCCGTAACTGGAATGTCATGATGTTGCAGGACATTGCCCAAAGGGGATATGCCCATTTATCGACGGATGAATCGTTTGCCTATAAGAAGGAATTTGCACCAGTCGATAAGGGGCTCCGTGAGATTACCCGGCAAAGGGATTTGGAGCGAGAATATCCCTTTGAAAAGAAAATGGAAGAGTTACAGACCGCTGCAAAATCCATGGCGCGAACGCTGCTGAATATAGAAGGAGTCCGGAAAGAGCATCGTCCGATCCCCCCTGCCGTTACTATTCCTGATATATCGAATCCACCCCAAAAGGAAATCACGCAAGCATCCCTATCCACCCCCAAGCCCGAACCGGAAAAGAAGGTGGCATCAAAGACTAAAGGACAAAAAGAAACGGTAAAAAGCAAGACCGCCTCCCGTAAAAAACAGATAAAGCCTAAATTGTAATGCATATGGATATTATAAACAGACCTATGATTGCTGCCTCCGAAAAAAGTATTCCGGGAAGCAGAAGAGCCGCTGGAAGAATGGCGTTGCTACAGACATTCAGAAACTTGTTCACCGACAAGAATCCGTTCCTCAAGTTTCAGGATGCCTACCGTTTCAATGTCATCCGCTGGAGTACATCCAATCTCCGTACCCCTTCCTGGGGTAAACGGATTAGATTGTTATTCCAAACCAAAAATCCATTTTCCATTCTCCGCGATGATTACCGCATGAACCGTAACCATTTGGTGAATAATTGGGAAATAGCTGCCATCAATGACATCAACAGGACACTGACCGGTATTGGAAGCATTCCACTACAATCCAAAGACAGGGGTATTCTTAAATCTCTCGGTAATATTGAAAAGAAAATAAAACGGCTGGAGGGATATAAAGGATGCCCGGATATGAAGCACGAAAGTATGCTGCTGGCTACTTACCGGTATATTCTCTCTTCTCCTTTTGACCGGAAGTTCGGCATGTTGGCTCCCGATGGCATCTGTGAGATGCTCCAACAAAACGGATTGTCCGCTTCAAACCTCCCTTACCAGAATTATGAAAGTCTCCTGCAGGGAAGAGAAACGGTTATGTATGAGTTGGCAAACCGGCAGGATGGAAGCCGGTACCTCTGCCCGGGAGACCATGCGAAATTGAACATCGCAACGGAAGGCTGCTCGATGGAACTTATCAGCCGTTTTCCACAAAAAGAAGTACCTGCAGCTACCAGCACTGTGGAAAAGATACAGGTATCGGAAAAAATAGAAAGAACACCTGTAATTAAAGAACGCAAAAAACAACAGCGTTCTCCAAAAAGGAAAACAAACAGCGTAAAAATAAAATAGTCATTCACTTAAAAAGAAAACTGACATGAAAACAATTTGCATCTGTGAAAAGCCATCCGTGGCACGTAGCATTGCCCAGGTTCTGGGCGCAACCGAAAAACAGGAAGGATACCTGAGTGGAAACGGATATGCCGTTACATGAACTTACGGCCATCTGCTGGCATTGGCCCTGCCACAGGATTATGGCATCGCCCATGTGGAAAAGGAGATGCTGCCGGTTATTCCCGATCCGTTCAAGCTGGTAGTCCGCCAGATAAAGACGGAGGATGGGTACAAGGCCGATCCCATTGCCATAAAACAATTGGAAGTAATCCGCAGCTTACTGGAACAAGCCGACGAGGTAATCTCGTGTGGGGATGCCGGGCGCGAAGGCGAATTAATTATGAGATATGTACTTGAATACCTGGGTTATCACAAGGAGACCAAACGCTTGTGGATTTCCTCCATGACGGAAAAGGCCATTCGGGAAGGGTTCAATCATCTCAAACCGAGCCGTGATTTCGATAATCTGTATCGTGCCGCCAAAGCCCGAAGGGAGTCAGACTGGATAGTCGGGATTAATGCAAGTCTCTCATTAAGCATGGCCGCAGGAAAAAGCAACTACTCCCTTGGGCGGGTACAGACACCTACACTTGCCATGATCTGCCGCCGCTTTCTGGATAATCGGGATTTCGTAGCTAAACCCTATTACCAGCTACGGCTACGGACAACAAAGACCGGGAGAGAAGTCGTACTGACCTGCGCCGATAAATATGACACACCGGAGGAACTCGATGCAGTTCGCAAAAAGGTATATGAAGAAAGAAATACAAAAGTGGTACAGGTAGAAAGAAAACAGGTATCGGAAGAGGCTCCGCTACTTCACGACCTGACCTCTCTGCAGCGAAGTGCCAATACCAAACTCGGATTAACCGCAGAACAGACACTGAACATTGCCCAAAAATTGTATGAGGGAGGCTACATTTCATATCCACGCACCGGATGCAGCTATATCACCGAAGACGTCTTCGAACAGATCCCTTCCCTTATTACCCTGTTGAAACAACATCCACGTTTTGCACGGCATGCGGAGAATCTCTGTGGCCAGATGTTAAATCGGCACTGTGTGGATGACAGCAAGATGACGGACCATCACGCATTAATTATCACGGAAAACTTTCCCCGGAACCTTTCTTTGGACGAACAGAATGTCTATTCCATGATTGCAGGTCGTATGCTGGAGGCTTTTTCCGATAAATGCGTAAAAGATACGGTCTCAGTACAAACAGATTGTAACGGCATCCTCTTTGGTATAAAGGGTTCTCAAATCAAAACCCAGGGTTGGAGAGGCATCTATAATGAACCTGATGAAAAAGAGGAAGAAAGGATTCTGCCTGAGTTTCAGGATGGAGAAATATTACCTGTTCTCGGTATTGATACGTTAGCGGGAAAAACCAAGCCGCAGCCTGTATTCACTGAGGCAAGCCTGCTTGCAGCGATGGAAGGTTGTGGAAGGGTTCTGAGCGATGAAAAAGAAAAAGATGCGATGAAAGACTGCGGGCTCGGTACACCGGCTACCCGTGCGGGTATTATCGAATTGCTGCTTGCCAGACACTATGTAGAAAGAAACGGACGGTCGCTGATACCTACCGGTAAAGGACTGGAAGTACATAGCATCGTAAAGGAAAAGAGGATAGCTAATATAAGCATGACCGGACAATGGGAATGTACATTGCATGAAATTGAAACCGGTAAAGTCTCCACGGAAACATTTACTTCGGGTATCAATGCTTACACCCGGCAAATCGTCTCGGAACTGCTTGCCATGAAACTCGACCATCCGGATTTAGCGCATTGCGACTGTCCCAAGTGCGGAGCGGGAACGGTTATCCTCTTTAATAAGGTTGCCAAATGTAATGATCCCGATTGCGGCTTTCTACTGTTCCGTACGTTCAACGGCAGGGAACTGACGGATAATCAGATGCTCTTGTTATTACAGGGAAAGCGTACCGGTTATCTCAAATTCACCAGCAAGAAAGGAAAAAAGTATGAAGCCTCGCTGGAGATGGATGACAACTATAAAATAAATCTAACTTTCAAGGATAATAAACCTAAGAAATAATTGGTGTAGCTTATGAAAAGAGAAGTAGAAGAGATTCCGGATGAGCTGAATCAGGAATTCATGCTAAGAGTAATTGACTCCGAGTTGCTAATCAAGGTTGCCAAAGAAGAGATCGATATCTGGAAACTGGTCAGGGAAGAACTCTCAAACAGAGGAATCGATGACCAACGAAACTGGATCGGCTTCGATAAGGCAAAGAAATATACCGCAGAAGAAATCGCTGCGAGAAACTACAACAAGCCTTCCAAAGCCAAGTCTGTCAGAATAAAAAGATAGGTGAAGACTTATTCAACCCGCTTGTAAGTCAGTCTGCAGATGCCTGATTTAAAACACTTGTTCCCGGTCATTTTCCATGAGGAAGGGCCGGGAATTTCTGTAAATAGCCGTATGCCGTTCCCTTGTAGTGCAGGGACAAGGTAGAGAATCATCTCGTCTATTAAGCTAAAACGAATCAGGCTGTTTATTACGGATATCGTTTCAAACGATGCCTCAATGAGAATATTCCCTTCTTCCTGTTTTTTCCATTGAACCAATGAAACAAAAGAAATATCGGAATCAAGTGTGCAAATAACATGCTTTCGTATATCCGTAATACCGTACCCGGTTGGATTTTCACTAAAGGAAGGTACTGTTTGCATCTCGATAGGACAACCATCAAGAGTAATAAATGCCAATAATTGGAGCTTTGCCATAACTAAACTGCTTTTTTATAGCCGGCAGCCACAAAAAACGTGGGAGTCAGGCTACATCTAACAGGAGGCTCTGGTAAGCCTAAAACAGAGTATAACATGATCCCACGCTACGACAACGCATAGCATAAGCATCACGCAATAGTCTCTGTTTTTTTGAATTTACCAGATTCCTGTTAGAAACGTTTGCGAAACTTATGTCTATATATAAACGGAAAGGCAAAATGCCTTTGCCGCTCAATTCTACAATTTCGTTTCAAAGATACTCATAATTCTGAAATCTCCGAAAAATCCGACATCATAAAAGAAACCGGCATCCCATAGAAATATAAAATAGCGGACTACAAGCCCTGTAGAGGGGCGTCGGATTTCACGACTCCTTCCAAGCCGGACGAAACAAAAAAAAGGACATGCCGACTAAAAACGACTATCTGTGACTAATCATGACACAAGCCGTTAAATGATTGGTTTGTAGCAGGAATCATTCTATCTTGCAGCCGATTTCAATATGAATTATAAAAATAAAGACTATGGAACTGACAATCATTGAAACGAGTGCCTATCAGGAATTGAAGAGACAACTCAGCACCCTGTCCGTGCAGATGGCGGACTTCCAGAAGAAAGTGGCACCGGCAACTCCGGACAAATGACTGGACGCGCAGGACGTATGCCTGGCTCTGAACATTTCAAAAAGAGCCTTACAGACTTACCGAGATAAAGGCATGATCCCTTATTCAAACATCGGGGGGAAATTCTTTTATAAGGAAGTGGATATCCGGCAAATTCTGGAGGAAGGGTTAATCAAAAAAAAGAAATAAAGGTATGGCGGACATCATCACTAAGGATTCGGAAGAGTTCAAAGAACTCACCGGGTGGATCAAACGGACGGGAAAGAACATAGAAGCTGCTGCAGCCCGGATACGACCGACAATCGCAGATGAACATTATTTGAGCGGAGACGAGGTTTGCAGGTTACTGCATATTTCCAAACGCACACTCCAAACATTACGGGACGAAAAAGCAATACCTTATACTTCCGTTACTGCCGTAGGTGGCAAACTTCTCTATCCGGAAAGCGGATTGTATGAAGTATTAAAAAAAAATTATAAGGATTTCCGGCGTTATCTGAAATAGGCCGGTGAAACAAAAAGAGGACATCTCCCGCTCAAATTAGGAGATGTCCTCTTTTATCTTTTTTAGTTGGCAAGTTTGTACAGGTTGCCAATTTTCTCGCAAATTTTATCCGTATCTTCTCCAACCTTCGGATTGACAAGTTCGGCATATACTTGTGTTGAAATAATGGATTTATGACCCAAAACTTTTTGCAGGGTTTCCAGAGGCATGCCCTTTAAAATAGCCAGGGTTGCGAAAGTGTGCCGTCCGACATGAGCCGTTATAGCACAGCTACAAAGGCATTTTTTACTTAATCGGTCCAGACTTTGATTCATCGGTTTTAAAGCTCCGACCGGGAATACACGTTCAGGTGAGATTTTCTTTTCATCCGTATTGCGATATTTGTCAATGAGTTCAATTGCAATCGGCAGGAGCTTGACAACATAAGCCACCCCTGTTTTAACGCGCTTGCCCGTCAGCCATGTACCACCGTCAGAATCGATAATGATATTTTTGTAAGTAATCGCCTTTAAATCCGCATAGGCAAGCCCGGTGAAGCAAGTAAATACAAACATGTCACGGATAGCCTGCTGGCGTTTATAGGATAATTTGACATGAATAATTCTTTGAAGTTCTTCTTCCGAGAGGAATGGACGTTTTTTGTATTCAGGACGGCAGGTAAACTTCTTGAAAGGATGCTTGCGCAGCCAGCCTTCATCAATGGCAAGGTACATCAACCATTTAAGTGTATTGATACGTTCAAATGCTGTTGACTTTGCCAAACCGCTTACAGACAGCATCCAATCGTAAAAGTCTTTAATAAAATCCAGGTCCAGTTCAGCCAAAGGAATATCCTCAACACCATGCCTGTCTTTGAGATAATGCAACAAACAGGACCGGTCGCTGACCAAACCGTCGTAGGTACTTTGCGCCTTGCCTTTGCCTATACGGTTTTTATAGTCCTCAACCTGGATATTGAATATTTCCATAAGGGTATGGAAATCATCTCCGAATCCATTGTAACGCTCGTATACCTTTTTAGCAGTTACAAAACTATCATGGTCACAGATATACTGATAATGCCTGGTCATCTGCACTTTGATATTGTCAAGGTCCAGATTCAACGCTCTGGCTTCTTCGGATTTTCCTTTTGCCCGGTTAGCCTTGGCATCCCATAAAGTAAGGGTGACCATTCTCTTACAGCTAAAACAAGCTGTGGTCTTGTTGATGGTAATACGTCCCATTACCGGAACTTTACCGTTTTTCAACGACTGGTTCTTTGTGTAAAATAACACTGAAAATGTACTTCTCATAACTCGCTTTTTTTAGTTACAAATTTAATAATCATTGAGTTACATGAAGTCATGCAGTCTTATGCAATACGTTGAAAAGTAGTCAATTATATCACTTAATCAGATGGATTGGGCGAGGTAACAGATAGGTAACGTAACTCTCGCCCAAATGTGCGTTATTTAGCTTTAGTAACCGAAAGTGACTAAAATACATCTTCCATAAGTCGCAGTATTTCAACCATTTTACACTAAATCGTTGTTTCTTTTAAAAATATGCCCTTTTGATATAAAAAAGGAAACATTCTCTCATACAGTATCTTTAGGCTGCGATGTCATTTCTGATATATCCAGCGATGGGAAAGAGACTGTTTATATAGCTACTGACGGTAATGGCGTCCACTTCCTTTCACACAAAGACCAACAAGTGACACGTCGTTTTTACCATGATGTCAATGATAAGGAAGGAATTCGCAGTAATTCTATTTATTCCTTACTTGTAGATGATAGAGGTGCCGTCTGGGTGGGGCATTTTCAGGCAGGGCTGGATTATTCACTCTATCAGAACGGCCTTTTCCGTACGTATGCCTATCCACCTTTATTCAATTCGGCAAATCTTTCCATTCGTTCTTTCGTAAACAGAGGACAAGAGAAAGTTATCGGTTCACGTGACGGTTTGTTTTATATAAACGAAGCCACCGGAGTAGTGAAAAGTTTTGTAAAGCCCGTTTTGACTTCAGATCTGATACTGACAATCAGCTTCTATCAAGGAGAATATTATATCGGTACGTATGGTGGCGGTATGATGGTACTGAATCCGGGAACATTATCTCTGAAATATTTTGCACAAGGCGATACGGAGCTTTTTCAAAAGGGACATATATTCTGTGTGAAACCGGATGCAAAAGGAAATCTTTGGATAGGGACTTCACAAGGACTCTTCTGTTATAACGGACAGACCAAACAGATCAAACACTTTACTAGTGCTAATTCCCAACTGCCGGAGGGCAATGTGTATGAAGTAAGTTTTGATTCTACAGGCAAAGGATGGATTGCCACCGAAACCGGTATGTGTATTTATGATCCGGCTTCTCAAAGTTTACGCTCTAATGTGTTTCCGGAGGGATTCGTTCATCGGGATAAAGTGCGTACTATCTACGAAGATGCTGGACACAATCTCTATTTTATCCGTGAGAAAGGGAGCTTGTTTACATCTACTTTAACGATGGATCGGTTCCAGAACCGCTCTATCTTTTCTACTCTTCCGGACAATTCGCTAATGTCTGTTATAGAAGATAACCAAGGTTGGCTGTGGGTAGCCTGTAATGACGGGTTGTTACGTATCAAAGAAGAAGGGGAGGAGTATGATGCTTTCACTTTCAATGATGGAGTGCCGGGACCAACTTTTACGAATGGAGCCGCTTATAAAGATGAAAAAGGACTATTGTGGTTTGGTAACACCAAAGGACTAATTTATGTTGATCCGAAACGTGTGGACGAAGTGCGTGGCAAGGTTCGTCCGATTGTATTTACCGATATACTGGCTAATGGCGTACCTTTTACCAGTTCCTCTTTGAAATACAACCAGAATAATTTGACTTTCTGTTTCACAGATTTCGCCTATGGTCTGCCATCTGCCTTACTATATGAATATCGATTGGAGGGAGTGGACAAGGACTGGAAACTATTGGCTGCGCAGAACGAAGTCTCTTATTACGGACTTTCTTCTGGAACTTATACTTTCCGTGTACGCCTTCCGGGAAATGAGCAATCGGAAGCTATCTGTCAAGTGACAGTACGCCCTATGATACCTTGGTGGGGATGGACGCTTTCCATTTTATTAATCGTAGGAATTATAGCCTTTATACGGTATTATGTCTGGAAACGTATGCGTCGTTTGCTTGATTCTTCTGCTTCGTCGATTTCAGCATCAGCAGGGGAGGAGATACAACAGAGAGAGCAATCTGTAGAACAGCCGGAAGTAATTTCAGAGCAACAATCTTCCACTGTTGAAGAGAAATATAAGACCAATAGACTGACCGAAGAGGAATGTAAAGAACTTCAAAAGAAGCTGGTGGCTTATGTAGAGAAAGAAAAGCCATATATCAATCCCGATTTAAAAATGGGTGACCTGGCTTCTGCATTGGATACTTCTTCACATTCATTATCGTATCTTTTGAACCAGTATCTTAATCAGTCTTACTATGACTTCATCAATGAATACCGTGTTACCCAATTCAAAAAGATGGTAGCGGATAGCCAATATTCCCGCTATACTTTGACTGCACTGGCAGAACTTTGTGGTTTTAGTTCACGTGCTTCTTTCTTCCGTTCATTTAAAAAGAGTACGGGAGTTACTCCGAATGAGTATATCCGTAGTATAGGCGGAACAGCCAAAGAAGAGTAACTTTT
>OMEQ01001355.1_pt1 | contig 11540 bp, 11 predicted proteins | sample 1645451 | NCBI WGS metagenome assembly OMEQ01 (sample SAMEA103958142, study PRJEB25191) | human gut metagenome | biome: human-associated habitat [ENVO:00009003]; feature: intestine environment [ENVO:2100002]; material: feces | place: Germany | collected 2013/2015
TTACTACATCCAGTAGCTAATTCCTATTATAAAACTTCAATGTGAAAACATTATTAATTCCAATAAATTTGTTGCGATTGCCTTTACAAATTCTTTAAATAATCCTCCACATTGTTTTCTTCATAATCTTTTCTTCTTTTTCTTTAACACAAAAAGAGTTTCTTGTTCATGCCACAGAAACTTTTTTGTACTCTATAATCGAAAAAAACCTATTATCAATAGCTTTAAAATACTATATTGGTCAGCATGTTTACATCTCAAGCTTTCACTGAATTTGCCAATCGATAATGTCAAATTCATTATACATACAATATTTTAACATGCCATCGTTTTTCTAAATTATATAGTCATTTTTTCTTTTAATTATCACTTTAATTTAAAAGCACTATACGCTTTTATAACCACACAACTTTGCAATCACTTGAATCAATATATCCCTGTCTAAAGGCTTTGATACATGCGCATTCATACCTGCTTTTTTAGCCTTTATTTTATCTTCCATAAACGCATTGGCTGTCATCGCCACAATTGGAATATCATGATCAAATGAGCGAATCACTTGAGTGGCTTGTAAACCATCCATTTCCGGCATCATAATATCCATTAAGATAATATCAAAAGATTCGGGTGCGTTCTTATAGATATCCACCGCTTCTTTACCATTTGTAGCACAAGTAACTCTAGCCCCTTCGTTTTCAATAATAAACTTGGCAATTTCCATATTCAATTCATTATCTTCTACAAGTAAAACGCTAAGTCCTTCAATCGATACAGAAGCTGATTCTTTCACCCTTTCATTTTTATGTTCTTCATCGATTTTAAATGGAATGCGTATCACAAATTGAGAACCCACACCTTCTTGACTTGTAAACGCAATGGATCCACCCATCTTTTCGACAAGACTTTTTGCGATTGGCATACCCAAACCAGTACCCGCATATTTAGAACGACTTCCCATATGTTCTTGGGCAAATGGTTCAAAGATTTTATCCTGAAATTCTTTAGACATACCAATACCTGTATCACGACAAATAAATTCAATAATGACATGGGATGGTTCTTTCGATTCAAGTTCCCTATAGCTTATATAGATAAATCCATTATCCCGATTATATTTAATGGCATTGGAAAGAACATTCATTAGTACACGCTTTACATGGATTGGACTTCCCATCAAATATGGATGGGTAATACTTTTTTCCTCTTCGACAATTTGAATATTACGCTCTTTTGCGAGTTCTTCTACTATTCCAATCGTTTCATCACTCAACTTATCTATATTAAATCCAACTTCTTCAAGGACGATTTCACCCGACTCAAGCTTACTCATGTCTAATACTTCATTCACTAATTCAAGTAATGTATTTGAAGCATCTTTGATCTTTGCACGACAATCTGCCTGCTTTTTAATATCATCCCTATAATAATCACCAACTTCAACCATACCAATGATTCCATTGATGGGAGTACGAATATCGTGAGACATTCTTTGAAGAAATTCGGTTTTGGCAACATTCGCCGCCTCTGCCTTTTTAGCTGCCTTTAATAATTCTTCTTGGTGCGCCTTCTCTTTTTCTTGATCTTTAACCTGTCTTATACGATTATTGCGATACCCAATATATCTTAGTACAAGCACAAACAATATATATATAAGTAAAATCGCAACTAATTTTGTGAAAACGCCTTCAAATACCACATGATCTGGAATATAGGCAAAGATATAATAATTACTTTGTTTCAACATAATGCCATAATAGCCTGCACCTTTATTATTAAAACGATAAATATGTTGACTATCCTTATTCTTCTTTAATAATTGAACGACTTCATTGTTCTTTGTCGAAGCATGAAGTAGTGATCTATCATTACTCGCAATGATGTTTCCCTTATCGCAAACAAGAATCGTTCCATCCGATTTTGTACTATATCCCTTTAATAGATTTTGAAGCGTTAAATTATAATTCTGCGCAAAATAAGCGGAAGTATAAAAATAAGTAGCCACAATGCCAGGTGCATCACTTCTTGCACATGTCGCAATATCTATATGAGATCCATCATCCAATTCAATACGTTGAGAATAAGTTCTTTCTGGATAATTCATATAGTCCAAAACAATATCTTTACGGATATATTTATGAACTTGTTTTAAAATGGAATCATTTGTACTATAGGAACTTTCTATATTCCCATTTTCATCCAATACAAGACTTCCATCCATCCATAACGTACTCAGATTTTCTTTTAGAAAAGCTTGATCTATAGGGTTTCCTGCATCCACTTCACTTTGAATATTCGTTTGAAGCTGACGACAACTCTCAATCGTTCGTAACAAACTCTTCGATTCACTCGCCTCATTATAATGGGTATAAGTGGAACATTGTACCTTTACATAATTTACGATTTTTACCAACTTGGCCTCTGTTTCATCTTTTTGTGTTTGAATAAAATAAAATGCAGAAGAGAAAATCATGCAAACGCCTAGTAGTGCTATCAGTATATGGTAGTAACAATTTTTAATACGCAAAATCATCCACCTCCAAATACTTTTCTGGATCCGATAGATATTTACCTATGATTTTTTTAGAAGTGCCATCCTTACGCATCTCTTTTAAAGTCTTGTCTAACTTCTCACAAAGATCACGCTTATCATTTTTTGAGAAAGCTACACCAACGCCTACTTTCATCAACGGCTCTTCTAAAATACGAAAATTCGCATCATAGTCCTTCATATATTGAATGATTGATTCTTCATGAGCGCCAATCGCATCCACATATCCTTTTTGTAGGAATGTAAAAATCAATTCTCTATGGTTTAAACTAATCAAATTACCTACATTATAATTGCCATTTAATAAAATATCTTCTGGCATTGTGGTCGATTGTATAGCTACATTTTTACCTTTTAAATCGTCCAAAGTATAAATATCACTATCCTTATTGACCGCAATCACCTGACGACTTGATATATATGGACCAGCCCACTTGTAGTCATCTAATCTTCCTTCCATAGAAAAACATGCCATGATACAATCGATCTTTCCGCTTTCTAAAAGTTCCTTATTCTTTTCCCAATCAATATAAACCACTTCAACTCGATATCCCAATCGCTTAAAAGCTTCACTTGCCAAATCCACATCAATACCTGTAGGATTTCCATCCTCATTCAAATAGTTGTATGGAGGATAATTATCACTACCTAAAGTAATAACAGGTAAATTGGATTCGTCCGATTCTAAATCACTGGTCTTACATCCGCTTAGTAAACAAACAAGTAAAGATAGACTCAATAAACTTGTAATTATTCGTTTCCCTTTCAAATCATCTCCTCCTATCTATTTGACCAATCACACCAATATATTGATCTGTATCCAAGCCAGACCATAACGTATGGAATTTTATATTTAACTCTTTAAATTGTAAAGTAAAATCTTTATTTTCCACAGACGTTTCATTTAGATGTTTTTTAACTTTTTCAATCACTTTTTCATTCACATCAAACGACTCAAATTCCAACGTACTCTTTTTATACTTTTTATTTTTCTCTCGATCTATAATGGTTAACTCACCAATTAATGGATTGTAATCAAATAAGACTTTAGATTGACTCAATTCAAAAAAATCCATCTTTTCCTGTAAGAAATCAATGATACGTTACGAATGATCATTATATGGCAATGTTTCTGATTTTAATATTTCACCAGACAATTTTTTCGCCTCATGATAATCTTTATAATCATCCTTTTGCGTTTTAAAAGCCACATAAATATCTGTACCCATCTCTTTTAAACACTCTAGTAACAACGGATTGAAACATCCGCACTTACCATCCAAAATCATTTGAATGGCCGTTCTATAATCATAGGCCTTTTTATATACACGCGTACTTGTCAGTGCATCAAATACGTCGGCAATCGATACAACTTGGGCAGAAATAGGAATATCATTACCCACTAAACCATCCGGATAGCCCTTTCCATCAAAACGTTCGTGATGCCATCTACAAATTTCATAAGCCATTTGAACCAATGGATTATCATTCGGATATTCCATACTACGAATCATTTTTGCGCCAAGTAAAGTATGTGTCTTCATAATTTCATATTCTTCATCCGTAAGCTTTGCAGGCTTATTTAAAATATCCTTTGAGATTGACACCTTACCAATATCATGTAAAGACGATGCCGTCGCAATCAATGTAATATCAGACTCCGTTAATGGATACGCATCCGTTTTCTCAACTAACCTTCTTAAAAGCATCTGCGTGGCAATGCGAATATGAAGAATGTGCTCCTTACTCTCCTTATTATATGTACCAACGACATTACTCAAAATTCCAATCATGATCTTGTTGTTTTCTTCTTTTTCATACACCTGATTCACTACTACATTGGTCAATCGTTTTTGATTGGCATATAAAACAAGTGTATTCATAACTCTTCGTTTAATAATAAACGCATCAAAAGGACGTTGAATATATTCAACAACCCCTAAGTTATACGCCTTTTCAATAATTGAAGTCTCTTCTTCTGCAGAAATCACGATCACCGGAAATTCATTGATCCACTGATACTTATTCATATATTCCAAAACTTCAAACCCATTCATTTTTGGCATATTGATATCCAACAACATTAAGTCAATTGTCCAATCCTTTTGTAGAATGGAAATGGCCTCTAAGCCATCATTGGCCAATATATATTGATAGTTTTCACCCAATATTTCCATCAATAATTCCTGATTGAATTTGGAGTCATCCACAATCAAAATTTTCTGTCTTTCCTTTAAACTTTTCATAATCTTATTCCCACTTCATCATATAACCATATGGTAAGTTAGCTAAAGTATACATCTAAAAAAAACTTGTTTTCAAGAACAAATGTCAACATTGCACAAGCTTTTTTTATAACCAAAAAGCTTGGCATATATATAGCCAAGCCTATATTTATTGACCCATCTTGTTCATTGCCAAGATTTCATTTTCAAGCACTTCTTTATAAGAATCTAACTGTTTTGTTCTAGCACTTTCATATACTTTGATTTCTTCACTTACATCATCTCCATCTTCTTTATTTAATAAAGATGTTGTAGCGTTTTTTGTGTCTGTGAAATAGTAGCCTTTATCATTGCCCCACCATTTATTGTTTTCAACTGCCTTATCTGCATGCGCATCAATTTTAGCAGCCGCATTGGGTGAGAATACAGTAGTTACGCATGAAAAATATGTAACCCATCCACTTTTGTCTCTAGCTTTTTAAAGTTATAGGCAAGAATGAAAGTGACAAGTATACATACAATTAGATAAATCCAGTCATTTAAATATCGATCAAATAAGTTCATAGAAATTCTTTGTAGAATATAGATTTCAAACACATATTGACCCAAGAAATGAAACAAATCATTTTTAATTTTTTTATATGCACATACATCCACAATCAAGAAACAAAACCCAATCGAAATTATTTCATATGCGAGTATAGAAAAAGAAAATAAATACAAAACCAAAGCTAAAGTAATCATAAATACAAAGAATACTGGCTTTTGAATGATAGAACAAACCCGATCTTTATATTTCGATAGAATCATACCTGCAGGAAAGCAAAGAATGATATTGTACCACCAAGCTTGATCCTTTATTATATCCATCATAACTATATAAAGAATGGTAAATAGTACGCATGAAGTCATACTATGTTTCTTAAATTGCTTAAATGAAATATATACAATGCCATACATTGCTAATATCGCAAACACATACCAATTACTATTTCCAATGGAACTTAAAGCCGTAAATGATAATACAATACGAACAAAGGAATACTCTTTTCCTAATAAGAATGATAAAAACAAGTAAATACATAATGCCATACAAAAGTGAATATAAAACTTCAATATTCTTTTTCTAGGCATACCGTCAATATACGCAACACCTCTTCTTTGAATTTGTTCCATAATGCCATATCCCGAATAAAACAAGAATGGTGCTACCATCAATTGTCCAATTGCCAACAAGAGATTATTCCATGGCATCGTTTCATATTGTCCAAAATGGGATAGAAACACAAACATCACAAAAATTCCATTGATGCAGGTTGTTTGTTCTTTACTTAATGCCCTATTAAAATTCATTTTATGCCCTCTACAAGAAAGTATTATATCACAAAAACAAAGTGGACATTTGAGCCCACTTAATCTTGTAACATATTTTCCAATGCCAAAAGACTATGTTTTATATGACTTTCATGAAACGCATTATAATGAACAATTCAATCTGCAAATTTAATATCAATAGGTGGATATCCAGCTTTCATCCGTAAAATCATCATTTTAACAAAACATTACAAGTTCCTACCCAACTCATAAGCCTTCTTCAAAACATCCTTATGATTCAATGCATCACTTGCTTCACTTATACCAGCACCTTTCACAATACCTTTTAAAGTAGCCTTTTCAAAACAATCAACCCAGCCTTGAAGTCCATTATAAGCTTTATCAAATGTACTATCCTCATCTTCTGCAGCCGTTGCGATCATGTAGATATCTCTAAATGCATATTCACTTGCATATAAAGGATTCAAACGATCTAGTAATGTTTTCATTTGACCACACATTTCATAATAGTATATAGGAGTCGCAAATATAATGACTTCTGCCTGTTCTACCTTCTCCATAATGTCTTTAACATCATCCTTTAATACACAACTACCACTCTTGATACAAGATAAACATCCAATACAATACTCAATGCTTTTTCCTTTTAATGACACATACTCTACTTCATGTCCTGCATCCAATGCGCCTCTAACACATTTTCTAGCCAAAATATCCGAATTACTATTTGTTCTTAGACTTGTTGATATAATTAAAACCTTCATTGACATACAATCCTCCTGGTATTACTATACTACCTGAAGTTGACTTTAGGTCAAGAAAGTGAGGACAAATGATGTATTACACAATAGGACAAGTTTCACAAATGTTTGATTTACCCATTTCAACACTCAGATATTATGATAAAGAAGGATTCTTTCCTAACTTAGTACGCAAAGGAAACATTCGCTACTTTAGTCATAATGAATTAGAAGCCTTACACGTCATTGAATGCTTAAAAAAATCAGGTCTTGGAATAAAAGAAATCAATCAATTCTTTATGTGGGTCAAACAAGGTAGTGAAACTTATGAAAAAAGGAAAGAATTATTTGAAGCTAGAAAATCAGCTGTAGAAGCTGAAATTCAAAATCTTCAAAAAACACTTTCCCTTTTAGAATTCAAATGTTGGTACTACCAAAAAGCTATAGAAGATGGAACCGAAGAAAACATTCAAGTCATGCTTCCAGACAAGCTTCCTAGTGATATCCAAAAATTATACGATGCCAGTCACGAATAATTATTTAGATAATACTTCGCGATACTTTTCTACCATTTCCTGATAAGCTTCTTCAGACAAAGTCTTAACACCAAGATTCATAGCAAATACACCACCCCATTCATATCCATCTTTGTATTTTGGTACTAAATGGAAATGAAGATGATGTTCCGTATCCCCATATGCTCCATAATTTACTTTATCTGGATTGAAGATTTCATGCATAGCACAAGCTACCTTATTGATATCCTCCATATAAGCAGCTCTTTCTTCTGGTGTTCATTCTGTGATTTCACTCACATGATTTTTGTGGGCAACAATTACACGACCCGGATGGCTTTGTTCCTTAAACAAATAAACCTTTGAACTTTTTAATTCACAAATTTTGATTCTGAAAGTAGCAACAAGCTCGCCTTCCATGCAATAAGCACAATTTTGATTTTTCATTTTATCTCCTACTCTTCCTTTTTTTTAAAAAAAAGCAGGCCTCAAAAACCTGCTTTATACCATCATTTATCTTTGACTATTTCACTAACTCCATAATTTCACTTTCACTCTTAGACAACAACTTAGAAACAAATTCTAAGCTCATCCCATTTGCAAGCATCGCTTTAATCCCTAGTTTCATTACTTGATTCATCTGCTCAATTTGTCTATTCACATCTTCAACCTGTTTATTAACTTCTTGTACTTTACGTGCTTCTTCTTGTACTTGTCGAGCCTCTTCTTGTATTTTTCTAGTTTCTTCTTGTATTTTTCTGATTTCTTCTTTTAGTCTTTGAATCTCTTCAAGTTCAAGTTGTCGATTAGGCCCTTGACCTGGGTTCGCATATTCTGGTAGGCGGCGAGCTGGTTCTCGTACTCCGGACCGGCGATCTCCGCCTCCACATTCCGGATCTCCGCGAGAAGAGAGGTAAACTCCCGGCTCGCCTCTGGGATCAGACCCGCCTCGAGGGAACGTTTCTGGTTTCTCAAAAACGCAGTCGCTTTTGTGATATTTAAGGAAATATTGCCGGTGGTGTTCATGTTGGCAATATAATTCTTTAATTCCGTCACCATCCCGTCCTCGGTGGCACTCTTTAACTGACCAATACTGATGGTGTTGTTGTACATGGTCTCGGTGAGACCGTCAAGCAGGCTGGAGACAAATGCAGGTGTCGCCTCTTCCTCCAGTCCTTTCGTCTCATTGATGATCTTTAAAGACTTATTTTCCTTCCGGAACCTGCGCTCGATGCGGTAGATGGTTCCGTCCTTTTCCAGTCTCAGCCATCCCTCGTAGGTTCCGCTGTTCTCCCAGGGCTCGTACTTTGTATACAGATCATTCTTTGCCGCCCGTCCGCGCCCGCGCTCGATGCCGAAGAGCATGCCGCGGATGAAGGTGTGAAGCGTGGATTTTCCGGCTTCGTTCTTTCCGTAGATAATGTTGATCCCGTCGTTGAAGGAGATGGTCCGGTCATGAAATTTTCCGAAACCGTCGATATGTAATTCGAGTAATCTCATGGCTGGCTCCTTTCATCTTTTGTCATAAGCAGGGCATGAATTCCATAGTACAGGGCTTTCTTCTCCACCGGGCTCATATCATCCTTCATGAGTGCCTGGATATAAAAGCCGATCATGTCGCTTGGATGTTCCGCGAACAGTGCGTGGAAATCATACTGTGGCTCCGACTCGTCCAGGATCTCGATGATATTCCACTGACCGGAGAGAAAATCCAGGTCAAAGCTGATATCCGGGTCCCGCATGCCGCGGATCCGGAACCGGTAGATATTGTTGGCACCGCGCTTGCGGATCTCGTCGGCGATGATCTGGGAGAGTTCGGTATTCGTAGTCTGGGGGGTCACATTGACCACGAGCGGGATGTACTGGGCCTGGCAGACTTCCTTAAACTGAAGGGAGGTCACATGTCCGCTGGTGGTGTCGATCTCACCGATAAAATATCCGTGTGGTCCGGTCTCCGTCATGTCTAACGGTTCCGGGGAACCGGCGTAGGCCATGCGGTTTTCAAGAAGGATTTCCGGCTTGTGGATATGTCCGAGAGCGATGTAGGAGAACGGGGATGCGGCCAGTGCATTCCGGTCAAAAGGAACATGTTTCGCGTCACCGCCGTGGAGCATGAGGATTCTGGTGCGTCTGGACGCCGGCAGAGAGATATTGTCAGCCTTCGCCTCGATGATCTCGGCTGTGTGGTAGCTGAAACCGTAAACTTCCGTGTTCAGCTCCTCGAAATAGACGGAAGAGAGCTCCTCGCCCATCAGAAATGTGACGTTCGGGGCCCAGGTGAAGCTGAGAAGTGCAGAACTTTTCCGAATCCGGTCATGATTTCCGGCGATGATGACCACACGGGTTCCCGGAATCGTGGAGAACAGGTAGTTGACCTCTTTGAGATCTCTCGCTAACGGCTGGCGGTGGAATAAGTCGCCGGAAATCAGAAGAAGGTCCGCGCGGGAATCCCTGGCGTCTTCGATAATGCCCTGAAAGGTCAGACGGATCGCCTGTTCCCGCTTTTTGCCCCAGGGCTTATCGCTGTCCGGGATCATGCCCCAGTGGATATCGGCGGTGTGAATAAATTTCATACATTCCTCCATGGTGTATGGATTGCAGATACACTGCGCTCCAGTATCAAGATAGTGGACTGTGAAAGTCCGCAAAAACGTGTTTCTCAGGTTACCGCGGCAGTTCGGTCACCAGAGGATCGCCGTCGCGTAAATGTGAAAAGGAGCGCAACAGATCTCTGTGCGCTCCCTTGCGGCTGCCTTGCATCGAAAGGACGCGGCGGGCTGCTGTTTCTTTATAATTCGCAGTTATTAACGGTACGCGGGAACGGAACTACGTCGCGGATATTGCCCATTCCTGTGAGGTACATTACGCAGCGCTCGAAGCCGAGACCGAAACCGGAGTGGCGGACGCTGCCGTACTTTCTCAGATCGAGATAGAAACCGTAGTCTTCCGGCTTTAATCCGAGTTCGTTCATGCGGGCAAGGAGCTTTTCGTAATCGTCCTCACGCTGGCTTCCGCCGATGATCTCGCCGATACCCGGAACGAGACAGTCCACAGCGGCAACGGTCTTTCCGTCCGGATTTAATTTCATGTAGAACGCCTTGATCTCCTTCGGGTAGTCGGTAACGAATACCGGTCTCTTGAAGATCTTTTCTGTCAGATAGCGCTCATGCTCTGTCTGGAGATCGCAGCCCCAGAATACCTTGTAATCGAATTCGTCGTTGTGCTCTTCAAGGAGCTTTACAGCCTCTGTGTAGGTAACATGGCCGAATTCGGAATTTAATACGTGGTTTAAGCGGTCGAGAAGTCCCTTGTCGACGAACTGGTTGAAGAAGTTCATCTCGGACGGAGCGTTCTCGAGAACGTAGCGGATCACGTACTTTAACATGCCTTCAGCGACAGCCATATTGTCATCGAGATCTGCGAATGCCATCTCCGGCTCGATCATCCAGAACTCGGCTGCATGACGGGTCGTGTTGGAATTCTCAGCACGGAAGGTCGGTCCGAAGGTATAAACATTGCGGAATGCCATTGCGTAGGTCTCAGCGTTTAACTGTCCGCTTACGGTAAGGCTTGTATGTTTTCCGAAGAAGTCCTTGCTGTAATCAACTGCGCCGTCCTCAGTCTTCGGAACGTTATCAAGATCGAGAGTCGTTACCTGGAACATCTCACCGGCACCTTCACAGTCACTGGAGGTGATTAACGGAGTGTGGACATAGACGAAGCCCTGCTCCTGGAAGTACTGATGGATCGCGTAAGCGATCAGGGAACGCACACGGAATACAGCCTGGAATGTATTTGTACGTGCGCGGAGGTGCGGAATCGTACGAAGATATTCGAAGGTGTGGCGTTTTTTCTGAAGCGGATAATCGGTACTGGAAGCACCCTCAACGGTAACCTCTGTTGCCTGGATCTCAAACGGCTGCTTTGCCTCCGGTGTTGCCACGAGAGTACCTTTAACGATGATGGCAGCGCCGACATTTAATTTGGAAACCTCTGCGAAATTTGCCATTGTGTCATGGTAAACGATCTGTAAGGTATCGAAGCTTGTACCATCATTTAATACGATAAAGCCGAACGCCTTGGAATCACGGATGCTGCGGATCCAACCGCCGACCTGGATCTCCTGGTTTAAATATTTGTCACGCTCTTTAAAGAGCTCTTTCACTGTTGTCAACTG
>OMEQ01001359.1_pt1 | contig 11511 bp, 10 predicted proteins | sample 1645451 | NCBI WGS metagenome assembly OMEQ01 (sample SAMEA103958142, study PRJEB25191) | human gut metagenome | biome: human-associated habitat [ENVO:00009003]; feature: intestine environment [ENVO:2100002]; material: feces | place: Germany | collected 2013/2015
GGAGATCGACCACACGGATTACGTTTCCCTCCTGCGCAAGCTGCGCGCATTGCCCAAAGTGAAAAAGGTCTTTGTGCGCTCCGGCATTCGGTTCGATTACCTCATCAATGACAAAGACGAAACGTTCTTCCGCGAGCTTGTTAAATACCACGTCAGCGGCCAGCTCAAAGTCGCACCGGAGCATATTTCCGACGGCGTGCTGCGCATGATGGGTAAGCCGCAGAATTCTGTCTACCGCCGCTTCGTCAAGCGCTACAAAGAGCTGAACGAAGAAATGCACCTCAACCAGTACCTCGTGCCGTACCTCATGTCCTCGCATCCCGGCTCCACCTTACAGGACGCCGTAAAGCTCGCGGAATATCTGCGCGACCTCGGCTATATGCCGGAGCAGGTGCAGGACTTCTACCCCACCCCGTCCACGATCTCGACCTGCATGTACTACACGGGGCTCGATCCGCGCACAATGAAGCCTGTATACGTCGCGCGAGACCCGCACGAAAAAGCGATGCAGCGCGCGCTCATCCAGTACCGTGACCCGAAAAATTACGACCTCGTCACGGAAGCGCTCATCAAAGCGAATCGCCGCGACCTCATTGGCACAGGCAAAAACTGCCTCTTGCGCCCCCGCCACGGCGATACCCGTTTTGCTCCCCCAAAGCCCGCCGCAAACAGCAATAAACCGTTTGACGGTAAAAACAAAAACGGCGCAAAGCACGGCAGAACGAGTCAACCGCCGGCGCCCCAAAGCCGCCGTTGGACAGGCGAGCCGCCCAAAAAGCGCGGCAAACGATAATGTAAGACAGCAAAAAGCTCTGCACCGAATTTCAGGTGCAGAGCTTTTGTCATTGCTTTATGATTTAATACAAACCCGGCTTGCAGAGAATCTCGTGAATTTTCGTATCAAGACAGTCTGCCGTATACGCCGGCGTGATGATACACGCGGTGTCCGCACCACGCGCCGAGCCGCCCACACAGACAACCGGCTTATTAAGCTCAATCGCGCCGTTATCCAGCGCCATCATGGCGATCTCCACGCAAACCTTCGTGCCCTGTCCGAACATGCGCAGCGTGTGCGCCATGATCTCCACCGGGTACGCGCCGCTGAATTTACGACTGATGCCGCGTTCCGCACCGCTCAAGGCATGCGCGGCGTGAATGATATGCACACCGGCTGCGGTCAACTCCGCGCGCCGCTCGTCCGTCATGATGTTCACGCCCTGCTTCGGGTAGCCGTACGCCTGCCCCACCATGACCATCGGCACATTTGTCCCGAGCTCTTCCTGCATTTTGATGAGTTCTATAAGCGTGTCGCCCGCGCTCGAAGCCACCACAAGCGTCGTTCCGCGCTCCTTCGCGGCGTTTAAAGCAATGTGCAGCGTCTCCAAGGTATTCTCTTTGCCTTTATTTTCAAAAATCATTTTTATTCACCTCGTCAGTCATTTCGGGTCTTCCAAAATCGCGTAGCTCACAAATGCAAACCGTATGCTGTCTCCGGCCCAGGAGTTCACGTTGATCGAACCTTGCCCGCCAAACAGCGACAGAATTTTGTGCTGATTTTCGCCGTCCGCATCCATCAGCCACAGCTCCACCGGCATGTTCGGCAGGTGCTCGTGCGGCTCCAGCTGCTCCGGGCCGTAGGAAATATAGACCACCCGTTTTCCGTCCGGAGATACATGCGGGAACCAGTTGTTCCGCCGGTTTTCGGTGATCTGCGTCTGCTCGCCGCCGTCCCGCTCCATGCGCCAAACCTGCATCAAGCCGGAGTTTGTAGCGTTATACCAAATGTACTTTCCGTCCGGGGAATACTCCGGGCCGTCGTTAAAGCCACCCTTTGTCAGTCGCTTTTCCGCGCCGCCGTTCACCGGGATCGTGTACACGTCCACTTCCTGCCTGCCGTCGATGTCGCGGAAAGCGCAGTAGGCCACCTCCGTGCTGTCCGGCGACCAACCGTGCAAAAAACTCGGGCTGTTCGGCGTCACCAGACGAGGCTCACCGCCTTTCATCGGCACGATATAAACACGGGAGGTAAAGTCTCCGTTGTCAAACGTCATGTGACTGACCGCAAGCTCCGTTTCGTCCGGGGAGACCACATGGTCGTTGTTGCATTGGTCGCAGCTGCCGGTGTCGAGCAGCCGTTCCATGTTCGTGTTGAGGTCATAGGCATACATGTGCCCCTCGGCGTTATAAAGAATGGTATCGCTGTTTTTCAGCCAGTTCGGCGCTTCAATCACGCGGTCAAAACTTGCCACTGTGTGCACCACGCCGGTCTTTACGTCGTAAACATTCAAAAAGCTCACCGTGTCTTTTCGGTTTTGGGCAAACCCGTTCAGCATCTGACAAACTTTTTGAAGCTCGCCCGGCACATCGGAGCCAAAGTGCTCCTGGTCGACAAGCTGCGGAATGTCCCGACTCTGGGCAAAACGGAAGCACGCGGCAAGGTCTACGTTGCCCGTGCCCACCGGCACGTCAATCGGCTCGCGGCCCGCACCGAAATCCTTGTGGTGCACGGACTGCACCCGCGCCGCGTTGCGCTCCAAAAATGCGACCGGGTCTTCTCCGCCAAACTGCACCCAGCCCACGTCCACCTGTGCGCCCACCTTGCCCATGCAAAGGTCAAGCAAGTGTTCATACGCCGTCTTGCCCGCGATTTTCGTCTGAATATCCCCGGCTTCATTGTGCAGCAGCAACCGAACGCCGAACGTCTCCAGCATATCCGCCGCTTTCATGTAGTTCAGCGCCGTCTGCTGCAAGATGCTTTCCGCACTGTTCTCCGGCGTTTTCACCACAAACTGCTTCAGCCCGGTCTTCTCCGCAATCGCCTTCAGCTTATCCATAGACTGTACCAAATTCTCCGCAAAAACATGGATTGATACAATCCGCAGGCCCATATCCCGAATTTCTTCGACATGTGCAAGCAGCCAGTCTGCGGGCCAGATCACGCCCTCCGGGCCGAGGATTGGCCCCATCGTCATGCAGGGTTCAATTTCTGTAATACCGGCCTTTGCCAACGCAGAAAGCTTCTCCAAAACCTCGCCCTGCATGTTGTTGAGCGGGCCGTAAAGCTGCACACCAAATTTCATGCTTTCAACTCCCCCAGATTATAATGGGATCTTACGCCTCCGGCGTGTGGTCGTATTCAAACCCGCACTTCGAGAGCCATTCCTTTGCCATCAGCGTCGCGCCGATCTGGTTCGGGTGCACGCGGTCCCATGCGATGAGCGAGGAGTGTTTATACTGCAAAAACTTGTCATACACCGCTTGGAAGTTCACAAAACGGCAGCCGTATTCCTCGGCAAGGCGCTCGCAGATGTCCACATATTCCTGCATTCTGGCACGCATAAAGTCGCTCTTGTTCGGCTCCATGTAGTACGGCGTGCAGACGATAACGCCCTTCGCAACCATTTTCGCCTGCTCAATCATCGTGCGCAGGTTTTCTTCATATTCCACCGGGTCAACCGCTTGGTCGGTGAGCGCCGGAGAATCAAACTGCCGCCACACATCATTGATGCCGATGCAGATAGACACCCACTGCGGGTTCAAGGAAAGCACATCGCGCTCATAGCGCGCAAGCAGATCTTTCGACGTATTGCCGCTGATGCCGGAGTTCGTAAAACGAATGCTCAGCTCCGGGTAAGTCGCCGTCACAAGGCTCTCGATGACGCGCGGATAGCCGTGACCCATGTTGTCAAACAAGCCCTCGCCCACCGGCTGTGCGCTGCCCATATCCGTTACGGAATCCCCTGCAAAAATAATGCGATCCATATTTTCAAAAATCATGGTAAACTCCCCCTAAAATAGTAAATTTCCGATTATATTATAATCGGATTTCTACAAAATTACAAGGGCACTGTGCAAAATACCTACCACGGTGACAAAGACCCGCAGCTGACGCAAAATGTGAAATAATGCTTACGCATTGTGAAATTTTCTACTTACGCAGAAAGTGAAATGAAATTCGCCCTTAACGCGCGCAGCGCATTTCACTGCCCGTAGGGCAATTTCACATACCGAAGGTATATTTCACAAATCCCGAAGGGATTTATTTCACAGAAAAAAGGACTTTGCAAAATGCAAAGTCCTTTTTTCTGGTGGAGGAGGGTGGATTCGAACCACCGAAGCTAGAAGCAGCAGATTTACAGTCTGTCCCCTTTGGCCACTCGGGAACTCCTCCATATACAGAGCTGCGTAAACGCAAACTCATATTATAAAAACGGGAAACCCGTTTGTTGCAAGACGAACACACTGCTCGCTTGAGACAATCGTTATTATAATACATCGGTGCGCAAAAGTCAACCCTGTTTTTGCGGAAATTTGTGTTTTTTCGCGGGGGAAAGACTTTGCGGTTCTGGTTTGGCTTGACATCATCGCTTTGGGGCGGTATACTGTATTTATTGTAGCAGGAAGCTGCGAGGGCGTTGAAGCGCCGAATCTTGTTTTTATAGGATTAAATTGTGCCAGCGGAGGCGCGCGAACTTTATGAGGTTCGTGCGCCTTTTTGATTTTAGGAGGAATCTGCATGAAGACTTTGTATTTTGACTGCGGCATGGGTGCGGCGGGCGACATGCTTTCGGCGGCGCTTTTAGAACTGTTTGACGACAAACAGGCAGTGCTCGACGAGCTGAACGCGCTCGGTATCCCCGGTGTGGAATTTAAGGCGGAAGTGAGCACGAAATGCGGCATCAACGGCACGCATCTTTCCGTTACGGTGAACGGCGAGGAGGAAGAAAGCGCTGACGTGCACGACCACGAACATCATGCTCACGACCATGTACACGAACATGAGCATCACCACGAGCACGAGCACGAACACGAACACGAACATCACCACGACCACGATCACGAACATACGCATGAGCATGAACACGACCACGGGCATCACCACCACAGCAGCATGGCGGATATCGAGCATATCATCGGGCATCTGCCGTTGGAGGATGCGGTGCGTGCAGACGTGATTGCGGTGTATAAGCTCATCGCGGAGGCGGAGAGCCATGCGCACGGCATGTCGGTTTCGGAGATCCACTTCCATGAAGTCGGCACGATGGACGCGGTGGCGGACATTACGGCGGCGTGCTTGCTCATCCGCAAGCTTGCGCCGGAGAAGATTGTTGCGTCACCGGTGCATGTAGGCGCGGGAAAGGTGCGCTGTGCACACGGTGTGCTGCCTGTTCCTGCCCCGGCTACGGCGTATATTCTGCGCGACGTGCCGATCTTCGGCGGGCGCATTCAGGGTGAGCTCTGCACGCCGACGGGCGCGGCTTTGCTGAAGCACTTTGCGGCAGCGTTCGGCGATATGCCGGTTATGCGCGTACAGCGCGTGGGTTACGGCATGGGAAAGAAGGACTTTGAAGCGGCGAACTGTGTGCGCGCGATGCTGGGCGAAACCGGCGACGGTGCGGACTCCGTTTACGAGCTGAACTGCAACATCGACGATATGACCGCCGAGACGATTGGCTTTGCGGTGGAGAAGATTCGCGAGGCGGGCGCGGTGGAGGTCTTCACGACCGCCGTTATGATGAAGAAAAACCGCCCCGGCACGTTGCTGACGGTGCTGTGCCGCGAGGCGCAGAAGGAGGCCGTTGTGCAGGCGATTTTCAAACACACGGCGACCATCGGCATCCGCGAGACGCTGTGCCGCCGCTATGTGCTGACCCGCACGGAGGAGACGGTGGAGACCGCCCTCGGCCCGGTGCGCCGCAAGGTGTCTTCCGGCTACGGCGTGCAGCGCGCGAAGTTTGAGCACGATGACCTGGCGGCGCTCGCCGAGAAAAACGGGTTGAGCCTCACGGAAGTGATGGAAAAGATTGATAGATAAAATATAAAGGTTTATGAGCCTCGCGTTTTGCGGGGCTCTTTTTCTGTGTGCGGCAAAACTTGCAAAAGTGTTGCAAAGGAACTGCAAAAACTGTACGGTTTATATTGAAACAGTGGGGCGGGTGTGGTATGCTCTGGGCGTAGGAAGGTTACACAAAACCGAAAGGAGCATTGGTTATGAAACGGACGTTAAGGACGAAAATCTGGTGTGGTGTGTTGGCAGTTGCGTGCGTCAGCGGCGTGGCCTTTGGCGTTGCAAATTTTCCGCGTGTGCAGGCGGAGGCGGTCTCCGGCGGCGTGGAGGTCACGGAGGCACCGGGGAATGAAGCAGTAGTTTCGGAAGAAAGCAAAGCGGAGGTGCTCCGAAGTATCTGAAACGGCGGAGGTATCTTCTGCGAAAGAAGAATTTGAATCGCATTTTACAGCGGATGAAAAACTGGATTTCTCCAAGATACCGAAAATCGTTCGCACGGAAGACGGGAGCATTTCAATTGAAAACGGCGACGGCAGTTTTGATGCAGAGAATGACCCGTACTTTTCTGCATCGAGCATTTACGGCGGTAAAAATGTGAAAGCCACGATCAAAGACGTGCATATGTCCAATAAACTTGAATATGGTCTTACGCCAGCGGATAACGACTGCTTTGTTCCGTGGTGGATAAATGGTGGTTACCCGTGGCTGGAGACCTGCAAGCTGAACGAAGACGGCACGCTTTCTTCGCCGCATTATGCGTTTGCGTATGTCACAATCGGCTTTGAGAACACCGGAGATGAAGCGACGGGATTCCTTTCCGGAGTATACGACATGGGACAGTATGACACAGACGGCTGCCCTTTGGATATGTCCGAGTGCACGACCGACAAGCGAGAGCTGATCAACGGCATTGCAGAAGTTCCGATGAATGCGGAAGACCCGAACAAGACCGGGAATATTCTGTTGGAGCCGGGTCAGACAAGAGAGCTTGTCTTCATATATCTTTTGTCTGACGAGAGCGTCTATGTGCGCACAGATGATGAAGCCGCTGAAAGAGACGGTGTGAAAAATTACATTGAGATCGTAGAAAACTACTTTATCGACGCCTATACGGAAACCGATTGCCGATATACAATCGATGTCAACAGCGGTTTGGGCCCGTTTGTGCACTATGACGTGAGCGACATTGTGAATGATTTCTTTACGGAGCACAAATAATTTTGATGGGAAGGCCCGGCTTTTGCCGGGCTGTTTCCTTAAGTTTCTGCAGTTTTGCGGAGAAAAAGGAAATTTTCAAATTTTTTCATTTTAGAGTTGACAGAACGGCGCGAAATTGCTATAATATTAAAGCTGTATGACTCATTAGCTCAGTTGGCAGAGCACTTGACTTTTAATCAAGGTGTCTGGAGTTCGAATCTCCAATGGGTCATTCCCATCTGCCTTCTGATTTCGCCTCTCGTGCGGGCGTGGCGGAATGGCAGACGCGCCAGACTTAGGATCTGGTGCCTATGGCGTAAGAGTTCGAGTCTCTTCGCCCGCACAATTTCCTTCGCACCATGCAGTTGCGTGGTTATGCGGTAGTAGCTCAGTTGGTAGAGCGCCACCTTGCCAAGGTGGAGGTCGCGAGTCCGAGCCTCGTCTACCGCTCCACATGCGGGTGTAGCTCAATGGTAGAGCTCCAGCCTTCCAAGCTGGTCACGTGGGTTCGATTCCCATCACCCGCTCCAGCACAGAGGGTGCTCTTCATGAGTTCACCTCAAGAAACCGTCCGAAAGGGCGGTTTTTTTTTTATCTGCCTTGCCTGCTTATTTGGAAGCATCTCCATAGCCAGTGTGCATAGCACATTATACGGATGATATTTCTATCACAGAGGGTTTCGCTTCTGCGGAGACGACCCAAAGGCTTTCCGTTCGCCCTTGGGGAATCCTCGGTGCCTTTCCTCCTCCCAAGCACCTGCCCAATTGCAGCTTGATTTCCTCTGAAATAGCAAAAAAGCCCCGTCGGCACTCCGATTGCTCGGAAACACCGACGGGGTTTTTCGTGTGCTATTGCACCGCTGATTGATTGCTCCCGGAGGAGCCGCCAATTAATAGCGGGAAGCGCGCTGAGCGTCGAAGCACTCACGGCAGAGCACGGGACGGTCGCCACGGGGCTGGAAAGGCACCTGGGTGGCCTTGCCGCAGTTCGCGCACACCACGTCATACATCTGACGGGGAGCGGAAGAACCGTTGCCGTTCTGGGCGCGACGAGCCGCGCGGCACTTCGGGCAGCGAGAGGGCTTGTTCATGAAGCCCTTCTCGGCGAAGAAAGCCTGCTCGGACGCGGAGAACACGAATTCCTGGCCGCAGTCGCGGCAGACAAGCGTTTCATCTTCGTACATGGTTGGGAAACCTCCTTCAAATTGTCACCCATACCGTTGCCTTGAGGTCATCTGCTTCCATGGTTTTGCTCCAGTTTCCCGGCGCAGGTCATGTGACAACCAAAGGGAGATTAGAACCTTGGATTCCTGGTTGGGCTGCAGGGAATATTATAACACGGTTTGCGGAAAATGTACAGACCTTCTGGAAAATTATTTTTGTCCCGTTTTTAAGGGGAATCATGGTCGAAAAAAGATTCTTGTAGTGTCCATTATTTCGTGTAATCTGCACCAAAAGAATTATAATATTGCTTATCGTCTCTTCTTCGATTTTCTTTCATCCATTATAATAAATAAAACCCGAACAATTGGGGCAATAAGAAAGAAGGAATATGAACATGACCGTAAATTATCAGGATTTGGGGCTTCGAGTGCGCGATGCCCGCAAAGCGAAGCATCTAACGCAGGAGCAGCTGGCGGAGAAGGTCGGCATTTCCTCGTCTTTCATGGGGCACATCGAGCGCGGCACGCGCATTGCCAGCATCGATACGCTGGTCTCCATCTGCAATGTGCTGTCAGTGTCGCCATGTCTTCTGCTGGGCGCGAGCTTGTCCGAGAACGCGGTGGATTTCCCCTATACCAACGATAACCGCGAGCGTTCGTTCATGCTGGACTTCGTAAGTTTGGCGCAGCGCACGGTCCGCCGCTGGGATGAGACGGAAAGCGCGCCGGAGGAAGCGCCGAAAACGGAAGAATAATCGCTGAAATCAAAAAGGATGTCAGGATGATTTCACTCCTTGACATCCTTTTGTTATGCCGTCTTGTTTTCCGTCAGGTTCCGCAGCAGGCCCTCGCAGCCGCGCAGAATGTCACGGTACGCCCGGTCAAAGTCATCCGTATACCACGGATCTTCAATGTCGCCCTGCCGCTCGGCAAAGTCCAGCAACAGATGCAGCTTCGCCTGCTGCTCCTTCGGACACAGAGCACGCAGCTTCTTCAAGTGCCCCCACTCCATGCCGATAATCAGATCCGCCGTTTCAAAATCCTCCGGCGTAATCTGCCGCGCACGATGCTCCGTGCAGGGCACCCCGTGCTTGACCAGAATTCGGCGCGCGGGCGGATAAATCCCATTGCCAATTTCCTCGCTGCTCAGTGCGGCGGAATCCACTTCAAACTCACCAGACACATGCCGCTGCTGTGCCAAGTACCGGAACACCATTGCCGCCATAGGGCTGCGGCAAATATTGCCGTGACACACAAATAGGATTTTCACCCGCATTCGCCTCCCTGCTATCAGTATAGCACACTTGTGCAGGAAATTCAACTATTATTTTCCAGTTTTCGCTTGTGATTCTGTGAATTGTTTGTAAAATTCGCAGAGCAATCACCACACAGGCGGTGTCCAGAGGGTGATTTCGCCCGTCGCAAGCGTTTTCGGCACGTCAATCAGCCGCTGATTGCTGCTGCCGCGGTAGAGCAGCGACAGCGACTTCTGCTCCTGCACGAAGCGTCCATCCACCAGCACGTCGATGCCGTGCAGCAGCGCCATGCGCGCCGGGTCGTTCTCCTTCAGCAGCGCATCGAGCGTGAAGCCCGTGTAGCACCAAACATTGAGATGCTTTGCGTGCGCCGCGTCCGCAATCGCGCGGCAGGCTTCGGGCTGGCACATGGGTTCGCCGCCGGAGAGCGTCAGGATATTTTGACGCTGCTTGTCCTGCAATTGCACGGCTTGGAGCGCGCGCTCCACCGCTTCCGCGCCGCCGTTGTCCGCCTGCAAAAGCCCCCGATGCGCGTATCGCCCCATCGCGACGACCTCTTCCACCGTGTAGGCGTAGGCGAGGTCGCTCAGCTGGCGCAGCATTGCCATCCGGCGCGCAAGCGGGCGCGGCTTCATGCGGCGCAGGTCGGTGCCGTCCAGCGTTACCAGCCCGGTGTAGGGCAGTTCTTGGCTGACGGCGCTCAGCAGGGTGGATTTTCCCGCGCCGTTCGGGCCGCAAATCATCAGCCATTGCCCGTCGGACACGGAAAAGGACACGTCATGCACAATCTCGGTGCGCCCGCGAAGGACGGAAACATGCTCGGCGGATAGGTTCATGCGCGCTCCCTCCTTTTCGTCTGCAGGAAGATGACAAGAAACGCCGCTGCGCCGATGATGGACGTGACCACGCCGACGGGCAGCACCGCCGGGGCGAGAATTGTCCGGGAAATCAGGTCGGCGAGGAGCAGGAAAATCGCGCCGCCGTAGAGACAGGCGGGCAGCGTCCGGCGGTGATTCGCGCCGACAATCAGGCGAATCATGTGCGGCGTGACCAGCCCGACGAAGCCGATGCCGCCGCCGACGGACACGCTCATGCCAATCATCGCGCTGACGCAGATCATCACGGTCAGCTTCACGCGCCGCACGGACACGCCCACATGCAGCGCGTATTCTTCGCCCATGCTCATGGCGTTGAGCGCCCGCGCCTGCGTCAGAATGATGCCGCCGCAGAGCAGCAGCGTTGCCAGCAGCGTCAAGGCGTTCTGGTAGCTGGCGGAAGAGAGGTTGCCCATCGTCCAGAAGGTGATAGCGCGCAGCTTATCGCCGGAGAACGTTATCAGCAGCGACAGCAGCGCCGACACGAACATGGAGAACACAACGCCGAGGAGAATCAGCGTGTTGGTGGCGAGGGAGTGGTCAAGGGCGAAGGCGAGGGCGAGGAGGACGACGAGGGAGAGGAACGCGGAGAGCATCGCCGCGCCCGCCGTGCCGCCGAAGGGCAGGAACGGGATGGACACGCCGCTGAGAATCGCGAGTGCCGCGCCGAGCGACGCGCCCGAACTCACGCCCAGCGTCGAGCCATCCGCCAGCGGATTGCGCAGCAGTCCCTGCATGGCGCAGCCGCCCAGCGCCAGCATTGCCCCCACCAGCGCCACGCACAGCACGCGCGGCAGACGGGTATACAGGATGATGGCGACGGCTGATCTGCTGGGCTGCTCCCAACCGGCGATGGCGCGGAAGATGATTTCCGCCGTATCGTGGAAGGGGACGCTGACGCTGCCCACGCTGATGCACAGAATCAGCGTCAGCACGGTCAGCAGCGCGAACAGCAGGTGATCCCGCAGGTGAAAAGTCGTTTCTTTCATGATAACTCCTGATAGGAAAAGAGCCGCCCGCATCCACGACCTGCGAAGATGCGGACGGCTTTTGCGGTGGACGACGCGCCCGCAGGCGCGAAATCCCTTGCTTTCGGGAAAGGGCAGCTATGGTCGCAAGACCAGCTATTCGGTCGCGCCCATCCGGCGCGACACAGCACTGATGTTGGAAAGAGCAGCTTGGGGGCGCTCCTGAGGGAGCGCGAAGTTACTGGCAGGGACGCTTCGCTGCCTG
>OMEQ01001365.1_pt1 | contig 11480 bp, 9 predicted proteins | sample 1645451 | NCBI WGS metagenome assembly OMEQ01 (sample SAMEA103958142, study PRJEB25191) | human gut metagenome | biome: human-associated habitat [ENVO:00009003]; feature: intestine environment [ENVO:2100002]; material: feces | place: Germany | collected 2013/2015
GCTGGAGGGGACCGGCTACGCCGTGGCCATCATCGTGCTGGCGGTGTTCATCGCCCTCGGCATCGTGTTTGATATGATCGGCGTGGCCGTCACCGCCGCCGACCCCAAGCCCTTCCACTCCATGGCGGCCCACAAGGAAAAGGGCGCCAAGGAGGCCATCCGTCTGCTGAAAAACGCCAATCAGGTCAGTTCCTTCTGCAACGACGTGGTGGGCGACATCTGCGGCATCGTCAGCGGCTCCACGGCGGCTGTCATCGTGGTGGAGCTGCAGAGGGACCTGAGCACCACCTCCATCCTCATCTCCATCGCCGTGACGGCGCTGATCTCCGGTATCACCATCGGCGGCAAGGCGCTGGGAAAGACGGTGGCCATCAACGAGTGTACCGGCGTGGTGTACCGGGTGGCCCGGCTCATGCATACCCTGCATCTTTACCGATGAAATGGAGCGATCAACTTGCTGTTGGAACAGATACATGACCCCTCCGATGTGAGGAAACTGAACGATGAACAGGCCCGCCTGCTGTGCCGTGAGCTGCGCACCTTCCTGCTGGAGCAGGTGTCACGGACAGGCGGGCATCTGGCGTCCAATCTGGGCGTGGTGGAGCTGACGGTGGCCATCCACCGGGTGTTCGACACGTCGCAGGACCGTCTGGTGTTCGACGTGGGCCACCAGTGCTACGTCCACAAGGCCCTCACCGGGCGGCGGGAGCTGTTTGGCACCCTGCGCCAGCTGGGCGGCCTCTCCGGATTCCCCAAGCCGTGGGAAAGCCCCCACGACGCCTTCATCGCCGGCCACGCCTCCAACTCCGTGTCCGTGGCCTTGGGCATGGCACGGGCCCGGACGCTGCTGCATCAGCACTATCAGGTGCTGGCACTGATCGGTGACGGAGCCTTGGGCGGTGGTCTGAGCTTCGAGGGACTGAATGACGCCGGGGCCTCTCACGAGCCTATGATCGTGATCCTGAACGATAACGGGATGTCCATCGACCCCAACGTGGGCGGGATGTCCCGGCATTTGTCACGCCTGCGCAGCAAGCCCGGCTACTACGCCTTTAAAAAGCGCTATCGCCAGGTGCTGGAGTCCTCCCAGACGGGACAGAGGCTCTATTCCGTCAGCCACGACGTGAAAACGGCGCTGAAAAAGTCCCTGCTTCCCGGCAGCACCCTGTTTGAGAACATGGGCTTTACCTATATGGGGCCGGTGGACGGCCACGATGTGGTCCAGCTGACCCGGATGCTGCGGGAGGCGAAAGATCTCCGCTGTCCGGTGCTGCTTCATGTCCACACGGTGAAGGGGCAGGGCTACGGCCCCGCCGAGGCGGATCCCGGCCGGTTCCACGGCATCGGACCCTTCGATGTCCGTACCGGCAGCGGCAAGCCCGCCGCACCCAGTTTCTCCTCCGTGTTCGGTGAGACACTGACCCGGCTGGCGGGGGAGGACCGCCGCATCTGCGCCCTGACTGCCGCCATGGTGGACGGTACGGGGCTGACGAAATTCTCCAAGACCTACCCCAGCCGCTTTTTCGACGTGGGAATTGCCGAGGGCCACGCCGTGGCCACGGCGGCGGGCATGGCCAAACAGGGCCTTGTGCCGGTGCTGGCGGTGTACTCCAGCTTTCTGCAGCGTGGCTATGATATGCTGCTGCATGATGTGGCCCTCAGCGGGCTCCATGTGGTGCTGGGGGTGGACCGGGCCGGACTGGTGGGGGCCGACGGCGAGACCCACCACGGCTGCTTCGACGTGATGTACCTGTCGCAGGTGCCGGGCATGAAGGTGTTCTGCCCCGCCAGCTTTGCCGAACTGCGGACCATGCTGCGCCGTGCGGTGCAGGAGGAGACCGGCCCCGTGGCGGTGCGCTATCCCCGTGGCGGGGAGGGGGCCTATCAGGAGGACCGCAGCGATGAGGCCATCGCCTGCCTGCGCCCGGGGACGGATATCACCCTCCTGACCTACGGCACCCTCATCAACGAAGCCCTGTCCGCCGCCGATCTGCTGGCACAGCGGGGTATCTCCGCTCAGGTGCTGAAGCTCAGCACCATCGCCCCCCTGGACCCGGAGACCGTCCGCACGGCTTTGACCGGCACGAAGCGCCTGCTGGTGCTGGAGGACTGCGTGGAGACCGGCTGCGTGGGCCAGCGGGTGGCGGCCGTCATGGCCCAGCTGGGCATGGCCCCCCGGCGGCTGGTGCTGAAAAATACAGGCGACCGCTTTATCCCACAGGGCAGTGTAGCGGAGCTGCATCATCTCTGCGGACTGGACGCTGAGGGCGTCGCCGCTGCGGCAGAGGAGGCTGTGCATGAGCAATAAAACAAGGCTGGACATACTCCTGACGGAGCGTGGTCTGGCGGAGAGCCGCCAGAAGGCACAGGCCGTCATCATGGCGGGCCACGTGTTCGTGGCGGGCCAGCGGGTGGATAAGCCCGGCACGGCGGTGCTGAGTGACGCCCCCATCGAGGTCCGTGGCCACACCCTGCCCTATGTGAGCCGGGGCGGATTGAAGCTGGAAAAGGCCATGAAGACCTTTCCCATCACCCTGACCGATAAGATCTGCGCCGACATCGGTGCCTCCACCGGGGGCTTCACGGACTGTATGCTGCAAAATGGCGCCCGGAAGGTCTATTCCGTGGACGTGGGCTACGGCCAGCTGGACTGGAAGCTCCGCAGCGACCCCCGTGTGGTGTGTATGGAGCGCACCAACGCCCGGTATCTGACTCCGGAGCAGATCCCCGATCCGCTGGATTTTGCCAGCATCGACGTGTCCTTCATCTCCCTGAAGCTGATCTTCCCGGCGCTGTACGGCCTGCTGCGGCAGGGGGGTGAGATCGCCTGCCTCATCAAGCCCCAGTTCGAGGCCGGCCGGGAAAAGGTGGGTAAAAAAGGCGTGGTGCGGGATCCCGCCGTGCATCAGGAGGTGCTGGAGCACTTCCTGACCCATGCCAAGGAAAACCACTTTACAGTGCTTGGAATCACCTATTCTCCCATCCGTGGACCGGAGGGGAACATCGAATATCTTGGCTATTTGAAAAAGTGCGATGAGCCGGACGGCAGCTTTGACCTGCCGGCGCTGGTGGCGGAGTCGCACAGTCAGCTGAAGGACTGAGGAGGAGTAGATATGAAAAAAGTGATCCTCTGCCCCAATCCCTATCGGGATAGCGAGCTGCGGGTGTGCAAGGAGGCCAAAAAGCTGCTGGATGCCCTGCATTTTCAGACGGTGGTGTGCCTGCCCTTCCAGCGGGAGGGCTATGGTGCGGAGCTGGGCCTGCGAATCACCCCGCTGCATCAGGAGATCCGCTCGGCGGACCTGCTCATCGCCTTCGGCGGCGAATGGAGCGTCGGCTTCCTCACCAAGCACAACCCCGGCCTCGTGCTCGACGACTGGCTGACGGTATCCAAATAAGCGTAAAAAAGGACGGCTTACGCCGTCCTTTTCTTATGTAATTCCGTGCGTCCCGTGTTACGCGCCCACGAGATAGATGCCCGCAAGGCAGACGAGAACGCCGAGACCCTGACGCAGCGAGACCGTCTCGTGATAGACCAGCAGACCGACCGCGAGCAGCACGCAGGCAAGCGTGATGTTTGCGATCAGAGAACCGACACTGACCTTCCAGCCCGCGCGGTAGAGACAGATATTTCCGAACTCCAATCCCACAACGGCTATGCCGAGAACCCAAGCCGTCCAGTTTGTTTTGCCCAACTCACCGGCAAGTCCGCGCGCACCGGTCAGATAAAACATGACGATGGACAGCACTGCGCCCACACCGTAGGTGATTGCAAGCGAGGCAAAGGCGTTCGCGTTCTCCGGCGTGGACTTTGTTGTGATGTGATAAAACACGTTGACACCGACCACCAGCGCGATCGGCCAGATCATGCTCCACATAGCTGCTTCTCCCTCTTTTATTTCAGCAAAATTTCCACGATGCCCGGTTCGTCCGTGTCCGGATAAAAGCTGACCTGCCACGGCGCGGCGAGTATACCGGCGTCTCTTCCGCCGTCCTTCTCCTCCTGCACGTCGCGGACCATCTGCTCCAGCGCTTCGGAAGCGCGGCCGCGGTTGATGCAGATGTCGCCGTGCAGGACGAGGTACTGCCCGAAGAAGGGGGTCTTGAAGACCTCGCGCTTGGAGACCCAGCGGAAATTGAGCGGAATGTAGTAAAGCGTCGGAATGTCGATCACCGTATTGTGGTTCAGCACGATGACGTAACTCTTCTTCCGGTCCACGTACTCCCGGCCGATCACCCGCTGCCGCCACCGGGGAGGCACGGCGAAGAAGATGCGGACCAGAATGCGCGACAGTTCGTGCACCACGCGGCGGCCCTTGTCGAAAGGATAGCACACGACCAGAGCGACGGCCGACAGCACCATGAAAAAGGTACAGAGGAAGACCAGAAAGATATAGTAAACTGCGCTTATCATAAAAATCAGTCTTTAAGGCCCGGCCGCCGCACCCCGCCGCACCCGTCCGGACGCCGTATCGGGCGGAAAACGGCATAGCGGAGCGTTCGGAATAACGTCAGGGGACAATGAGCCATAATAATTCAATCTGCAAATTTAGGAATTATTCGCAGGAATCCTAAATCGGGGAGCAACGATTTTTCAACAAAATATTCACGATGACCGTCGGGCCGGACCTTTTTTTCGCAGGCCGCCGAAAAAAATAATGCGAAACAGTTGACCCGTCCCCAAGGTCAGGGTGTATCTTTGCCGCATGAACACTGCGCAGAGTTTATGAAGACAACGAAAATCAAATTCAAAATCGGAGAATTTTCCAAGCTCAACCGGGTTACCGTCAAGACATTGCGGCATTACGAAGAGATCGGGCTGCTCGTACCGAGCCAAGTGGACAAGTGGACCGGATACCGTTATTACGACGTATGCCAGCTGGGAAGGATGAACACGATCCGCTACCTCAAGGAGCTGGGATTCACGCTCGAAGAGATCGGAGAGCTGTTCGACGAGGGGCGGACGCGCCCGTCGCCGGAGCTTATCGCGGCCAAAACCGCGGAGTGCCGGGAGACGCTGCTCCGGCTGGAGCGGCGCATGGCGGAGCTGGAAAGGCTGGGAAAAGAACTCGCAAAACCGAAGAAAATGGAAAAAGCATTTATCAAAGAGCTGCCGGCGGTCGTCGTCGCCAGCCACCGCCGGGTCGTCAGGGGCTACGACGAACTGTTCGACCTCTGCCCCAATGTCATCGGACCGGAGATGGCGCGGCAGGGCTGCGAATGTCCCGAACCGGGCTACTGCTTCACGATCGACCACACCTGCGAATTCAGGGAACGGGACATCGACATCGAATACTGCGAAGCGGTGACCGAACGGAAAGAGGACTCGGAGCTGCTTGAATTCAAGGAGCTGGAGGCCGTGCCGACGGCCGTGTGCATGTATCACCGCGGAAACTACGACACCCTGCCGCAGACCTTCGCCGAGCTTTACGCATACGTCGAAAAAGCGGGATACAAGCTCGCGGGAAGCCCCCGGTTCAGCTATATCGACGGCATCTGGAACAAGGACAGCGAGGAAGAGTGGCTGACCGAAATTCAGATTCCGGCAGGCAGGTAAGCCCGCCGTCCTACCCTTTCGGACCTCCGTACCCTGCCGGTACGGAGGTCTTATTTATATATGTATCAAAATTTTCTGCAAAAATACAGTACTATGCATTGCAAAGTATAAATATTTTTATATATCTTTGCCACGTCAACTAAAATGCAACGCAGATTACAATTAAACGCAGAATATTATGAAAAAACTTATCCTCCTTATCCTGCTGCTCGCAATGGCTGCGGCGAACGCAACAGCGGCCCGCATGTATCCGGCCGGCGGCCGCGTCGTGGACGAGCAGGGGCAGGCCGTGGAGTATGCGACGGTGGTGCTGCTCAGGGGCGGCGAGCAGGTGGCCGGCATGGCGACCGACGACGCCGGACGCTTCGAGCTGAAGGTCCCGACGGGCGAATACACCCTCTCGATCCAGTATCTGGGTTTCGATCCCGTTCTGCGGCAGGTGCGCGTCGAAGCGGACAACGATCTGGGCGACATCGTGCTGAAAAGCTCCTCGACGCAGATCGAGGGCGTGGTGGTCAAGGCGCAGCTGATCCGCCGCGAGGCCGACCGTTTCATCGTCGACGTGGCCAACGCCCCGGCGGCGATCGGCAAGGACGGCATCGAACTGCTGGAGCGCGCTCCGGGCGTATGGGTGGACGACGAGAAGATCTCGATCAACGGCAAGAGCGGTTCGAAGGTGTACGTCAACGACCGCGAGCTGCGCATGGAACCGGCGCAGCTGCTGACCTACCTGCGTTCGCTGCGCGCCGACGACATCCAGAAAATCGAGGTCGTGCCCACGACCGGCGCGGACTACGATGCGGATGCGTCGGGCGGCATCATCCGGATAACGCTCCGCAAACGCCGCGAAAACGGCGTGGAGGGGTCGTTGTCGGCCGATTCGCGGCTGGGCCGCTGGGTGCGGTCGGTCAATCCCCGTGCGCGCGTCAGCTACCATTCGGGACGGCTCGACCTCTACGGGCTGGCGTGGTTCAACCTCGAAACCGACGAATTCGAATCGGACGAAAACACCCGCTACACGTCGGGCAGCAACAGTCTCGAAGCCCACTCCGAAAAATTCGAACGCGACCGGAATTTCGGCGCGAGCTTCGGTTCGGTGTACGAGATCAATTCCCGCCAGAGCGTCGGCGCGGAGTTCGAATACTGGCGCAACCGCGAAAAAGGCCCCAACGACTCCTACACCGATTTCACGGCCGCAGAGGGCGTGACCCGCACCGACAGCCGCTATGACAATTTCACGGCGCGCAACAACTACTCGCTGACGTTCAACTACATCCGGAAGATCGACTCGCTGGGTTCGACGCTCAAGGTGCTGGCCGACTACAACCGCCGCACCACGGACGCCGAGAACGACAACTTCAGCCGCACAGCCGCTCCGGCCCCCGCGCCCGCCGCAGACTCGACTTACCGCGACAATTCGGTCTCGGTCTACAACGTGACCACCGTCACGCTGGCATTCGACAAGAAATTCTCGCCCCGCTGGTCGCTGCGGGCCGGAGCCAAGTACACCTACAACGACATGCACAACGACGCGCTGTACGAATACCGGAAAAACGACGCATGGTCGCGCAACGACGACCAGAGCTTCACGATCAACTACACGGAGAACATCGCCGCGGCGTACGCCATCGCGTCGGCCAATCTCGGACGCTGGAGCTTGGTGGCGGGAGTGCGCGGCGAGTACACCCGCACCGAAGGCAAAGGACACGGCATCGCGCAGAATTACTTCAGTCTGTTCCCCAACGCCAACGTCTCCTATGCGCTGGCCAAGGACGTGTCCTATTCGCTGATCGCGCAGTATGCACGCACGATCGAGCGACCGCGGTTCTGGACCCTCAACCCGCAGCGGTACCAGATTTCGGACTACACCTATCAGACGGGAAATCCGAAGCTCGACCCGGCCTACAAGCACGACGCGAGCCTGACACTGGTGCTGAAACACAAATACACGCTGACGGGCGGCATCGTCGTCCAGACCGGCGAAATACAGCAGACGATGCGTCCCGACGCCGACGACCCGAAACGGCTGTGCATAGCGTGGGTCAATTACGACACGACAAAGAGTTATTACGTCTCGGCCAATGCGCCCTGCCAGTTCGCCAAATGGTGGACCATGAACCTCAACGCCACCTACATACGTCAGGGCCAGCGCGTCGATCAGCATACGCCCGAAGCGCATTACAACTTCTATTTCGCGAACGCTTCGACCACCTTCACGCTCCCCGCGAAGTTCTACATCGACCTGTCATACCGCCTTCAGGGCCGCATGGACTTCGGCAACTGCTGGGTGGAGCCGATGCACTTCCTCAATGCGGGGATCAAAAAACGGTTCGGCGACAAGTTCACCGCCGCATGCTCGGTGCGCAACCTGATCGACCGACCGCAGCATGTCGGCGCACGCGGCGAAGGGTTCGTCCGCAGGGTGGACATGTCCCAGCAATGGAACTGCCGCGAATTCCGCATTTCGCTGAGTTACAACTTCAAGTCCGGGAAGGCGTTCAAGCGCCGGGCCGTCGAGGCGGGTTCGGCCGACGAGAAGAGCCGGTTGTAGATCGTCGGGGCCGGCCCCGACGGAGTAAAACGGCTGCAGCCGGGAGCGGATCAAAAACCGCTGAATACAAGCGGATACGGTACATAAATTGCTGCATGGCGGGAAAAACTTCCTGCTATGCAGCATTTCAGTTATCTGGCCGAGATATTCGTCGTGGGCGGCATCGTCTCGGCGCTGATTATCGCGGCCGACCTGCACTCGTGCAGACAGCCGATGCGTATTATGAACAGCGTGTGGATTCTCACCGGACTGTGGGCCAGCGTCATCGGGCTATGGGCCTATTTCACCTTCGGCCGGCCGCGGCACTGCGACCTCGAAGAGCATAACGGCGGCCGGAAAACGGGGACGAAGCCGGGAGCAGGAGCCGAAACACGAGCTGAAGCGGGAACAGGAGCAAGAGCGGCAGAAGCCGGGGCTGACGGCATGCGGAAAATGAGCAGTACGGCAGGCATGGAAAATATGGGTGAAACGGCAGGTATGCCGGGTATGGCTATGCCCGGCATGAGGAACATGGCGGAAGCTGAGATGCCGGGGCGGCCGAAATGGGAGTCGGCGGTGTTGTCCACGCTTCATTGCGGAGCGGGATGTACGCTGGCCGATCTGGTCGGGGAATGGTTTATGTATTTCGTTCCGATCGCCGTCGGCGGGAGCCTGCTGGCCGGGGCGTGGATCGCGGACTACATACTGGCGCTGGTTTTCGGCATCGGGTTCCAGTATGCGGCGATCCGGGGCATGGAACGGACACTCGGACGCGGCACGGCCCTGCGGCGGGCGGCTAAAGCCGACATACTGTCGCTCACGGCATGGCAGGCGGGCATGTACGGCTGGATGGCGGTCGCAATTTTCGGACTCAACGGGGGCATGCCGCTTCCCCGCACTTCGTTCGTATTCTGGTTTATGATGCAAATCGCCATGGCATGCGGGTTCCTGGCAGCACTGCCGGTAAACGTCCTGCTGATTAAAGCGGGCATAAAAAAAGGGATGTAGCTTCCCGCCGCATCCCCTTATATCCAACACGATACCACCCTACCGCGCCCGGCGGAACCGCAGGTGCGGAAAGGGAATATGCAGTGACCGACCGGCGATGATGAGCGTCACGGCGGCAAGAATCAGCGCTACACCCGGCACGATGCGCGGCGTGAGCCGTTCGCCGAAGACCACGACGCCGAAAAAGAGGGCCGTAAGAGGTTCCAGCGCACCGAGAATCGCCGTGGGCGTAGAGCCGATGGCGCGGATGGCGGCGGCCATCGTCACCAGCGACACGATCGTCGGGAAGAGCGCCAGCGAGACGGCGTTGATCCAGAGTCCGGGCGTGGGGATCGCCTGCAGGTCGGCGCAGAAGCGCAGGCGCACGACATAGACGCTCAGGCCGAACAGCAGGGCGTAAAAGGTGAGTTTCTCGGTCGGCAGGCCGCGCAGCGACGAGCGGTTGACGCCCACGATGTAGACCGCATAGCAGAGCGACGAGAGAAAAACCAGCGCGACGCCGAGAAAGGAGAGCGTCTCACCGCCGCCCTTGTAGAGCATGGCGATGCCGGTGAAGGCCAGCAGGATCGAGAGCATGGTGATCCGGCTCACCTTCTCGTGGAAACCGACGGCCATGATGACCGCGACCAGCACGGGATAGAGGAACAGGATGGTCGATGCGATGCCCGCGTCCATGTGGTTGTAGCTCTCGAACAGGAAGAGCGACGAGAAGGAGAAGAGCAGTCCCATGACCGCCAGCGGCACAAGGTCGCGGCGGCGCACGGCGAACGACTGCCGCCGGACGAGCATCAGCGCGCCCAGCATCGCCGCAGCCAGCAGATAACGGTAGAAAAGCACCGAATCCACTCCCATGCCCGCCCCGTAAAGGGGCAGCGTGAAGAGCGGATTCAATCCGTAACTGGCGGCGGCCACGGCACCCAGCACGCAGCCGCGCGACTTAGCGTTCGCCATTTCCCTTAGAACTGTACCTGCGGCGCGGCTTCGGAGCCTTCGGCCGACTCGAAGTAGGGCTTCTGCTCGAAACCGAACATTTTGGCGACGAGGTTGGCCGGGAAGCGGCGCACGGAGACGTTATAGGTCCGGGCCACTTCGTTGAACTGCTTGCGGGCCACCGAAATACGGTTTTCGGTGCCTTCGAGCTGCGCCTGCAGTTCGAGGAAGTTCTGATTGGCCTTCAGGTCGGGATAGCTCTCCGACACGGCGATCAGGCGGCCCAGCGCCGAGCGCACCTGCGCCTGCGCCTGCTGGTACTCGGCCAGCTTTTCGGGCGTCAGGTCGTCGGCAGACAAGTTGATCGAGGTGGCTTTGGCGCGGGCTTCGGTCACCTCGGTAAAGGTCTGCGTCTCGTGGGCCGCATAGCCCTTGACCGTATTCACCAAATTGGGAATCAGGTCGGCACGACGCTGATACTGCGTCTCGACGTTGGCCCATGCGGTCTTAACACCCTCTTCCTTATTGACGAATCCGTTGTACGTTGCATAGAAGAAGATCACCACGACGGCGGCGACTCCAATCCAAATCCATTTTTTCATAATCGACAATTTTTTATTTTTAATACACAATTTTCAGTCATATCTTTCCGCCTTCGGCCGCTGCAGCCGCCTTCGGCGTCATTCACGAATCTCAAATCGGCCCTCCCTAAGCCCCCGGCGAAAGGAGTCGCCGCACGCGGCCCGAATTACGGGCGAAGACAGCCGACGGACTATCGGACAGCCGGACGGCAGAACAGCAGAACGGACTAACAACCGGACTACCGGACGGCCGAACCGGCGGTCTCCGGACCGGCGAACGGACATCCGCCCCTACCAGCGCGATCCGGCGCCTCCGCCCCCGAACGACCCGCCGCCGAAACCTCCGCCGAAGCCGCCGCGCGATCCGCCGCCGAAACCGCCGAAGCCGCCGATGATCGTCCCGCCGCCACCGCCGAAATTGTCGTCGCGCAGATTTTTGGCCCGCCGCTTCACCACGGCCCCGCAGTTGGAGCAGACGTAGGTGTATTCGACCAGCCGGTAGCTGGGAGTCACCTGCAGAATACGGTTCGACTGCTGCCGAAGCGTCGGTTTGTGGCACTTCGGGCAGCGTTTGCGGGCATAATAGCCGAGCATGACGACGCCCAGCGGCAGGACGACGAATCCGACGACGATCAGGAAGACGGCCCATGACGGAAGCTCCCCGTCCGCGGTATCCGTACCGCCCAGATCCAGTTCGCTGCCTTCGAGCAGCTGCGCCGCGGCTTCGACGCCCGCGACCATGCCGCGGCTGTAGTCGCCCTCGCGGAAGGCGGGCAGCATGTATTTCAGCTGAATCCGCTTGCAGACGGCGTCGGGAAGCACGCCTTCAAGCCCTCCGCCCGTGACGAAGCGGATTTCACGCCGGTCCCTGACC
>OMEQ01001370.1_pt1 | contig 11456 bp, 10 predicted proteins | sample 1645451 | NCBI WGS metagenome assembly OMEQ01 (sample SAMEA103958142, study PRJEB25191) | human gut metagenome | biome: human-associated habitat [ENVO:00009003]; feature: intestine environment [ENVO:2100002]; material: feces | place: Germany | collected 2013/2015
GCAGGCAAGCAGATGTTTTTCCTCATTGTATCCGATGAGTGATACAGTGACAAGCGGTTCGTTACTCTGCAATCCGGCCAGATTGCGGCGTACTTCCTCGATAACGGCTTGCGGAGCTTCCGCAAAAGGTTTCTCATAAACCTGTAAATACTTAGAATACCATTCCATAGATATTGAATGCTTTATTTGTTTTCATTAACCGGGATAATCAGGCTTTCAAATAGTTGTTTCCATTGTTCGGCAATATTTTCTATTCGGAAGCGCTGGACGTCCATACGCGCCTGCTGTCCCATTTTCTTACGTATATCTTCATTCTCTATTAAATAAGAGATTTTCTCCGCCAGTTGTTCGATATTCCCGTCTTCTACTAGCAGACCGTCTTTTCCGTCGCTGATAATATCCCGCGGGCCGCAGGGACAGGTGAATGATACGGGCGGCACGCCACATGCCATTGCTTCTATAATAACCATTCCAAAACCTTCGAAACGTGATGAAAGGGCAAAAATTGAACTTTCACAGTACTTGTCGACAATATTGGAAACAGTAGGTTCCAATATACAACTGGCAGTAATTCCTAAAGAGTCAATCTGCTGTTGCAGTTGCTCACGCATACCGTCTCCGTAGATACGCAGTATCCAGTCGGGATGCTTTCTGGCAACGAGTTGCCAAGCCGGGATCAGGCGGTCGAATCCTTTCTGCGGAACATATCTCCCTACCGCTATTACCTGTTTATGGCTATTGTCAGATATTTGGTCGGGAAAAAAAGGAAGAGGGTTATGGATCACTTCAACATTATCCAGTTCCGTCCATTCCTGTGCATCCTCGTGGCTCAATACGATGAAACGTTTCAACTGGCGAAGTTGCCGGTATAACTGCTCTCTCCAATAATTGCTTACGATTGTCCGTAAGAATGCGGGCAGACGGCTGTTGCTGAAATCTCGGTAATTAGATTTGTTAAAGTGTATTTCACCCAACTTTGTGCTGCCGTCCGTCATCCGATTGATGAAATTGATGTCACGACGGAGCAGGGAGATAGTAATGTCCGGACGAATTTGGTGCAGACATTCGTTGAGTTTCTTTTTAAAACGTCCTTGTTTCGCAATATATTTAGGTAGTTTTTTATAGAATGACATTCCGTTCAATTCATCATAATCAATGTCAAGTTGATGAAGAGTGATGGACGGATGCAGTTCGTAGTACGGTTTCTTGCCCTTCCCGTCTGTGAGGATGATATGTATTTCATAACCAAACACTTCGGCGAAGTAATTTGCTTTTAGTGTCAATACCCGTTCCATGCCGCTAGGGTAGTAGAGGGCGGGGATGCAGTAGGCTATTTTCATGTTTATCAGAATATTGTTTGTTATTAATTGTGTTTTTGTTTATTTATCTTTGATCTTTATGGCGTCGATCACTTTCTGCATTTGCGCCTTCCACGATAGCGGGCAGACTGATTCGCGTATCTCGGCAGGCGTCATTTTCAGCGTTTTCCGGAAGTCGATCAGTCCCTGAATATCCACCGGAGATTCGTCGGGTTCCACCTTCCATACATACGGCATGTGGTCGAAGTCGTCGTCGGTTTCCGAGTAAGTGAACGCGAAGCCACGTGCGGCATACTCGCGGTTTTTCAACGTTTTGATATACGTAATTCCGCTGCGGTGGCGTCCCAGGCTGCCAATGGCAAAATCTGCTTTTTCGAACATCGCATCCAGTTCGTCGCCATGCAAAGGACCATGCAGAAGAACATACGGTTCGAGATGGTTGTCACGGACAACAGGCAAGATCCCCGCCCGTTCCCGTTCGCCGGACAGCGGGCCTACAATATGGAAATATACTTTATATTCCGGATTGTTGCGGTAATAATCTGCCAATCCGCGCACAAGGCGGTCGAAGCCGTGCCAGTAGTGCACTTCCGCCACTCCGATCAAGTGCAACTCTTTCGAAGTGTCATTCTGCTGCTGCTTCATCGGAATCGCCTCAAAATCAATTCCGTTGGAGATGCGTATGGTGTTTCCGCCAAATATTTCTTCCGCATTGGAGAAAGTGACGATACCGTCCAGAGCCTTTGCGAGCTTGTGACGGAAACAGCGGTCGATGGCTAGATGAAATTTCATGGAACGGGTGACGTACTCCTGATCGTAAGGATAAGTAGGAATTTCCATCACCACTTTTGCGCCTGTACGTTTCAACGACTTCACCAGCCGGAGGGTGAACGGACTGGCATTGTGAAAAGAGCGCATATATACAAAGTCGATTCCTTCGCGGCGTGCATAGTCAAGAATAGGAGAGTAGTAGACACGTTTCCAAATCTTTGCGGCAAAGCCCGTGCCGAAATCGGCGATCACTTCGTCATCCACCATCCAACGCCGTTCGCCATAAGAGGTCACATCATAATGACACAAGCGAACATCCACTCCACAATCTTTGAGGGCTTTCACCTGATAACGTATCTTCTTACTAATTCCGTTGGCCTCATTGAAGCCGTGAAATATAAGGAAAAGAGCTTTCATTCTTATTTTCAGTATTCAATAATTGTTTATTCTGTTTTTTCTTTCTCAAACTGTTTTTTCTTCCTCAAACGATTTGGGCGATGATTTGTTTCCGGTATTCTTCTCCGGCATCCGCCACTTCGCTGCCAATGGCAGTTTCGTTGACATATTTTCGTTCCAGTTTCACTTTTTTATGGGCTCCCATCCGCCACCATTCATACTCTACGTCCACATGACCGACGTCGATGGCCTGATAGCCGGCTTTAAACAAATCGTAGGCCAACACAGTGGCTGCGGGGCCGAGGGCAATCAGAAACAAGGCTTCTTTTTCCACTTTGCAGGCCTCCCGCTTGATGTCTTCCAGGCGTTCGAATGCATCTCTGGGCGGACAGAGAATACGCCGGATGCTCCGGGCATTATCGAAAAGATCGTTGCCCACTCCGAGCCGGCTTTTCTCCCCTTCGATGAAGACGATGTCCCGGTTGTCCCAAATGCCCTTCATGTCGTGAAACCATCGGGCGGAATCTTCTTTGCGGGCAAAGTCCATATAAGGACGGGTGACGAATGTATTGTAATATTTTCGTCCCGCTACCAGCAAACGGTCCCACCACGAACCGTACAGATAAAAATGAGTCCTCCAGAACCGGCGGCTTTTGCGATTGTAGCGATACAAATCGCGGAATGCGTCGGAGATGCAGACAATATGTCCTTCTTCGTGACTTTGCAGCACTTCGGTCAGTCTTTTAGCCAATAACGGATCACCTTTCTGGAAACGGATTTCCTTGTCCGGACTGGTGAGCAACACTTCACCGTCGCCAAAACGGCTGACAGAGCAACGGTCGTCGATGATTTTACGTATCGTTTCGTCGATGGAAGCTACTTGCGGTGTGATTTTTCTCTTTTTCCGCAAGACGATGTACCAGAAATTGTACCATTCCACAGTGCTACCATAACTTATTTTATAACGTAGCGTTATAAAAATGTCGCGTATATTCATAGCTATAGACTTTTTTTTCTTAACGACCGCACTTTACCGATCATGTCATACTCATGCGTCATCTGTATATAAATGCCAAAGATAATAAAACTAACGATACCTTTAGCAATAATTGTCACAAAAATGTTCATCCCTTCCAGCGCATACTGCATTGGAATGAGGGCTAATGCTATCAAAACGCTAATCACCAACGGAGAAATAAGCTGACGGATGAACGGCCAGGCACTTTGCCGGAAGGTCACCCGGTACATCTGCCAATAACACTGTATAAAGTTGATGGTGAATGTCACCACAATGCAACTGGCCACTGCTGTCAGGGTTCCGAAATGGAAGATGCCGAGCAAAATTCCCGCCACGTTGAACGCGGACGAAAACACTCCGCACACAAACAAACTTCGTGTATCGCCTGCCGCCTGAAAGATGGAGCCGGACGAAGAGAGTATAATCTGAATCCCTACGGAGAGCGACAGTATCCGGAACACGGGTACGGACGGCATCCATTGATCGCCAAAAATGATAAGCGTCACTTCCTCTGCCGTGAAGAAAAGCAGCACGCTAAGCGGCAGACCGATAAAGGCGAGGAAACGGACGATGCGTTCGTAGGAACTCAACAGTTTTCCCTTGTCATTCTGGAAATCGCTGAAAATAGGGTGCATCACCGGAGTGATTACCTGCGTGATATTCTGCAAGGGCAGCATCATCAAACGATACGATTTTTCGTAATATCCCAGATCGGACATACTCATATATTTACCAATCAGCAGTTTGTCCAGATTGCGGCTGAAATAGTTGATGACATTGAACAGGAATTGATAGGCGGAATAGGAAAATATCTTCCGGAGTACCGTCAGTCCGAGTGTGAAACGCAACCGTTGCGGATAACGCTGAAAGGAAATCACGAAGATCAGTACGCTGGATACGATTGGATTGATAATCAATGCGTACAATCCTGCTCCGCAGAGGGCGGCGGTTACCGCGGCTGCACCTGCCGAAATCTGAATGACGAAGCTACGGATAGCAATGAATTTAAATTCTTTGTTCCGGTAGAACATGGCTCCCGGCACAATGGTGGCGGAGGCGAAGAACAGGTTGACGGACAGCAGTTGGCACAGGATGCGCAGGGTGTCACTTTGGTAGTAATCGGCGATGATCCACGAAGAAGCGAAAAACAGAATGCTGATTCCGATGCCCGTCCATATAGTAAATGAGAAGATGTCCGACAAATCATCTTTAGTCAGCGATTTGTGCTGCACGATGGCGGGAGACACTCCCATGTCGGTGAGAAGATTGAAGAAGGCGATGATGACGGTGGCAACAGCTACAATGCCGAAGTCGTCCGGTGATAGCAGACGGGCCAGAATTCCTGCCACAACAAGGGATATGACGACGCCACTGTATTTGGCCAGCGCTGTGTAAAATACCCCCGAAAATAGTTGACTCTTAATGTTATTAGCCATTGATTGCTTGTTTATATGTTTGCGCGTATGCTTGTCCCACTTTGCGGATGCTCATGTTTTCCATACCGTATGTGTAATTCACTTCCCCTTGTCCCCATGCGGCAAGTCGGCGGGCTTCTTCGAGTGCTCGCAGGATGTCTTTCTTGTCGTCGGGATCGAAAGTAGGGTTGCCGGTTTCGGAAAGCAGTTCGCCGATGTTTCCCACCTTGGGACCCACCACGACTTTGTGGTAGAGGAAGGCGAGGGGGACATTACCCGAATTCAGTATATCTTTCCGCTGGATGAATATCACGTCTGAAGCAGCCATATAGTAGGGCAGATCGCAGTTGTCTATCAGCTCGTCGTTGGCTCCCGCCTGTAGTTTATACATACGGTTGAGCAGCGGCATGAGCAGATAGTATCCGGCTTTTGAAATCCATCGTTTGATGATATTCCTGCCATAGCTGTTGCGTCTCGAAAAGGGGTAGAGGCGCGGAGCCAGCAGCATCTTGTGCTCCTCGTCCCAGGCGCGGAAAGCTCCGAGCACCATGCGTATTTCTTCACGGTTGCGGAATTTTCCGAAAGCTGTGACGATGAATGCATCTTGCGAGAGGTTGAGATACTGACGTGCACGCTCTACGCTGATATCTTCTTTATAGGTATACTGGTAAATGTGATGAGGAATGACAATATTCTGACTGTCAGGATATTTTGTGAGAAATTCATCCCGGCTAAACCGTCCCATGTGTACAACGATATCACTCTGCGATTCGATAATGTCGTAGGCCCGGCTGATGATTCCGTTTGCGTAATGCGGACGGACATTGTGGCGTGTGTAGACAAAACGTGTTCCCCTGGAACGAAAAAAACTGATTCGCTCTTCCAGACGCCTGATGATATCAGGATCGTTGCATGTCCATCCCACCACTTCTTCCGGCCACTGGAAATGTATGATATCATAATGCTTATCCGAGTCCCAAAACTCTTTTGTGGAACATCGCACGTCAATTCCAGCCATTCTGATAGCATCGCATAAGATAGGAACAAATAGATTGTCGGTTTCTCCGTTTTCTCTGAAAACGATCAGTGCTTTTATTGATTGGCTGTCTGTTTCGCTATCATTCATTTTTTAAGTTTTAAAGACTTTTATTACATTGCAAATGTAATAAAACTTATGATAAGTTTCTTCTTTTCTGTGTTTTAATTGCAGTTTAAGTTGCTATTTGAGGAAATCTGAAACAGGTCTAATGTTTTTATAAGCCGTTTTTCTTCTTGGGTATAAGGAATGTGGTGACTTTCGATATATTGCTTGAGAAAGATGCAAGCATGTATGAAAATGTCTGTCTTCATATAGCTGGTGAAATTTGTGTAGCGGTGGTAGGAGGCTTCACTGATGTTGATATGAACGCAGAGGTCTCCTATGACTAGCTGTGACGTTTTCAGGAGCTCTTTTATCAGCTTTATTCTGTTCTGATAATGCTCGCTTACTATTTTATTTTCTTCTATTTCTTCCAAAGTTTGGTTGCGTTTTGTATCCATATTGTTTGGGGTTATTAATAATATTTGGCAAAGGTCTGATAAAAAATATATAATCCAACTCTCATTTTTGCGATAGCTGGAATAAAATACATTTCGCACCTTTGCGCCCCGGAAGTATTAAATGTGGAATAATAAATGATAAATGAAAATGAAGAAAGATCAGTATTTCAATTTGGAGGTAAATTTGTTGAATGACGACAATATTGCCAGTATGATGTCGGAGATGAATGCCGCGGAAGCACTCGGAATTTACGTGATCTTGCTGTTGCATCTGCGCACTAAAGATGCTTATGAAGCGTCGTGCAAACCGGTTTTACTGAAGGCCATGGCCCGGCGGTATGATGTGGATGAAGTAGCGGTGGAGCGGGTGCTTCGCGAATTCGATCTCTTCGAACTGGAGGAACGACAGATGTTTCGTTCTTCTTACTTGGATAGGGTGATGAAAAGCTTGGAAGAGAAGCGGAAAATGGACATCGAAAACGGTAAGAAAGGAGGGCGTCCGAAAAAGGTGGCAAAAAGTGCTGAAACGCCCGTCAGTAAAGGGAGAAAACCCACTGAAAACCAGAAGAGGAGAGAAGAGGAGAGGAGAGTAAAGAAGAGGAGAGTAAAGGAAGTGTTTCTGTTGTAAACAATAATAGGAGTAATATAGAAACACCGTCGTCTCTTGTGAGCCGTTTGGCGGATGAAGGCAATCATTGTCCGTTACAACCCGTGTTGCCTTGGGAAAAGTTGGTGGACCAACTTTCTACTTTCCAGTCATATATGGAATTGGCCGGGCAGCATTCCGGTTTGGGAAAGCTTTTTGTAGACCATCAAAAACTTATTCTGGAAATCTTCAAAAAACATATCCGCCTTTATGATAAAGGAGCCGGACTGCTTTTCCCGGAGGACGTGAAACGGTATTTTTCAAATTATATCGCGGCCGGTTCCGTTACTTGCCGCACGTTGAGGGAAACCTTGCTGAAAGAGCTTGAGAATACGGTCGACAAGGATGTGAACCGCTTTGAAAGCGTCGTCGGGCGGCGAACGTATCTGGGACATCTTATTCCGGCTGATGCGCCGCCACGTCCCGATGCATCGGCGGTGTGGGATGATGTGAAGAAAAGATGGGCGCATTAATCCGGCAGATGACTGGCTTCGTCCGGCAGGTTGTTGATGTTCGTCTGGCAGGTAACGGAAGCTCGTCCGGCAGGTGGCAGACACTCGTCCGGCAGGTAAGTCCTCTGCGTGTGAATGATTATTTTAAACTATTTTTTAATTAGAAAAAAGGAAAAAATTATGAGAAATTTTGCCAACTATGATGTCGACATCCACGGTAAATCGAGTGGAGTGCTCAAGACGATTTGTAAAAAATGTCTTCCTACCCGCAAGAATAAGCGCGACCGTTCGCTACGTGTCAACGTCGACACGGGCCACTGTCACTGTTATCATTGTGGCGCTGATTTTTATGTTCCCGATGATGTGGAAGAGCGCAAGAATGCCGAACGTGCGGTAGCCCGCAAGCGTCGTGCGGCAGCCATTCCGCAGCATTTTCAGCGTCCGATGTTCGATGTTTCGAAAACCACGCTTTCCGAAGACACGGAGCGTTGGCTGGTGGAGACGCGTTGCATCCCGCAGTCCGTCATAGCTGCCCTACGCATCACCGAACAGGAAGAATTTATGCCGCAATCCGGCAAAAAGGAACGTTGCATCTGCTTCAACTATTTTGAAGGGGAGCAACTGATAAACACCAAATTTCGCGCTCTCCCGAAACTTTTCAAAATGGTGCAGGGTGCCGAACTGATTCCCTACAACATCGACTCCATTGTGGGGCAGACCTCCTGCATCATCCACGAGGGCGAACTGGATGCTGCTTCCTCCATCGCCGCCGGATTCAAAAGCGCCATCTCCGTGCCGGCCGGAGCCAATTCGAACCTCTCCTGGCTCGACCGTTTTATGGAGACGCACTTCGAGGATCTGGAAGAAATCATCATTGCCGTTGATGCCGATTCTGCCGGAATCCGGTTGCGCAATGAACTCATCAACCGGCTGGGAGCTGAACGCTGCCGGGTGGTGACTTACGGTCCGGAGTGTAAAGATGCCAACGAGCATCTCTGCAAATATGGTATCGCCAGTCTCCGTATCGCCATCGAACAGGCAGCAGAAGTTCCGCTCGAAGGGATCTTCACCGCTGCCGACTTGCATGACGATCTGCGGGCTCTTTTCGACAACGGCTTCGGTCCCGGAGCGGAAACGGGATGGGAGGAGATGGATAAGATCTGCACGTATGAACGTGGGCGAAGTGTCTACGTCACCGGAGTTCCCGGTGCAGGAAAATCCGAGTGGGTGGACGAATTGGTGTTGCGTCTCTGCCTGCGGCATCAATGGAAAATCGGGTTCTTTAGCCCGGAAAATACCCCTATCGTCTATCATCTCCGCAAACTGATTGAGAAACTCACCGGACACCGTTTTCAAAACGGCTGTGGCATGACGGAGGGACTCCTTGCGAACTCGGAAGATTTTCTGACTGAAAACGTCTCTCATATCTCTCTGAAAGGTAATGTTTCTCCGGATCGTGTACTGGCCAAGGCTCATGAACTCGTTGTCCGCCGCGGCTGCCGCATTATTGTCTTCGACCCGCTCAACCGTTTCGACCATAACCCGCAGCCGGGACAGACGGAAACGCAATATATTTCCAACCTGTTGAATAAATTTACAGAATTTGCCGTGCAGCATAATTGCCTGCTCGTGGTCGTAGTCCATCCTCGTAAAATGAACCGTAATCCTGTCACGGGCATTACCCCTCGTGTGGAAATGTACGACATCAACGGCTCTGCCGATTTCTATAACAAAGCGGATTATGGTATCATTGTGGAACGTGACAAGGAGGTTGGTGTCACCCGTGTATATGTGGACAAGGTGAAATTCAAGCATCTTGGTGTCGGTGGAATGGCATCCTTTGTCTACGATCCCGTAAGCGGACGATACCTGCCCTGTGAAGAATCTCATGACCCTTCTCTCTCCGCTGACCAGCGTGTTCGAAATACGATGTTCGACAACTCCTGCTGGCTACCTGAAAAAGAACTGTTTTAGGGTATTAGGTATCAAGTATTAAGTATTAGATGTTAAGTATTATGATGTTAAGCATTATGATGTTATCCGTTGTTGTGATGCGTTTACCACGGTTAATACTTGATACCTAATACCTAATACTTGATACTTTAATTAGGGTTCTTGTAGCACTTCGATGATGAGCCTTACTTGTGCGGGAGTGTAGTATCTGGCGCGTGGATTCATGCCGGTGGCCAGGAGCCGTTCTTTTAGTCCGGGTGCAGCTTCAATCCATTCGTTGAATCGGTCTACTGCGCTTTGTTGCAGGATATTGGGGAGGTACAACAAGGCAAGTTCGCCTTTCCCATAGGTGCGGTATTGGAATGTTTTTTCTTCTTCTTGTTCGGGGAGAATCTTGTTTTTTGTTTTCATTTATAGTTGTGCTTTTAGGTTGTTGTATTTGAAGTAAAGTTACTCATTTTTAGTGGAATAGGCAAATTTTGAGAGCGGATGTTCGGGTGAATTCATAAAAGAATTCATAAAAGAATTGATACTAATAGAATACCGATTCTTGAAATTTATCGTATCTTTGTTTACGTTTCACGTTAAAAGCATAGAAAGAGGATGGAAGGAACATTCAGACGCTATCCGATAGGGATACAGAGTTTCGAGAGACTACGCAATGATAATTGTGTGTATATTGATAAGACAGAGTTGATTTATCGTTTGGCTAGTTCGGCTAAGGCTTGTTTTCTTAGCCGTCCCCGACGCTTTGGAAAGAGTCTGTTAGTTTCCACTCTTGCAGCCTATTTCTCTGGTAAAAAAGACCTGTTTAAGGGTCTGATGATGGAACAGTTGGAGAAAGACTGGACGGTTTATCCCGTGTTGCATATTGATTTCAGTATCAGTAAGTATATGAATGCGGGGATGCTGCGCTCCGCTATCAACAATCGCTTGGTGGAATGGGAACGAATTTACGGATGCGACACGAGCGAAGACACTTTCAGTCTCCGTCTGAAAGGTATTATCAAACGTGCTTACGAGCAGAGCGGGCGTCAGGTTGTGTTACTTGTAGACGAATATGATTCTCCTATGTTGGATAGCAACAACAATGAGGAGTTGCAAGCTGAAATACGTGGCATCATGCGCGACTTTTTCAGTCCGTTGAAAGCGCAGGGAGAATATCTTCGTTTTCTTTTTCTAACCGGTATCAGTAAATTTAGTCAGATGAGCATCTTTAGTGAATTGAACAATCTTCAGAACATAAGTATGCAAGATGCTTATAGTGCCATTTGCGGTATAACGGAAAATGAATTGCGTACACAGTTGGAAGAAGATATAAGAAGGATGGCCGAGGCGAACGGTGAAACGTATGATGAAGCTTGTATACATTTGAAACAACAGTATGATGGGTATCATTTCAGTGAAAATAGTGAAGACATTTACAATCCGTTTAGTTTGTTTAATGCATTTGCTCAAAAGAAATATGCCAATTTCTGGTTCTCTACCGGCACTCCCACTTTCCTGATAGACATCTTGCAGCAAAGCGATTTCGATATTCGTCAACTGGATGGCGTTTCGGCTACTGCCGAGCAGTTTGATGCACCTACCAATGTCATTACAGACCCGCTTCCGGTACTTTACCAAAGCGGTTATCTCACTATCAAAGAGTATGACCGGGATTTTCAGATCTATACATTGGCTTATCCTAACAAAGAAGTTCGGAAAGGCTTTATCGAATCATTAATGCCGGCTTATGTGCATTTGCCTGCTCGCGAGAATACATTTTATGTAGTATCGTTTATCAAAGACTTACGGGTCGGCAATCTGGATCAATGTATGGAGCGGATCAAATCATTTTTCGCCTCTATCCCCAATGATATGAATAATAAGGAGGAGAAACACTATCAGACCATCTTCTACCTCCTGTTCCGGTTGATGGGGCAATATGTGGATGTAGAGGTTAAG
>OMEQ01001380.1_pt1 | contig 11372 bp, 9 predicted proteins | sample 1645451 | NCBI WGS metagenome assembly OMEQ01 (sample SAMEA103958142, study PRJEB25191) | human gut metagenome | biome: human-associated habitat [ENVO:00009003]; feature: intestine environment [ENVO:2100002]; material: feces | place: Germany | collected 2013/2015
GTGGCATTTTCATTGTAATTGGCGATGATCGTATTCAAAATGTAATCGCGCGCCGCGGGGTCCACGCCGCCGATCGGCTCGTCGAGCAGATACAGCTTCGCCGCGCGGGACATGACAAGGATGAGCTGGAGCTTTTCGCGCGTGCCCTTGGAGAGCGTTTTGACGCGCGCCGAAGCATCGAGGCCGAGGCGGGCGAGCATCTCCTGCGCCGCGTCGCGGCGGAAGTCGGCGTAGAAGTCGGCATAGTAGCCGACGGTCTGCGCGACGGTCATCCAGTCGGGCAGGGCGTTGCGGTCGGGGAGATAGGAGACGATGGCCTTCGTCTCCGGCGAGGGGGCTTTGCCGTCGATCAGAATTTCGCCGCTCGTGGGGGTGAGCAGGCCGTTGGCGAGCTTGATGAGGGTCGTTTTGCCGCTGCCGTTCGGGCCGAGCAGACCGACGATGCGGCCCGGCTCGATGGAAAGCTCCACGCCCTCGAGGGCGGATTTGCCGCCGTAGCGCTTGGTGAGCGCCTTACATTCTAAAAAACTCATGGTTCTTCCTCCTTTCGGCCTTGCAGCAGGGCGATGACCTCGTCTCTGCCGCAGCCGAGCTTTGCCATTTCGGAGAGAAAATTCTCCACACATTGATCCGCCAGACGGAGCTTCGCGTTTTCGATCATGGAAACATCTCCCGTCACGAAGCGGCCCGCGGTGCGCTGGGAAAAGACCAGCCCGTCGCGCTCAAGGTCGGCGAGCGCACGCTGCACCGTGTTGGGATTGACGCCCGCCTCCACCGCAAGCTCGCGCACCGAGGGCAGACGCTCGCCGGGGCGGAATTCGCCCGCGACGATGGCCTGCGTCAGGCGCTGCGTGAGCTGGGTGTAGATGGGGCTGTCATTGCGGAATTGCCACTCCATACGGTTCCTCCTTTTCTTGATGTATGATTGTATTAGATGATTAGTACAATAATACATCGGGAACGATTTGTCAAGAGGATTTGAAAAAGTTTTTGGGAAAACCGACCGTTGTCAAATATTTTTGATGGACAAAGCCCGCTCATTTCCCTATGATGAAGGCAGAAAGGACGGGATGCCTATGGAGATCGGAGCCAAGCTCAGGCAGGCGCGCATAGCGGCTGGGCTCACGCAGGAGCAGACGGCGGAGGCGCTGGGCGTGAGCCGCCAGAGCATATCAAACTGGGAGAATGAAAAGAACTATCCGGATATTGTGAGCGTGGTGCGGCTGAGCGACCTGTACGCGGTCAGTCTGGATGCATTGTTAAAGGAGGAAGCACCGATGTCAGATTATCTGGATTATCTGGAGGAGAGCACCAACACCGTGCGGAGCCGGAGGGAGCAATCTCTGCTGATCCTTCTGTGCGTATATCTGGGCATCTGGGCCGTTTCCGTGCTCTTTTTCTGGCTGCTCACCGGGCCAAGCGACGCCATGGGCTACGGCATCGTATTTTTGTGGCTCGTGCTGCCGGTCGCCGCCTTTGTTATTTCACTGCTCATTGGCCGGGGCGGATACGGCGGAAGACAAGGCTGGCTGCTGCCGCTTATATTCGGCACGATGCATATGCTCGCGGGGTACGCAACCTTCATGCTGGCCAACATGCTCTCCGTCGGCATCCTGCGTCTGCCGCAGCCGAGTCTGCTGCTGAAGGGAACGATCATCTCCGCCGCCGGTTTTTGGTTCGGAGCTCTGACGCGGAGACGGAGGAGGCAGCGCGGGGAGAGCGGCGAATAGGAGAGATCGGACAAAAGAAAAGCCGCCCGGGAGGGCGGCTTTTTGAGCGATACGTTTGAGCAATACATTCAGGTGTTGTCGGGGGCGATGGGGCGGCGGATGAGCAGGGCGCGGAGCGCGTGCCAGTTGAAGGGATAAATGGGATACATATAATGTCCGCCGGCGATGGGCCTGGTGGTGACGAGCAGGACGACGATGAGCAGCGTGCCGAGGGCGAGTCCGACCCAGCCGAGGGCAGCGGAGCTGACGAGCAGCACGAGGCGCAGAAGCTTGAAGGCGTAGCCGAGCTCGTAGCTCGGCTGGGCGAAGTTCGCGATGGCAACGAACGCCATGTACGCCAGCACCTCCGGCACGAGCCAATGCGCCTGCACGGCGAAGTCGCCGAGCACGAGCGCACCGATCATGGAAAACGAGTTGGAAAAGACGCTGGGGGTGTTGAGCGAGGCGAGCTTGAGGAGGTCGACGATGAACTCGGTCAGGAGAAGCTGGGCGAGGATGGGGACCTCATACTCGCTCGTGACGGCGAGGAAGCTCAGCGCGCTGTTGGGAAGGTCAGGGTCCTGCACGAGCAGATACCACACGGGCGTGATGAAGAGCGTGAGCAGAAAGACGACCACGCGCAGAATGCGGAGGTATGAGCCGACGAGCGGCGGGAAATAGAAGTCGTTCGCCTCCTGCACGAAATCAAAGAAGCGGGTGGGCAGGATCATGGCGGCGGGGGAGTTGTCCACGAGGACGATGATGCTGCCCTCCATGATGCTTGCGGTGGCGGCGTCGGGGCGCTCAGTATAGCGAACGCGTGGAAAAGGGTTGAACCATTGCCTCTGGTCCATCATGGATTCCGCGATGGACTCCTGTGACATGGAGATGGAGTCCGCGTCGATGGCGGCGAGCTTCGCGCGGACGCGCGCGAGGAGCGCACGGTCCACCTTGTCCTCGAGATAGCAGAGGACGACGTCGGCGCGGGATTTCTCGGAAATTTTGTGACCCTCGAGCGTCAGCTGCGGCGTGCGGATGCGGCGGCGCAGGAGCGCCGCGTTCTGCACGAGCGTTTCGATGAAGCCGTCGTGCGCGCCGCGCAGCACCTTGCCCGAGGACGGCTCCTCCACGCCGCGGGAGGGGTAGCTCTTCGCGTCGATGAGGATACATTCGCCGTAGCCCTCGGCGAGGAGCAGCGTTTTGCCGAGGAACACGGCGGTGGCCGTCTGCCGGAGATCTGCTTCGGCGTTGACCTCGCTGAAGGTCACATAGCGGTCGATGAAGGTCTGCGCGTCGGCGGCGTCGGCGGTGGAGGGCAGGGCGAGCCAGAAGCCGATCATGCGCTCGAGCACCGCGTCGTCGCCGTAGCCGTCCACGACATACAGACGGCAGCGGCGGCCGCCCGCGACGAGGTCGCGGGCGATCATGTCAAAGCAGCGCTCGACGCCCAGCAGGGCGTCGAGCGTGCGGACATCCAGTTCAAAGTGTCCCGTCAGGCGCTCCATGGCGGCTTACCGTCCTTGTCTGTCAAGATAGTCCCAGACGTAGCTGGCGACCTCGTCGGGGGTGCGCAGGCTCTTGGCGCCGGAGACGAGGCGCTGCTGCTCCTCGGGCGAGAGGCCGGCGTAGCAGCGGTTGGCGTTGACGTCACCCGCGAGGAAGGATTTGAGCAGGGTGTAGCCCACGCGCTCATCGGAGCAAAATTCGGAATTGGTTCCCATCGTGAAGATCTCCATTCTGCCGCTCTGCCTTGCGCTGCTCTCCGTCGGCGGCAGATGGAGAGCCTGCATACGGCGCGGCTGCCGCCTGTCGGCGTGCCGCAGATGCCGCGATCTTTTGTGTGAACACAAAAAATCGCCTCTGCACTATTGTGTGCAGAGGCGGTCTTTTCATACGCGGTTCAGACCTCTTTATCAAAATAGAAGAAGGTCTCATCCTCGCCGGCGCGGTGCATACAGGAGGAGAGCATCCTGTAGGAGGCATCGTTTTCCTTATAGCATTTGGCGACGACGTGGGCGAGGTGGAGCCGGTAGAGCGCCCAGTCGGCGACGGCGGCGAACGCCTCCGTGCCGTAGCCGTGGCCCGCGAAGTCCGGCGAGACACGGCAGCCGAGCTCCGCGCCGCCGCGGGAATCAAAGCGGTAGAGGACGACCTCGCCGATGAGTGCGCCGTCGAGCCGGACGGCAAAGTTCACGGCGCGGGAGCGGGCGCAGTCCTCCCGCGCGACGGCGAGAAAGTAGTCCTCGTAGGGCGTGCCGTCGTAGTCCTTGCGGAAGTCGTAGCCCCACCAGCGGTTGCGGTCGTCGTCGAGACAGAGGGCGGCGTAGGCGGTTTTGTCCGCGTCGGTGAGCGCGTCGAGCGTCAGGCGGGCGGTGGTAAGCGTGGGGATCTCGGTGATGTTGACCAGCTCGTTGAGCACGTCGAAGCGCAGCTTCGCGCCGAGGTGGTCGGGCAGGTACTGGAGCTTCGAGGTGCGCAGGCCCTTGTCGCCGGCGTCGTCCTCGCGGTTGAGCCAGCGCACGCCGTCCACGGCAAATTCCTGCGCGAACGCCTGCACGGTGGCGGGATAGACGCCCTCATAGCCGTAGAGGGCTTTTTCGATATGAATTTGCAGCGTGTCGCCGCAGCGCTCCGCCATGGCGACGGAGAGGAGCCTGCCGTCCAGCTCCATGCCGCCGACGAGGAAGTGCGGGCTGCCGGTCATGCGGAGCATTTTCTCGGCGCAGCGCAGCTCGTTTTTCGCCGAGTCGGACGCCTTGGTGAAGACGGCCTCGTAGTCGCGGAAGAACTGCGTGATGAGCGGCAGGTCGCTCTTCCCGAGCGGGCGGAAGGCGGCGTCGGGATAGAGCTTGCGGAACTTGTTGATGTGGTTGCGCTGTCCGGAGTAGCGGCGTCCGGCAAAGTCGCGCAGATCCTCGGCGGCGTAGATATAGTCGCGCCAGACGCGCGGGGAGGAAAAGCGGAAGTAGGGGTAGCGCGCGGCAAGGCGCTCCGCCTTGTCCTGCGGGACGACGGAGAGGACGAGGGGAATATCCCGCTCGCGGCAGTCGTCCTCGATGAGCGTGAGCGCCGCGTCCTCATCGCCGTTGGGGCCGGGAACGGGGTAGTCGAAGCAATACTGACCGTCGATGAAATTGCGGACGATCAGGCAGCCCGCGCCCTCCGCCCACGAGGGGTGCAGGTGGCTGCGCCACATGAGCTTGACGAGGGCAGAGTATTCGCAGAGCTGGTATTCGCAACTTTTATAGTAGCGGCGCAGGCGGGCAATGTCCCGCTGCGTGACAGGAGTAAAGGTGAGCATAGGGTGTTCCTTTTCTTTCGCGTTGTTTTCTCTGCGCCCGCGGGTCGGCGGGCTTCCTTATTATAACCGCTTCGGCGGTGATTACAAGTGGCTTTTGCAACGGCTCAGGGCTGCATTTCCGCGACGACGCGCTTCGTGCAGTCGATGAAGTGACGCAGGCCGTCGCTCGCGGCGTCGAGCGAGCGGACGGCAAGGCCAAGCTCGCGCGAGGACGCCGGCTCGACCGGCAGGAGCTTCACGCCGTCCGTGCGGCCGCGGACGGTCAGCTCGGTCATCATGCTCACGCCGAGGCCGTGGCTGACCATGCTGATGACGGTGGGATCGTCCACCCAGGTCGGCAGGATGTGCGGCTTGACGCCGATGCGGTTGAAGATGCGCATGATGTCCTTATCGAAGCCCTGCGAGGGCATGATGAAGTCGCGCGCCTCGAAGGCGGCAAGCGGGAAGGCGGTCATGCCCTGCGTGTCGAAATCCTTCGGCAGAACGGCAAACATGGGATCGTCGGCAAGATGCACCCACTCGTACTGGCCCTCGTCCTGCGGGGAGACGAGGATGGCGTCCATCTTGCCCTGCGCGAGCAGCTCGTAGGGGACGTCGACGTGGTCGGCCATGCGGATGTCCACGTCCACGTCGGGGCACTCCTCGCGGAAGCGCTGGATGATGCCCGGCAGCCAGTGCATGGCGATGCTGGCGTAGGCGCTGACGCGGATGATCTCCGTGCGCGAGGAGGCGACCTGCTCGATCACGCTGTCCAGCCGGGCGTTGGCCTGCAGAAATTCGCGCACGGCGGGAGCGTTTGGAATACTCAAACAGGAATTTGGCGTCTTTATAGATCACCTCTCCCGCTGGCGTCAGGCGAATCCCGCGCGATGTCCGTTGGATCAGCTTCAATTTCAGGTGGGCCTCTAGTAAATTCACCTGCTTCATCACAGCAGTGGGAGAAATAAACAACTGATCCGCCGCCTTGGTAAAGCTGCCGAGATCGACTGCCATGAGCAGGGCCTCTAATTTCTTGCTTTCCATAGAAGTATTTCCTTTCTATTAGGATCGCTCATATTTTTATTATAATACGTCGCTTTACTTTTGGCAAGAAAGACGGTATCATTTGACTAATTTCTGTTTAATTTATACATCTCATTAAAATATATGAGGACGAATTTGACGGAAAACGGAGAGAGAAACGTAGTTAAAGGAGAAAATCACATGGAAAACAATCGTGCCCAATGGGGAAGCAAGATCGGCTTCATACTGGCGGCGGCGGGCAGCGCCGTCGGCCTCGGCAACATCTGGAAGTTCCCCGGCAAGGCTTTTGAGGGAGGCGGAGGCGCCTACATCCTCATTTATCTGGCCATCGTCGTTCTCATCGGCTTCCCCGTCATGCTCTCGGAGCTGACCATCGGCCGCGCCGCGCAGGCGAACGCCATCGACAGCTTCCACAAGCTCGGCTACCGCGGCTTCAAGTGGGTCGGCGTCACGGTTGTTGCGGTGGCGTTCATCGTCACCTCCTATTACTGCCACGTCGGCGGCTGGGTGCTGCGCTACGTTGTGTCCTATATTACGGAGGCGCAGACGGTCTATGCCGATCCGCTCGGCTATTTCTACGGCCTGCTCGGCTACAACGCCGCGACGGGTGAGACATGGTTCCCGCTGACCGCCATTCTCTTTGCCGCGGTCTTTATGGCAGTCAACGCCGTCATCATCATCAAGGGCGTTGAGGGCGGCATCGAGAAGTTCAACAAGGTCGGTATGCCCGCGCTGTTCATCATTCTCATTGTACTGCTCGCGCGCACCATCACGCTCGACGGCGCGCAGGTCGGCTTCGCCTATATGCTCAGCTGCGACTGGAGCAAGGTCGGCTTCAACACCTTCCTCTCCGCGCTGGGGCAGGCGTTCTTCTCCCTGTCGCTGGGCATGGCCATCATGATCACCTACGGCTCGTATCTGCCCAAGCATGAGAACCTCGGCAAGAACACGGCGCTCATCTGCACGATGGATACGCTCGTGGCGCTCATCGCCGGCTTCATCATCGTGCCCGCGGTGTTTGCGACGCTCGGCTCCGAGAACGTCGGCAAGGGCGGCGGCTTCGCCTTCGCGTCCCTCGCGGGCGTGTTCGAGCACATGGCGGGCGGCGCGTTTTTCGGCGTGCTGTTCTATATGCTGCTCCTGTTCGCCGCGCTGACGAGCAGCATATCCCTCATCGAGGGCGTGGTGGCGTTCCTGACCGAGCGCTTCGGCTGGAAGCGCAAGCCCACCACCATCATCGTCTGCACGCTGATGTTCCTCATCGGCTGTCTGTACACCATGTCGCAGGCCGCGTTCAACATCAAGGGCATCTGGTTTGACTTCGCCAACGGCGTGAGCTTCCCCATCTTCGGCGACTTCATGGAGTTCCTCACCGACCGTCTGATGATCCCTCTGTGCGCGCTCGGCGTGTGCATTTTCACCGGCTGGATCTGGAAGCCCGCGAATGCCGTGCATGAGATCGAGCTGGACGGCAAGCCGTTCAAGCTGGCAAAGGTCTACAGCGTGCTGGTCAAGTACGTTGCGCCCATCTCCATCCTGCTCATCATCGTGGCGAGCTTCGTCACCGGCACGACGCTGAGCTGAGAAAACAAAAAAGCGACGAGAAGCCCTCCGCTCACCGAGCGGAGGGCTTCCTTGTGCGTTATTCCGCCGTGTACAGGCGGCCGCCTTTCCGATAGACGATGCGGACCTCGGGCGTGTTGGTGAGGTAGACGAGCGAGCCGTAGCTCACGCCGAAGTCCAGCACGTCGCCGAGCCGGACGGGGACGGCGGCGTCCTCCACGTCAAGAATGGTGTGGTCCGAGGACGCGCCGAGGACCTCCACGCCCGCGAGTCGCGGCGTGAGGTCGAAGGGATCGCCGTAATCGACGCGGCCCGCGGCGCAGAGCGCGCGGCGGCGGATGCCGCGGTCGGTGTATTCGCGCGTTTTGCCGAAGGCGTCTACGGTCAGCTCGCCGACGGGATAGCTGGGCTTCGGCTTGCACTCCACGACCTCCATGCGGAGGGTGAACACGTCACGGCGCAGAAAGTCGGGATAGCAGCCGTAGATGCCGCCGAGGAGGGCGAACTCGCCGATGCGCAGATGGTTGACGCGCGCGGGCAGCGTGCCGTCAAGCACCATGTGGACGGAGGTGGACGCGCCGCCGGAGATGTATTGCAGCTCGCGGCCAATGGCGCGCTCCACCGCCTCGGCAGCGGAGACCAGCTCGCGCAGCTTCTCCGGCGTGGCGGCGACCGAGCCGTAGCAGCCGAGATTCGTGCCGACGCCCGCCAGCTCCAGATGGTCGAGCTTATACTCGACCTCAAGCGCGGCGTCGACCAGTTCCTCGCGGCTCCAGAAGCCCTCGCGCAGATCGCCGAGGTCAGCCATCAGGATCACCCTGTGGCGCGTTCCGCGCTTCGCGCAGACCGCGTTGAGGGCGCGGAGCGTTTCAAGCTCGCTCTGGAGACTCATGTCCGCGACCTCCGCGACCTCCGGAAGCTCGGAGAGCATGGGGATGCGGATGAGAACGCGCTCGCAGGCGACGCCCGCGCCGCGCAGGGCGCGCAGCTGACTGAGACGGGACGAGGCAAGGCTCCGCACGCCGCATTCCGTATAGACCCCGGCGGCCTCCGGCAGCGCCGAAAAGCCCTTGACCACGCCCGCGACCTCGACAGAAAGGCTCTGGCAGCGCTCGATGAGCGCTGCCAGATTTGCTTTCAGCTTGTCAAGGTCGATCTCTAAAAGAGGGTATCGTGCCGTTCCTCTGTTCATAGACCGTTCCTTTGCCGTTTTGATTTATTCCGCCTTAGCCGCAGCCTTGGACTTCTTATAGGGCTTGCCGGCAAGATCCTTGACCGTCCAGCCGATGAGGGCGCACAGCCAGTTGATGAGCGGCATCAGCCAGTTGAACAGAGCCCAGGGACCGTAGCCGCCCGCGCCCCACACGTTGATGTCGAGGGTGCTGGAGATAAACACGCCGCAGGTGTTCCACGGAATGAGGGCGGAGGTGACGGTACCGGCGCTTTCCAGCGTACCGGAGAGGAGAGCCGGGTGCAGACCCTTCTCTCTGTATTCCTCAGCGTACATACGGCCGGGAACGACGATGGAGATGTACTGCTCGGGCATGACGGCGTTGGAGAGCACGCAGGTGCACTCGGTGAGGAGCACGAGACCCGCGGGGCCCTTCGCCAGCTTCTTGAGGCTGTTGACAATGACCTCGAGCTGGTGGGTGTCCTCCATAATGCCGCCGAACATCATGGCGATGATCGTCATGGCGACGGAGGACATCATGCCGAGGATACCGCCGCTTTCAAGCAGACGGGTCATGGTGTAGCTGGTCTCGGGAGAGAGGGTCTCCTCGAACATGGCGAGCACTTCGTCGCTGAAGTAGTAGCCGTTCATGCCGAAATCAAACACGGTACCCATGTTGCACTCGGGCTGGAAGATCATGCCCATGATCGCGCCGGAAATGATGCCGAGCGTGATACCAGGGATGGCGGGCATCTTCATGGCAACCGCCACGATAACGATGACCGGGGGCAAGAGCAGCGCAGGGTTGATATTGAACACGGCCTCGAGCGCGCCGGAGAACTCCGTCACGCGGCTCATGTCGGCATCGCCGCCGTGATACTGCATGGCGCCGAGAATACCGAAGCCGATGAGGGTGACGACATAGGTGATGCCGGTGGGCAGGATCATGGCCTTCACGTGGGTCATAACGTCCGTGCCTGCCATAGCGGGCGCAAGGTTCGTGGTATCGGACAGCGGGGACATCTTATCGCCGAAGTAGGCACCGGAGAGGACCGCGCCGGCGGTCATGCCGGGGCTCATGCCGAGACCGAAGCCAATGCCCATCAAGGCGACGCCCATCGTACCCATCGTGCCCCAGGAGGTACCGGTGGCAAGAGAGGTGATGGAGCAGATGAGAACAGACGCAATGAAGAAGATCGCGGGCTTGAGGACCTTCAGACCGTAGAAGATCATTGTGGGAACGACACCGGCGTTGATCCAAACGCCGATGAGGATACCGACGATGACGAGGATACAGACAGACTGGAGGGCTTTATAAATACCGTCCATCATGGACTTTTCGATGGCCTCCCACTTGTAGCCGAGGTAGAGCGCCATCAGCGCGGCGCCCATAACGCCGATGAACATGGGGACATGCGGGTCTGTTTCATACTTGACGATGCCGAGCGCCAATGCGCCGACCAAGATCAGCATGGTGACCAGAGCTTCCCACAGCTTTGGCATACGCGGGGTCCTGGCTTTCTTTTCTTCACTCACTTGATTGTACCAACCTTTCTCTAAATACATGGTGCGCATAGGGCGGGAACGCTCCCGTCTGCGCAGCTTCGTAGATGGTGAACACTGTTTTACGGTATTTGCGAGGGTCTGTGCGCCCGCAGACCGGCAGATGAGACCGGCGGCGGGAAGACGTGATCTTGACGGTATTCCCCCTTTATTCGGTGATTTTTCCCTCCTTGAATGATCAGGAAACGATTTGCTGCGGTCTCCCCGTCCTCCCTCGCCCCCCTGCGAAGGGGAGGACGGGGAAATTGCATATAAGGCTGATACGGGAAGCGTGCGGCGTACCGATTAAATATGCGGATATTTTAGCATATTTTATGCACGGTGGCAAGTGCCGCGCGCTTGCCGGATATCACAAAATTTACCCCTTGGGCTTGGCGATAACGCTGTTGCGCTTTACCAACCGAGCTTGGTCATGGCGTCGTCGACCGCCTTGATGCACAGGTCGATCTCTTCCTTGCCGGTGATCAGCGGCGGAACGAAGCGCAGGACGTTGCCGTTGGTGTTGTTGATGAGGACGTTGGCATCCTTGAAGCACAGGTCGACGACGGGCTGGCCGCTGGGATGGTTGAGCTGGATGCCGTTGATCATGCCGAGGCCGCGGATCTCGTTGACCGCCTTGGGATGGTTCTTCTCGATGACCTTGTGCATCTGGTCACGGAAGTACTCGCCCATGACACGGGCATTCTCGATGACGCCCTCGTTGATCATGACGTCGAGCGTGGTGGCAGCCAGAGCGCAGGCGAGAGGACCGCCGGCGAAGGTGGAGCCGTGGGTGCCGGGGGTGAGGGTCTTGGCCGCGTCGCCGCGGGCGCAGACCGCGCCGATGGGCACGCCGGAGCCGAGCGCCTTGGCCATGGAGCAGGTATCGGGCTCCACGCCGTAGTTCTGATGCGCGAAGAGCTTGCCGGTGCGGCCGGAGCCGACCTGGACCTCGTCGAACATGAGGAGGATGCCCTTCTCGTCGCACAGGTCGCGCAGGCCCTGCAGGAACTCCTGAGAGGCGGGACGCACGCCGCCCTCGCCCTGGACGTATTCGAACATC
>OMEQ01001382.1_pt1 | contig 11367 bp, 7 predicted proteins | sample 1645451 | NCBI WGS metagenome assembly OMEQ01 (sample SAMEA103958142, study PRJEB25191) | human gut metagenome | biome: human-associated habitat [ENVO:00009003]; feature: intestine environment [ENVO:2100002]; material: feces | place: Germany | collected 2013/2015
TTTGAAGTAGAATTACTCGAAGTATTATAAATAAAAAATTTCAAAGCAAAATGAAAAAAGTTAGTATTTTTATGGCAATCGCCGCTGCTGCAAGTCTTGCTTCTTGTACAGCTCAAGCTCCTAAAGCAAATCTGAAAACAGACATCGACTCACTGTCTTACTCTATCGGTATGGCTCAGACTCAAGGTCTGAAAGGCTATCTGACAGGCCGTCTGGACGTTGATACTGCATATATGGCAGAATTCATCAAAGGTTTGAACGAAGGTGCAAACAAGACCAGCAAGAAAGACATCGCTTACATGGCAGGTCTTCAGATCGGTCAGCAGATCAGCAACCAGATGATGAAAGGTATCAACCAGGAACTGTTCGCTGGTGACTCTACCAAAACGATCAGCAAAGACAACTTCATGGCTGGTTTCATCGCAGGTACACTGGAAAAAGGTGGCGTGATGACTATGGAAGCTGCTCAGGAATATACTCGCACAGCTATGGAAACTATCAAAGCGAAAGCTATGGAAGAAAAATACGCTGACAACAAAGCTGCCGGTGAAAAATTCCTTGCTGAAAACAAAGCTAAAGAAGGTGTGAAAACTACTGAAAGCGGATTGCAGTACAAAGTAATCACTGAAGGTAAAGGTGAAATCCCTGCTGACACTTGCAAAGTGAAAGTGAACTATAAAGGTACTTTGATCGACGGTACAGAATTCGACAGCTCTTACAAACGTAACGAGCCTGCTACTTTCCGTGCCAACCAAGTAATCAAAGGCTGGACAGAAGCTCTGACTATGATGCCTGTAGGTTCTAAATGGGAACTTTACATCCCGCAAGAACTCGCTTACGGTTCAAGAGAATCAGGACAGATCAAACCGTTCTCTACTCTGATTTTCGAAGTTGAACTGGTAGGTATCGAAAAAGATAAGAAATAAGAAAGTATCTTTCTAAATAGAAAAAGGAAAGGGGTGCAAAGTCTTTGCACTCCTTTTTTTTGCTTTTTCCTATTTTTTTTCCCGTAAAAGAAGAATAATTAAAATAAATCTCTATATTTGCTTACTATTTGATAACAACAGGAAATTATAATTTATTATTATGGAAAAAATAGACAACCTCGACAGGCAGATTCTAGAGATTATTTCACAGAATGCCCGCATCCCTTTCAAAGACGTAGCAGCCGAATGCGGAGTGTCACGTGCAGCTATCCATCAACGCGTACAAAGACTGATCGACTTGGGCGTCATCGTAGGCTCAGGCTATCATGTAAACCCGAAATCACTGGGTTACAGAACTTGTACATACGTGGGAATCAAACTGGAAAAAGGTTCTATGTACAAATCAGTGGTGGCCGAGTTGCAAAAGATTCCGGAAATTGTGGAATGCCATTTCACTACCGGTCCTTACACCATGCTGACCAAACTCTACGCATGCGACAACGAACACCTGATGGACTTGCTGAATAACAAAATGCAAGAAATACCGGGTGTGGTTGCTACAGAAACACTGATTTCTCTGGAACAGAGTATCAAAAAAGAAATTCCTATCCGCGTAGAAAAATAACAGAATGGAATTCCTGAATGAATATCACCTTGCCGGGTTATTTATCGGAATTTGTACCTTTTTGATTATCGGCCTTTTTCACCCTGTTGTGGTAAAGGCCGAATATTATTGGGGCACCAAATGCTGGTGGATATTCCTGATACTAGGCATTGCAGGCGTCGCGGCATCGTTGAGCGTCGACAATGTCATTCTGTCTTCTCTGTTAGGGGTATTTGCCTTCTCCTCGTTTTGGACCATCAAAGAGGTCTTTGAGCAGGAAGACCGGGTGAAAAAAGGCTGGTTCCCCAAGAACCCGAAACGCAAATATAAGTTCTGAGAAGAGAAAGTATTGTAGTTTTTTATTGTTAGGACTTGCATATTTCAATAGAAAATACTACTTTTGTCACCGCATCCAGTAAACGGATACACCGGACTTGTAGCTCAGTTGGTTAGAGCAACAGACTCATAATCTGGAGGTCCCTGGTTCAAGCCCAGGCTGGTCCACAAAAAAATGGTTGTAACACAAGTTGTTACAACCATTTTTTATATCCGGCATCGGGGGCCGAATCTATTACTTCCTCTAATTTTCGCCTTCTTTCAGAGAATTTATTCCATGCCCAAAGTATATGAGAATATACTAGTTCCCACAAGATTATGATTTTAAAGATACGGAAGAGGTAAATAAAACGGGCATCATTAAAGAAACCCTAGATAGGGACTAACTAAAAAGGCAATAGTATCTTAAATCTCCTCCTTCGGGAAGGAGGGGTGGCTGAAAGCCGGGGTGGTAGGTAAACAAGGTTATCTCTAATTTACTATGAATAAAAGAATTGCGTATTCACCTACCACCTCCCCCTACGGGTACTCCTCCTTCCCGAAGGAGGAGATTTAAGATACTACCGACTTTTTAATCAGCCAAAAAAAATCCCATTTTGAAAACCACTCTTGGCACCAAAATGGGATAACACAAACAAAACAAACAATATTGGAGCGATTTTCACAAACAGCTTCCTTTTCTTAATCTATATTTCATAACACTTATTAGTTCTCTCTAATGTGAAAGTAATATTTCACCGCAAAAATATTATTTCTCCATTACATATAAAAAAGCTATATAATTGTAGTTATAAAAAATAATTTATTTAGATATAAAGATCTATCTAAAACTATTAAGAATAATTTTTAATAATCGAATAATTCTTTATTTATCAGCAATATACAGCAAACAATCATTTATACTGAAACAAAAAACAATCCATAAAAGCAAACACTGACTTTCGCATTCAAAACGCAAAAGCGAAGCAAACAACCTAAAATATTTCACTTTATAAAATCACAATCCCAGCATCACAAACAGAGTAAACTACTCAACAACTTTCCATTCTGAGATTTAATTTCTATATTTGGGAAATGTCCAACAAGCACTTATATATTTATCTATGACCGATACTATTTCATATCAATACGCTGCTCCGTCTGTCTTACAACGTTCGTCTGATCAGGACGAATTATTTCTGGCAAAATACAGTGAAATAGAAAAGAAAGAAGCTCCCTGTTTCTTTTGGGGGAAGCTGACACAACCTTATATGACGGCACGCTGCCTCATTGCGTTGTCCAACGTAGTACAATCCAGTTTTAATCTGACTCCTGCCCAGCTTTCCATGCTGAAAGACCCGATTGTGACGGCAGGAAATGAACGTTTACGCTTCGAAGGATTTTCGAATTGTGCAGGTGTATATGCCAGAGTCGACGTACTGCCCGACGGACACGACGGAGAGTTCCTGGAGAACGGAACAACGAATGTTGACTTCAATGCCGGTATGATTTCTGCACTGGGAAGCATCAGCAAACAAGAAAAAGTAGTGATGTCAGTCGGACCTAAGGAGGTAGGGCTTTACAATAAAGGTGAAAAAGTAATAGAACGCAAAGTACCGCTGCCCGTAAAATGGATAAAGGGGCTGACCACGGTACAGATTTACCAGTCTGTTGCCGAACGGATGTATTCGTTCAATCGCATACAGACTTTGCAACTCTTTCAGACACTCCCCAAAGGAACCGTGAAATGTGACTATTATTTGGTGATGCGCGGACAAAAACCGGCCTTTTCACCGGTGAAAAGTCTGAATGCCGTTTGTATCGGAGGGGTACATCGTCTGCGCCTGCTCGAACCCCTGTTGCCGTTTGCCGACGAGCTGAGAGTCTTTGTCCATCCGACGATGCAATCGACCATCTGGCAACTCTATTTCGGTCCGGTTCGTTTCAGCCTTTCCCTGTCGCGGGAATGCTGGCGCGGATTCTCCGGAGAAGGTGCGGCATTGGACGCCCTGCTTGAGGACGTTCCGGAGAAATGGATAGAAGCGATGGATAAATACAGTTACGCCAACCAGCAGTTCAACCCCACTCTTTTCGCTATTGAGGAGCACATTGATCTCGATAAGGTGGATTCTCTGTCTGCACGACTGGCAGCTATGGGGTTACTGGGCTTCGATCTGGATGATAATAGTTTCTTTTATCGTCGCCTGCCCTTTAAGACAGAGCGTATCCTGAGCCTCAATCCGCGTATGATAGCTGCCGAGAAGTTATTGGAAGAAGAGAAAGTGGAAATTATATCAAATGACGGAAATCGGACCGAAGCACGTGTCGCTGGGAGCGGAGGAGTAAGACATACGGTTATTCTGGACAGGGAAAGTGAGAAAGAACGCTGCACCTGTACCTGGTTTAGCGGCAATCAGGGAGAACGGGGAGCCTGCAAACATATTATAGCAGTCAAAAAACGAGTACAATGGAAGAACTGAAACACGAATTGGAGAAACTAGCCAAAACTTATGTGGATACTCCGGAGAAAGAAGAAAAGATATTGATTCCTTTTATCAAGCGATTATTAGAACTCCCGATGAAAGAAAGACGGAAAGTGATTCCAACTATCGGAGAACTGCAATATGAAAGAGGAGAAGGTTGGATGACTTGCTGCGACCCTGCCCGAAGGCGTTTTCTTGCCGCAATTGAGTTTATAAGTGCCAATAAACGTGAGATGACCATGGCATACGAAATAGATTTTGAGCTACTCTGCAAACTGCTCCAGCTTTACCGCCCCACTTGGTTATCCGACTTCATTAATGGTAATCACTCATTCTATAACTTCAACCTAAACTATCAAGAACTCATGCAGCTCGTAGATTTGGGGTATATAAAAGAGCTTTCTCCGAAGCTCTTGGGACAAATGGTCCCCTGGCTGATCAGAATAAGATCTTCCAACAGCAAAGAAGAAGAGACTTTCGACAGCAGCCCACTGCTGAAACGGGAAATCACCTTAAAAGAGCATATTTGGTACGTCTTCGAATATGAATCAAATCTCGGCTACCTGGACGATTGCGCCAAGCGTGCTTATACAGAAGGGATTACGGTGCAGGACGAAAGTTTCAGCACAATTCTCTATCGTTTCTCGCTCGACGGACATCTGGACAGAAACCGGCTTCTGCGAGCAACACTTTCCACCTTCAACCGAAGTTTTAAAAAAGACATGGTAAATTGGTTTGCCGGACTCTTTGAAGAATTGCAGCCAAGGGCGGAAGAACTCATATCCCTGCAAGAGGAAATCATGCAAGTGTTCACCTCTCCATACACCAAACCGGTGAATGTGATGTTACAACAACTAAAAAAGATTGCCTCCGAAGGCGGGTTCCACTATCAGGAGTTTATCGAGCGTGCGACTACTCTTTTCTTTTCCAGTCCCAAAAACTCATTGCTCACTATTTATTCCATTTTTGAGCAGATCGTTACCGGGCACCCCGAAATGAAAGAAGCATGTTGCATCCCACTCTGCCAACTATTCCTGAAGAAAGATGAAAGCCTGCAAAAGAAAGCTGCCAGCTTTATATCAAAATACGGAGACGCATCCTCTTCTACATTGCAAGAGGCATTGCTATCTTACCAACCCGAGATGTTCCAGAGCGTACAGGATATACTTGTTTCTTTCATGAAGCAGCCTGCGGAAGAAGCCGGCCTTCCCGAAACAACCTTCCAAGAAAAGGTTCGTATTTGTTGGGAAGACAACCGCATCCCGTTTCCTGCCAATAAAGAAGATTTTCTGTTCCAGCTCAGCCGCCTGTTCGACATGAATGAAAGTTGGGAAACAGACACAGCGATTGCCGCCCTCATCGCCTTCCATCCTCAGTTGGATGAAGAAGATTTCAGCCGGATGGAGCCTGTATTCCAACGGGCAGCCAACATCATTATCAATAGTTGGGCGGTATACGAGAACTTTCTTGCCACTTTCCTGCTGGAATATCAACGTTTATGGACACAAAAAGACACTGCCAACCAAGGATTCCTAAGTAAGCTCTTCACCCGCCTGGAAGAAAGACTCAAAGGAATAGACGCAAACAGAGGTGCCTACGACGAACGTGCTTTCAAACGTCTTGCAGACTGGCAACCAGCCTACAGCAATAGAACTTGTTTTGAACCTATCAAACAATTGTGGCTGGAAGTAATCCGTAAAATCCAAAAAGGCGACTCATTACCTTTACTCTCTACTCCGACACATAGCCCGGCATACATCCAGGCCACCGAACTTGTACGACGGCTCGCCGTTTATCAGGAAGCGAATGCAAAGCCTTGTTCATGGGATTTTCAGCTGGCCATAGCACGCTGCGCTTTAGAAGACAAGGAAGAAGCCATTGCTGTCGCCCGACAATTATTAAATAATGAATATCTGCATCTTTGTCTCTTTTTATTAGATAAAGGGACGCAGCCCGAACCACCGTACAATCATCCATCTGCCTGGCTTGCAGCCGGACTGGTGAAAGAGCCGGATACAGAATTTGAAGCATTCAAAAACTTCTCTTGCAACACGCTGCCCCACAATTACCTGACAGGAAATTACGGCTGGAAAGAACCGGCACAGAAAGAAAATCAATATGCAGCAGATACACGTCTGCTCCAGCTCGATTTCTACAAGTGGCATGAGTATGCAGAACACAACAGCCACCAGCTTTGGCAAGAACATCTGGTCATCAACAGCAGATACAATATAGGCGATTCCGACTATATGGAACGTCTGTTCAGCTTCTTCCCCAACCAACCGGAACCACTGGTTGCACAAATCATTAACTGCTACATGGATTTCGGTTCACCGCAGGAAGAGAGCAAACGCAGTGTAGCCAATGCTTTACGTATGTTATTGTCTTTTCACTGTCCGCTTCGGAAGATGAGTTTACTGTTGCTGGGCGGAGGCCTGCTTTTTGTTGACAAAACCGTCCGTTCATACGCTGCGGAGCTATGGGTGGAAGGCATCGCTAACAACAGAATAGACAATCACCGGTTAGGAGAAATAGTAGCACGAATTATCAATATGGGCATTGTTCCGCTAAAACGCTTCACCACAGAAGTGTATGAAAGCATATACAAACGAAGCGCCTTTCACAATCAACAACTGGAAGAGTTACTCACTGTATTGATCGGCGGATTGCCCGACAATCCGGTCACCGGACAAAAACAGTTACTCGAACTCTACGCGGAAGTGCTTCGCATGAACGGTCATTGCGTAACCGACGACAAAGTCCGCGAGCGCCTGGAAATGTGGAAAAAGAATGCTAATCTGAAAAAAGTAGTTACAGCATTAGGCAGGTGATAAGTGATAGGTATCAGGTAATAAGTAATAGGTAATATTGCTTGGTATCAGGTTTTTATCATTTCAGGTGATCTTAATTGATTTAAAGTAGACTAATTTATAAACACGGATATTGTTATCATATATCCTTCAATCAAAATTATAACCATGACTGCACTAGAAACACAGCTTACCGAGATAGTAGAAAAAGAGCAAGGGCAGAAGATCATTCCTTTTCTGCAGAAACTGACACAGGAGGAGCGGGAGAGCCTCATCCCTTGCCTCAGCCGGTTGGAAGAATACTATAATAAGTTTGTCCAGCTGGAAGAAAGGACATACGGTACGCGTGCCACGTCGGGACAGCATCACATTATTGATCTTGCCGCCCTTGTGATTTTTCCTCTCAAGGAATTTCGCAAACACGAATGGGGAATAAACACAGCGCATCTGAACGAGATAGCTGCATGGCATATTCCCACGTGGCTGGACAGTTATTTCGTTGAAGGTGAAGGTAAGGAGTTCGGAGGCTTCTACAATATGGACTACGAGATATTGATGGACTGGATAGAAAGGGGTATTCTCACCGTTTCCCCCTCTCCGCAGACGATAGCAGGTTATCTGGTTAACTATATCCACACTACCCCCGTATTAGAAAAGCGGGATATTACAATCAACGAGCACATCTGGTATTTGTTTGAATATGACTGCGGGCAAAACTGGCACGCCAATCCGGCCAAAGGATATCCTTATTATACATTCCAGCACTTCACCGAGAACGGAAAGTTAGACCGTATGCGTGTACTGAAAGAGTCTTTGCTGGCAATCAACCGGAACTTCAACAAGAACCTGTGCAGCTGGTTTGCCGGTATGTTTACGGCACTCAATCCCAGCGTTGAAGAACAACTGACATTGCAGCCGGAGATGTTTGCCGCACTATCTTCTCCCCATAGCCGTCCGATCAATATCATTCTCGGTCTTCTGAAGAATCTGTGCAGCCATCCACGGTTCCTGACAGATGATTTTCTGGATCAGACCACTGTCCTCTTCGCTTCGGACGTAAAAGCTGTCCATCAAAACACGCTGGGAGTTCTCAGCAAACTGGCGAAAGAGAAAAAAGAATATCGTGATACCATCTGTTGCGCTGCCGCACAAGGGTTGATGAGTCGCGACGAATCTACTCAGAACAAGATAGTGAAACTGATTCAAACATTTGGAGAAACAGAGTCGCCCACATTGAAAGAAGCACTCTCTGCTTATGCAGAAACAATGCTGACCAGCACTAAAAAAGAGTTGGCAGCTTATCTGAAAGACAATGTCTCAGATGCTTTATCTACCGATAAAGTCTTGCTGACTACTCTTGACGAGCAGGCAAGTGTCGCCTCCTTCGACTATGAACCGATGCCACCCATCCTTCGGGAAGACAACCGGATACAGGAAATTACTTCCATCGAAGACCTGATATTTCTGGCCAGCCAAATACTAGATTCCAATGAGTTATACCACTTCGACCTTTTCCTGAATGCGTTGGTAGAATGGAATGAGCAACTGGAAGCGAAACATATCACCCAATGGACACCTGTTCTTCAACGTGCCTATAAGTTACTTATCAATGGCGGAAGTTCACGCAACGGAATATTGGATTCTATGATGGCAACGTTCCTTATCGACTACGCAAAACTATTAATCAAGCGTTTCCCTGTAGAAGCAAAAGAACTGAGCACCCTGCACGAGAAAATGGTGCAGAAAGACGAACTTCAGAAAGGTCAGTGGAGATATCGCAATCTGCAGAGAATAACCATCCGCCAAAAGAGTAATAAAAGAACGGAATTTCCTATTCACAAACAATTACTGTGCCGGACATTAGACCTTTTGGAAAGCAACGAGAACCGACTTCCCATGCTATCCACTCCTACGCATACGCCTGCATTTATTGACCCCATAGTTCTGATAAAAAGACTCGGACAATATCAGCAGGCCAATGCCGAACCGGACGATATAGATATGCAGATAGCCCTGTCGAGGATGGCATTGAATGATTATCCCTCGCAAGACCTTCCGACTGTTCTTCAGGAACTGGAAGGGGAATACCAAAGTTTGTTTTCCTTCTTGATGGGAGCAAAAGATGCTGTTCCACAAGCTCCCTTCGCCCACCCTTCGTGGTGGATGACAGCAGGATTGATCAAATCACCGAAGACGGTTTATACTGAATTCAAAGATTTCTCTTATAGCAAAAGCTCACGCGAATTTCTGACGGGAAACTTCTCATGGTGGACTTTCCAAACGCCTCATTCATATACTGATTATCACAACAAAGTGGTCAACTGGACATCTTCAACCCTTAGTTTCAATGTTCCGGAAGGGGAGAACATCCACATCGTCAATAAAGGAAAGTATGATGAGAGAGTGAGTTATCACTCGTATGATCCGCATCCGCTACTGGTGGAAATGTATTCACAGATAGAACGTTATGACGATATACAAAACGATCTGCCCCGCCTTATATGGCTAGCTCCCAATACACCGGAACCATTGTTTGTATGGTGCATCCGCTGTGCCATTTATGATCCGATGCTAAATGAAGTGAGAGAAGTTGGTATCACCCAAGCCACTATAGAGGCACTTCACCAATTAAGGCACGAATGGCATGAGACCTCTTATCTGCTAGAAGCGAGTTGTATGCTGGTAGCCGACAAGACTTCCCGTTCTTATGCCGCCGGAATATGGACGGACCGTGTCAACACAGGATGTATAGACAGTGCACGTATCGGCAGGATACTGGGTTCGCACCAACGTACCGGATGGGGACCTCTGAAAAGACTTACCGACTTGATACAACAGCAAATGATAAACATCAGCCCACTACACAACCGGGAACTGGAGCTGCTGCTTACATCACTGATTGCCGAACTTCCGGAACAGCCTGTCAAGGAACTGAAGAAGCTGCTGGAAATATATTCGGAACTGCTGTCTGTCAATAACAGCAGAGTAACGGATGAACGTATTCTGCAACTACTCGAAATATGGAAGAATACGGCCAATCTAAAAAAAGTAATAGTCAGTATCAACCGCTGAAAATCCGGATAAATCACAGAAGAAGGTGTGCCGGTATTCAGACTATATTTGCATATAGGGTATAGTTACCGTTCATGCAGGGTATAGTAACCTAACATGCAGGATATATATGTCCAACGTACAGGGGATATATATCCAACACGCAGGGCATATATGTCCAACGCGCAGGATATATAGATCCAACAAACAGCGTAAAAAAGGCTTTTTATTGGTGCTAAATTCAAAAAGAAGTATCTTTGGCACACAAAACCCAAAGGAGTAATGATGATGCTGAAATATAGTTTATTTGTCTTTTGCTTTCTGCTGGCAGGGTATTCCTGTGTACCGGGGCATAAGGAGACGAAGACATCTGCAAAGGTCGAAACAACGTGCACAGACTCTATATGCGCAGGACCCGGAGATATAAGCCCCGAAGGTACAGCATCCGACTGTATATCCTTTGCTCATGCGGACTCCATTGATGCAGATTCTATTTATACATCCCCCTCGCAGAAAAATGAATCCGCCAGCACACTGGTTCCAAAACATCAGAAAAGCCCGATGGCTCTTTACATGGATTCTCTGGGACTAATAAACATAGCGGAGCTGGACAACAGCATCGCCATCAGCCTAATGTACACAAAAGCGGATAACTTCACCGGAGAAATTCTTTATGACGACCTGTCCGAAGCCTATCTGCATCCTCATGCGGCGTATGCCCTCTTAAAAGCACAAGAAGCACTGAAGGCACTGCATCCATCTTACAGTCTCATTATTTACGACGCTGCACGTCCGATGTCCGTACAGAGAAAAATGTGGGATGTGGTCAAAGGAACTTCCAAATACAGATATGTCTCCAACCCCAACCGTGGAGGCGGACTTCATAATTACGGCCTGGCGGTAGACATCAGCATTCAGGACTCGCTGGGGCGACCGTTGCCTATGGGCACAAAGGTCGATCATCTTGGAGTAGAAGCGCACATCACCGAAGAAGGCGAACTGATACGCAACGGAAAAATCACCGAAACAGAACGTCAGAACCGGATATTATTGAGGAAAGTAATGAAAGCCGCCGGATTCCGTGCATTGCCCAGCGAATGGTGGCATTTCAACTTCTGCAGCCGGGAAGAAGCCTGGAAGAAATACAACGTAATACCATAAACAAGTCCACCATATAA
>OMEQ01001388.1_pt1 | contig 11318 bp, 7 predicted proteins | sample 1645451 | NCBI WGS metagenome assembly OMEQ01 (sample SAMEA103958142, study PRJEB25191) | human gut metagenome | biome: human-associated habitat [ENVO:00009003]; feature: intestine environment [ENVO:2100002]; material: feces | place: Germany | collected 2013/2015
CAGGGCTTAACTTCATCGTAAATATGGGGGGAGATTATGAGAAACTGATTCACGCAGTGTTTGAGGAACGTCGTAAAGAGCTGATGGGTGAAGGTTGGCGTTGGTATGATCTCATACGTGAACAGCGTTTGTTGAATTGTTATCCTAAAATTGGAGAAATGATAAGTAACGGACGTATTTATTGGCCTATTGCTGATGACGTGTTGGAAGCGAATGATAAGTTGGTGCAAAATGAATATTGGAAAGATAAATGATACATAATGCTATGAATAAATTATTAATGAAGGTAATGTTGTTTTCAATGCTTTGTTTTGCGGCATGCCAAAAGATAAGCGTTACAGATGCAACAGCTGAAAGTTTGGGGATTCATAAATTTGACGGAACCATTTATGAATATATAGAACAAGGAGATGTCGCGTTAGGGTTTCGTTATGATTCATTGGAATTGTTGTTGAATCAGGAAACGGAGAGTTTCAAGAAATTGACAAACCTGAGAGATATGTTGAATGATGTAAATGGAGAATATACGTTGTTTGCTATGCCTGATGAATGTTTCGAAGAAGCAAGTAAAAATTGGAGATTAATTCGTAAAGGAAGTGGGCGAAGTGAAAAACTTTCTCTGAAGGAGTTGAATCCGGATGAGACGGATCGGGAAAATCCGACAATTATCGTTACTCTTACTTTTGATTATAAAAATTCGTTGGATACTCTTGTGAGTCGGTATGTTATGGAGGGATTGTATGATTTCAACACTATATACGTAAACGAAGATTCTCAATTGTCAGTGGAAAGTCTAAATTATTCGTATGAGATGCTCTTGAATTGTGGATATGGAAGTGCTAATGGCATTGTACAGGGTGGTGCTCCTTATTTGGATCTTGTTGATACACGGGAGACTCTAATGACGGATCGTTGGAAAAAAGCACGGGTATGTTGGATGGATATTCAATGCGATAATGGTATAGTGCATGTACTTACTCCGGGGCATGAGTTTGGTTTTGGTGATTTTATTTCTTACTTTAAAAATTACGGCTATGAATAAACGAATCATAAAAAAGCAGGTCGTGGGTGTGCTTGTTTTGATAGCTTGGTTGCAGATATCTTGCGTGGACTCATTCCTTCCGGAAGAAAGAGATGCATACGATCGTGATGCAACGTTCACAACGACGGTTTGGCAACCTATATTAGGAAAAACTTCTTTTTTGACAGAAACATTTAATTTTGGTAATGCTACTCTGCCATTGACGTTTGAGATACAAAATATGAGACATGCGGACGGTACTCCTGCTCCAGAACTGGAAGCTTATTATCCTGTGCGAGTATGGAAAAAACCTTATTTGGGAACAGAGAAAACTATTGAAGAAATAGAGGAGAAGAGGGGAATAGAGTATCGTCGGTTATTTGATATCCGCAAACACTCTGGAGAGTTTATTATGTGGAGTGAGGCCAATTCGGAGATTGTACGTTGTCAGCCCGATTCGGGATATGTGTTTGATGTGTTGGCTAGTAATTCGGGAGGATACAAATATACTACTCGGATGAGATTGATGCCGCGGCGTGAACGTGAATTCGAACCTAATATCTATGATGAAGTGACAGGTATTCCTACTGCTGAATATGTTAATCCGGATGATATATTAATGCGTGATAAGAATTCACAGGTATATTATTCAATAGAAAATGTTTATATCTATTTTCAGAAGGATCTGAACAGTCAGGATGAACATAACACGTTGACTTTTCAATTTTTTGATAAAGATTGGAATGTGATTAGTCCACAACAGTTTAATGAAACCAATTGGAATAAATTGGTTCACGGATTTTTGAATGAAATCACGGATGAATATGTGAAATATGATGTAGTGTATCCCATGCCTTTGTTTGACAGTATGCAAACACAGTATACAAATGCAACAGGAGACAGAGCACATATATCGTTGAGAGCCAGCTTTATAGAACGATATATGCGTCGTACGGCTTATATGGATTTTGATTTTGCCATATATAAAGAGGGGCATTGGAAAATCATTTTCTACTTTGCGGCTGGAACACCTCAACTGGGGAATGAATGATGACCTTAAAATAATTATCTAATAGTGTAAAAATATGAAACAATATTATAAACAGAGATTGTTGACTGTTCTGATGTTGGTGTTTACATTGGGAAGTATGGCACAGGACATAAAGGTTAGCGGTGTGGTACTTGATAAAGAAGGAACGCATGAACCTTTGATCCAAGTGACAATTATTCCAACTGACAGAAAAACAGGAGAACGCAATATGCAGCGGGCTACGGCTACGGATTTGGATGGTAAATTTACCGTAAGGATACCGGCAAATAGTAATTTGGTATTTACTTATGTAGGTTATGAACAAGTAGTCTACAAGTTGGGAGATAAACCTGTCGAAAATTTGAAAATCTATATGCGTGAAACAGCTAAAGCCATCGATGAAGTTGTTATCGCCGGAAAAAGGATTCCAAAGTCTCAGGTCACATCAGCTTATACTATGATTGATCCTAAAGATATAGCCGATACGCCGGTTTCTAATATCGCTGAGTTGTTACAGGGACGTGTGGCTGGTATGAATATCCAGATGAATAATGGTACTCCTGGAGCAGAAGCGCAAATTACATTGCGAGGAATTTCGGATATTTCACTTGCACAGTCAGGAACAGGAGAAAATGTGGAGGATTATACATTGTTATCAGCTACTCCTTTGTTTGTTGTGGATGGTATCCCACAGACAGATATAGGCGGTGAATATGATTCGTCCGGTTTATTGTCGGGTGCCACGGTTAGCCCTTTGTCAATGGTTCCTTTTGAGGATATTGAGTCTATTGAAATTCTGAAAGATGCTGCGGCAACTTCTTTGTACGGTTCAGAAGGTGCTTATGGAGTAGTACTTATTCAAACTAAACGGGGAAATTCTCCTAAACCTCGTATTACTTATTCCGGTAACTTTGTTGTAAAGACTCCTCCCAGTTTGCGGGATGTACTGGTTGGAAATGCAGAACGTCAGGCACGTTTGTGGCAGATTTTACAGAATGATACCTCACGCTATCACGGATTTAATGAAATTCATAATATTCCGGCATTATCAGATAGCTTGAATCCGTATTGGAACAATAACACGGATTGGCAGAATGTTTTCTATCGTACAACTTATAATCAGACACATAACGTGAATTTTTCGGGTGGACATAGTGCTTTCAATTATAAGATTAACGGGAACTATTATACAGAAAAAGGTATTATAGAAAGTACTAAGTTTGATCGCTATGGTATTACTATGAATATGGGATACAGGCCTGAAAATGCAAAATTTAGTCTGATGGTGAAAGCTGGTATTACATTTACTGACAAGAGTGTGGGAAGTGGTAATGCTGTGTCGCAGACAGGTGTGGCTTCAGGCTCTAACGCATCTTCTTTACTTCCTCCTCCTTCCATGTATACCATGACCAATGAGGCCTTGTCTGTATTTTCGGTGGATAACCAAAGTAACACTACTAGTTACAATACGTCCGCTGTTCTTGAATACACACTTCCATACAATATACAATGGCATGGAACCTTTGGATATTCATATAGCACTAGCACGGAGGATACATTTACTCCCATGGCATTGAATACTAGTGATTCGCAAAAACAACGTGCAAAGATGTATTCGGCTAATGGTAATTCATATAATCTATATGCTCGTACTTGGTTAGATAAGGAATTTTTAGTTTCTGTGTTCCGCTTGGGCTTAACTGCAGGTATTGAATATTCTTCGAAGAAGAAGTCGAGCAATTCATCAACATTAGTTGGACTTTCTAGTGATTATATCTTAGGGCCTGTGGGAGCGAGTTTAAGACTTAGTGATGGAAAGGCTAGTGTAAGTCAGAGCAATAATACGTTTGCTGTTATTTTTAATCCGACTTTCAGACTCAATACTGTAGGTGGTGATAAATATGTTTTGACTCCTACCTTACGTCCGGAAATGAATTCGGCTTATGGTACGAAACTGAAATGGGTAGTCAATCCGGGGTTAGGTTTTCGTTGGAATTTCTATCAGGAGAATTTCATGAAAAAATTAAGAGAGTCATTCCTGAATATGGGAGCATTTCGCGTTAGCTGGGGACGTACTGTGAAATATAAAGCGACGCGTTATAATATTTACGGACAGTATGATATTGATGAGAAAAATACATATAATGGTAACTCATTCATTCCTATAAACTTTAAGAATCTGCCTAATGTCGATTTGGATCCGGTGACTACCACACAATGGAATGCTGGTTTGGAGTTGAATATGTTGAATAATAAAGTTTCAGCTGTCATCGATGCATATTACAAACAAGTGGATAACCAGTTGAGTGATGTTGATTTGGCGGATCATAACTCGTTTTCTTCCATTAAAAGTACTGATGTCAGTATTGTTAACTATGGATTGGAATGGACTATCGGTGTACGTCCATTACCGGCAAAAAGCCCTTGGGATTTGAATTGCATGTTCTCTTTTGCTTGGAATAAAGACGTAATAGCTAAACTTCCGAACGAAGCGCGGCAGATTATTAATTCTAAAGCGATGTCTGTAAACCGTCTAGGTGCTAATGCTCTGGGTATGTACCTTTACGTTAATAAGGGAGTATATGCAACAGATGCTGATGTGCCTGTGGATCCGGCAACAGGAAAAAGATTACGCGTAGGAGGAACAGAAACTGAACAATCTTATTTTAAGGCAGGTGATCCCATTTGGGTAGATGTAAACGGTGACTATGTGATTGACGAAAAAGATAAAGTAATTGTAGGTAATTCGCAGCCACGTATGACCGGTGGTGTAAGTATAAATCTTCGTTACAAGAATTTTGCAATTCAAACGAATGCATCCTTTGTATTGAGACGTGATATTATCAACAAGGCATTAGCTGATCGTTTTGTTGCTTATACCGATCCGCTGGGTGCTGCTAAAATAGATGTTCTTAAAAAAAGTGCAGCACTTACTCCTATAGCCTCTTATGATTTTTGGACACCGGAACATGTGAAGGCTACCTATCCTAACCCTTATGACTACATTCATGCGCAGACCATAAAGCCTTTCCGTCTAGACCAGACATTATTTATGGAGGATGGTTCTTATTTTAAATTGAATACGATTTCTGTATCTTATACTTTCGGAGCGAAAATGTTGAATCTGTTGCGAGTGAATTCTTTGGTGCTGAGAGCAAGTATGAACAATATTTTTACTTTCTCAGGGTATTCCGGAATTAATCCGGAGAGTGTGAATGGTTTAGGATACGATACGTCAGGAGGATATCCGAATGCTCGTTCTTATACAGTTGGTATTACATTAGGATTGTAATGTATAAATAGAAAGATGAATATTATGAATAGAAAATATATTTTATTAATGTTATTCGTATTTGTGCTTGGCGGATGTCAGATTAAAGAGGATGACGATGAAAAATTGCCGGGTGACAAATTCTGGAATGAAGTATTTATAGTGCGTTCCGTGATGCTATCATGATGAAATCGGGTATGGTACTTTGTGCCGGTGATCTTCGTTGTGCTCCGGTGGTGAATACCGAAAGTTCTACAGACTATATTCCGACCGTGAAAAATGGCTGGATAAATTGCTTGAAAGATAATGATATACGGACGCTTCGTGATAATTCGGCAGACGATTCTTGGTATTGTGGAGCTATCATGGACTGGAGTCACTTTTATAAGGTAATTCAGAGCTGTAATATTTTGGAAGCAGAAATAGGAAATGTGCCAGGGCTGACTGAGACAGACGTGGTAACATATAAAGCGGAAGCTGTATTTATGCGCAATTTGACTTACTTTTTTTTAGTTCGTCTGTTCGGAGATGTACCATATTACACAAATGCTTATAATGCTAAGCCATTGCCACGCACGGATATGGTGACGGTTTTGAAGAATTGTCTTTCTGAGATGCAAACGCTTATTGATATGGAAGTACTGCCGTGGACTTATACTGTCAAGTCCAAGAAAGGAGTTAGAGCTAATCGAGGAGGAGCTATTGCTTTAATGATGCATATAAACCTTTGGCTGGTACAGTTTGATAGTGGACAAGCCAATCAATATTATAGAAATGTGGTAGCTTTGGGTAATCAGTTAATTAATAATAATGGTGAAACTTACAGTTTACTTCCTTTAGAGAGTACAAACGAAATTTTTAAGGGAGGCTCGGCAGAAGGACTTTTTGAGGTAGCTCAGAATATTGCATATAATGAAGTATTCAAGCAAGAGGCTGTTTTTTCAAATAATGTAATGTATACTTGCTTTTCAGGTAAAAAATCTCCTACACTTTATTACTCAAGCACATTTTTAAGAAAGATATATCCGTTGGATGGCATGACTGAGGGGGGAGTTTGGGGCTTTGGTGAGGAAACTGACGGACGGGCTACTGCTTGGTTCTTGGATGTAGATGCCACTAATGAAAATAGGGATTTCAATGAAGTGACGAAATTTAAGAATGTGGATACCTATTCAGGTTCTAAAGTGACGTCAGCGTCGGGCAACCAAGTTATTTTTAGATTAGCAGATGCTATCTTGATGTATGCGGAGGCGCTGTATGCAACGGGAAATTCTTCGGAAGCTCTGATTCAAGTAAATAAAATCAGGACTCGGGCAAATGCCAAATTGTTTGATGAAACCATGAATTTGGAAAGTGAAATATATTGGGAGCGCGTGCGTGAACTGATAGGTGAGGGATTTTATTTTTACGATCTTGTGCGTACCGGTAAATTGTGTGATCGGAGTTATGCGGAGTTTTCCGATGGTAGCGGACACTATGAACGGCGCGCTAATTTTAACTTAGGTTGTTGGACATGGCCTATAGCTAAAAAAGCATTAGGACAAAATCCGTATATGTCATATAATTTATATTGGGAATAAAACATAATTCTATGAAGACAATTTATAAAATAGTATTGCTGACAGTAGTGAGCCTGATTACATTTACTGGCTGTAATAATGACGAGTATTTGGTAGATGGAGGTAAAGCCAATCCTTATTATGATGGCAATATTTGGGAATATCTGAATAACCACCCTTACCATGAAGATTTGTTTGGTGATTTAACTCAGATTATTTCATTAGCTGGGTTGGAGGATATATGTAAAAATGAAAATATTACTTTATTTGCACCAACTAACGAGTCTATACGGAGAAGTCTGAACTCATTAAATCAGGTTTTATGGGCTTCTGGATATGATCGTTTGGCTACGGACGAGAATGGTAATTATTATCTTGATCAGGTAAAGCCGGAAGTGTGGCGTGATATGTTATCTTTGTATATTTTCAAAGATAAATACCGGTTGAAGGATATAGCCCAAGTGGATACACTGGCTATGACTACCTATCCCGGACAAATCACAGTAACACGTGAAAATAATTATCATATCCGTTTAGGGGTGGTTTATGATGATGCTGGCGGTATAAAATACGCAGGTGCACGCAAAATTGTTTTCCGACCCGAAAATGTGGCATATCCATTATGGGCACATGTTGCTACTTGTGATATACAACCGACTAACGGGGTGGTACATGTGGTAAGCCTGACACAGCACACCTTTGGTTTTGAACCGCTTTATTTTGTTATAAAAGCAATGCAGGCAGGTATTGATTATCATGAGAAGAGTACAATAAAAGGAGTAAACAGTAAAAACGTGAGCCATGAAAATAATGAATAAACGAAATAGGAAATATCTCTTTATATTGGGTGTCTTGCTGGGTGGATCCTGTTTGATACAAGGGTGTAAGTCAGATTCCGAAGCATTTGTGGATGATCCTTATGCAGGTGGAAGGGAACCTTTGGAAGTTGGTCTTTCTATGGATGAACCTTCACCGAGTAGAGCTTATCCGAAAGACAAAGTGAAGTTTCAGGCTAAAGGTTTGGCAAAATACATACACAAGGATCCGGTCACAAATACTGAGACTTATGATTTCACTTTCTACATATCCGATTCTAAAGTGGAAAAAATCGTAGAGGCATCAGACACGACTGTAACGGTAGTAGTGCCGGATAATGTCAGTTCGGGTACGGTCTATATGGAGTTGAATGACCAAGTGTTTTATGGACCTAAATTGACGGTATTGGGAAGTGTAAGTGTGGATGAAGGATTTGCATTATTGAAGAACAAAAGATTCTTTTACAATACCACGACTTGGGGAGTAGTTTGTTACGATGCTATGCCTCGCTGGAATAATCCGGAAACCGGAACTATGCAATTTTATTTAGTCGGTGACTTTACATATTATGCAGTGACGAATCCTTTTAATGGAAATGAACACGGTAATTTCGGAGGAATAGGATTGATGACCAGTATGGGTAATATGATAAATTATAAGTTGGAGGGCTATAGAGTACGTTATGGAGGAGCTTTTCTTACTCTTTCCGAGTGGATTGAAGATAACGTACGAATCAATTCACTAAACTATTTGCAACGGAAGGATGAAGAAGGGCCTATGATGTTGATTTCCGGTTCATTTTCTCGATATGAAACGGACAAGGCTATAGGAACCAATTATATGAATACGAATACTACATCCACATATTCTAAACTGATAAAAAACATCTTGATCTTGCGTAATGATAGTCGCCAGCCTATTGTTACCCAATCGTTGAGAACTACGAGTGGTGGAATGCAGGATGTACAAGTACCTGAATTTAATGGTGGTACAAACGGTCCGATAGCACGTTCTTTTGTTACTTCTGACGATCAAATTATAGCGGTAGGCAATTTTGACGAGTATAGCCGTATTAACTATTCAGAATGTGTCCTTTATGGAAAGGAAACCAATCAGATGATTGTGGAGTCTACAGAAGGGGTGCCGGCTCCTTCGGTCATTAAAATGAAAAGTACTCCTGAAGCGGTTGCAGAATGGGGAAATTCATTTTCAGGAGCATTGGATGAGACATATAGAAGTGGTGATAGTTATACCGGAACTACCGGATATGTTGCGGATGCTTGTATGAATGCGGAAGATGAAGTAATCATTGTCGGTGAGTTCTCGTCATTCGATGGAACATCAGTTAGCAATATTGTGAAACTTGATGCGCAAGGAAATGTAGACCAGGATTTCTTGAATGCAGCAGGTAGCGGAGCAAACGGACGGATCAGTACGATACGTTATGATAAAGAAACTGATCGGGCTTTGATTACCGGTAATTTTACTACATTCAACGGGAAAGTTTGCCAAGGACTTGTCATGATAGACAGTGACGGGAACATAGATGAAACATTCGATGTGTTCGGCAAGTTTGACGGTGGTTTTCCTACGTATGCCGAGGCTGTAAATATTAATGGTCTCAAGAAGGTAATCGTATCGGGTAACTTTATGAAGTATGACAAGATTACTCGCAAAGGTTTTTTGTTATTGAATGCAGACGGTACACCGGAGCAGCGTTTCAATGTTCCCGGGCAGTTTGGCGGTCAGTTGTATAAGGTTTTATATTCCCGTACATCGGAAGATAATAATGGGTTACTGTTATTGGGTGACTTTTATATGTTCGATGATCGTCGTGCATATAACTCAATGATGCTGGAAGTGAATATTGAAGAGTAATGATGGTGTAATACTTAAAAACACAGAGTATGAAAGTAATAAAATTTGTCATAGTATGTGCCTGTGCTGCTATAGCTGCCGCATGTAATGATGTGGAGATGGAACGATTATTGAAAGATAATTATCCAGCTTCCGAGTCGGTGTATGAGAACAATCATGTGCTGATGGTAGTTATGGACGGTGTATCCGGGACTGCTTTACAAAAGGCTATGAATGATGGGAAAGCTCCTTATATGAAAGAGCTGCGTGAAATCTCTAATTATACGTTGAATGGTTTGGCAGAGACAAATGAAAGGGTTACTCCGTCTACTGCGATTACCGGTGATCGTGGATGGGCTAATCTGATGACAGGCATTAGTACGCATGGTATCGGAATGGAAGGAAAAACACTTGAAGACTTGGAGGCTCCTTCTTTTATGGATCGTTTGTTGGAGAAAAAGCCTGAAATGAATGTTTCATTGTATGCAGCGGACGAGTCATTTTATCGGGCGTTCAGTCGTCAAGGAATGACTGCACCTGTAGTTACGGACGATGCGATGGCGAAACAACAATTGTTGGCTGAACTGGGAGAAGAAACCCCTTCCCGATTGATAGTGACAGAATGGAAAGGAGTGCGGGAAGCAGGCAATGCATCCGGCTTTTATAATGGTAGCGATCCGACTCAGGCGGTGGTAGATGCTGTGGGTGTGCTGGACGGATACGTACAGGAACTGATGGTTGCTTTGCAACAACGTCCTAAATACAAACATGAGAATTGGTTGGTAGTGCTTACTTCTAATTATGGAGGAGATGTAGAGGAAGATATACACACGACCAATCGTTATGAGAATGTTACAGCTCATACCTTCGCAATCATATACAATCCCAGATTAGCGAAAAATGTACAGATAATGCCGGATGCCAATGCTGTAAAGTATAATTATAGCACACCGAAATGGTCTTTCGACTATGCGAACTGGGGGACGGGATTTGCAGTTGCAAATGGATATACTGAAAGGGCCACTCTTCAGCGTAATGACTTGTTTACTTTCGATGATGGAGGAAAATGGGGAAAGTCCTATACAATCCAGTTTTTGCTTCGTTTGAGTGACAAAACGGCGAATGGACTGAAAGTTCCTGTTTTATCAAGAATGGAGAGCATAACGGCTGGTACGGGTGCCTCTAATCATGGATGGGCTGCTATTATGAATAATTCTCAGAATCCTAGGCTCTATGCACAAGATCATAGCAAGATTCGTGGAGCATTCAATGGCGCAAATGTGATGAGAGACTATGAATGGCATTTGGTTTCAATTGTTTTTGAACCAAAGTCAGGGAGTAATAAAGATGTGATCACTATTTATACCGATGGTGTGAAAGGAACAAGTGTTACAGCAGGCTGGAGAGATTGTATGTCTTATACAGGGAAACCACTTACCATTTGTGGGGATATCTGTTCTGTAGATAAATTTGAACCGAAATTTATAGCCAATGCCTGGTTTGAAGTGACTAATATACAGCTGTACGATGTAGCTCTTCCTGCAAAAACGATGATAGAATATGGTGGACGTCCGTGGTTGGAGAAAGAAACAGACTACGAATATATGGACAACCTGATAGCCTATTGGCCTTGCAACCGTGAAGAGGACTTTGGATTATCTCGTCTGAAAGACTACTCAAAGTATGCTCCGGGTGATGGAAGTACAGACTTTGTCATAGAAGGTACTCCTTTCTATGTATCCGGTATTTCCGAAGCGTCAGATA
>OMEQ01001393.1_pt1 | contig 11298 bp, 9 predicted proteins | sample 1645451 | NCBI WGS metagenome assembly OMEQ01 (sample SAMEA103958142, study PRJEB25191) | human gut metagenome | biome: human-associated habitat [ENVO:00009003]; feature: intestine environment [ENVO:2100002]; material: feces | place: Germany | collected 2013/2015
CCGCCCCCGGGACTCCGGGTCCGCTCGGCACCGGCCGAATTTACAACGCCAACTCGCCCTTGATCGCCGCCCTGGCGCAAAGCTGGGGAGCGCAGGTTGAAGACCTCGGCATTCTTCCCGATAACCCCGAAGCCATCCGGAGCGCCTTTCTGGATCTCGGCTCACGCGTCGACTTCATTGTCACTTCGGGCGGCGTCGGCGAAGGCGAGCATGACTACACCTCTAAAGTATTCGCGGAACTCGGCGGCGAGCTCTCGCACCATCACATCAGCCAGCGTCCGGGGAAACCTTTTTCTTTCGGGCGTCTGGGTGAAGCCGAACCTTGGTTCATCGCGCTGCCCGGGAATCCGGTTGCCGCTGCAGTTTCCGCAAAGCTCTACCTGCATCGTGCGGTCAGACTCGCTGCCGGCGCACTCAGCGATGAAATCGGCGGCAAGGTCGTGCCGGCTCGAGCATTAAGCCGCGTCAAAGGCCGCACCGGCCGCACCGACATCGTCCGCGGCCATCTCGAGCCGCAGGGTGAGGTACTCGTTTTTACGCCGGCCGGCAGTCAGGGTTCTGCCATGCTTTCCACCTTGGCCGGCATGAATGCAGCTGCCGTGCTGCCCGAAGACACAGCTTCAGCCGAAGCCGGCAGCTTCGTTGAGTGCCTGCTCCTTTAAGCCAACGGCCGAATCCGCACAGTCCTGCGGCAGCTCATGAGGATCGGCGGCGCTGAAAAAAATGCGGACGCTGCACCACCATGATGCCGCAGAACACCATCAAAGAACCCGCCACGAAGGGGAGTCCGACGGACTCCCCAAGTAAAAGCACCGAAAGGATGACGCCGAAAATCGGCGTCATAAAGACCAGAATCCCCAAACGAGCTGCCAAGTAAATTTTGATCAGCCGGCACCAAACGAGATAGCTTGCGAAAGACACGATAAAGATCTGAAAAAGCAGACTCGTCCAGCCGATCGCCGTTCCTTCGAAATGGTTCTGCCCGGTGAGCAGCGCACAGGGAAAAAGCAGCACAAAGCCGCCCGCCAGCTGCCAAAAAAGCATCTGCGTAGGCGCGGCCTCACTCACCGTCGTCACGCGCATCACGATGATCGTGAAGCCCCAGGAGATGCCGGAACAAAGCCCCAGAATGTCACCCCACCACCAAAGTTCGCTGCCTTCGGCGGCGGGAGAATGAGACATAAGCGCCGGAAGCAGAAAAGCGGCTCCGATACCGAGAAACGCGAGCAGCACGCCGCCCCACTGAATCACAGAAAGCCGCTCTTCGGGCAGTTTGATGGCCAGACCAACCGCGGCAAAAAGCGGCGCAGTGTAAAGCAGCACCGACATATGCGCGGCGGAAGTGAAGCGAAGTCCCTCGGCCACGAAAAAGAATTCACCCGCAAAACCAAGCGCCAGCAGGAAACCGTCGCGCCACCTCAGCTTCGGATTCCATTTTTCATGCAGCACGAATTTAGCGGTAATCAGCAAAAGGAGCGCGGCGACGCCGGATCGCACTGAAACCTGAAGCATCGGTGAAACATCGCTGCCTGCAGCCTTAATGGCGACTTGCTGCAGTCCCCAAATAATGCAAAGAACAAGACAAGTGATGAGTGCGTAGCCGTCAATGGGACGACGAGAACTGTCGGGCATAACTCTGACAAAGAAAAACGAAGCGCCCGAAATGGAATCAATCGGGCGCCGTGGAAAGTAGAAAGGATACCGCTTTGGAGCAAAATCTTCTGCACTCAATGCGTTATGACCAGCGCTTAAGCGCCGCCGTCAGAGCCGGCTCCCGTTTTCTTCTTGGGCTGCATACGCTTCCAACGGCCGCCTGGAGCACGGGCGCTCACGGCGCGTCCGAGCATTGCGTCGCGCCGAGGTTCTCGCTTTTCAGCTTCTGCGAGCGCACGGTTTCGCGCACGGGTCATCCGCGATGTGCGTTTTTCCTGCTCTGCCTCCGCCTCCTTGATGGAGCTCGGCGCAGGCTTCATGTCTGATGAAGGATGAAGTTCTGGCGGCTGAAAAGTCGGGGCTGCATGAGGGAGCGGCGTGCGCACAACCATCACTGGCGGCGGCGTCCGTACGGGCGGAGCATCAATGCCGTGACTGTCCGCCCACTCCAACGCGCTCTTGAGCGCAGCGGCCTCACGGGGATCGAGCTGTGCAGGAATAACCACTTCACCGGTTATGGACGTAACGCCGCGGTACCCCACGCCTGTCATGATGATGCCGTGATGGCGTCCATACGCCCGGTCCTCATGCTGGTGCCCGTGGAAAAGACGCTTCACGCCCAGCGCCTCAGCCAGCCGATCGATAGCCGCAAACCCCTTGCGATGGCAGGACGGCGCCTCATGAGTGACCAAAATGTCTGCATGCTGACGCATCAAGTTCTGATAGACCGAAGGAAAGATCGTTGTGCGGTGACGGCGCGGCACCCCGCCGCGCCAGACGTTTCCGGGCCCTACCCGACGAATGAAAGTGGCCGGGCAGTAGTAATTGGGGGGATCATCAGGCATCCAAACCTGGCCGCGAAAAACGCCGCCCAAACCCGCAATGCGTACACCGCAGACATTGGCAGCCCGACCGTGGAGATTCTTGTCGGCAAGCTTGCTGCGCCACAAGTTGTCATACATCTCGTCGGATTCAGAATCGTGATTGCCGGGTATCCACCACACAGGAGCGTATTGCAGCGCCTCCTCCAGAACAACCTCAAGGGGGGCCGGCGCCTGCATATCGCCCAAAATGACCAATGCATCAGGCTGATACTCACGAGCAGCTTGATTGATCTGATCAAAACACCCATGAGGATCACCGCAAAAAAATATTTGCGGCAACTCCTTCGCAGCAGTCGGCCGACGGCGGCGGCGAGTCCTTCTGCGCTTCTTCTTAACCTCGATTTCCGTTGTCATCGCCCTTCTGATCACCCGTGTACTGCGCGGCGATGCGGGCGGCCTCATCACGGACTTCTTCACGCAGCTCCTGCGGGCCGACAACTTCGACCTTGGAGCCCCAGCGGAGAATTTCGCCCACGATTTCGGTGGAGTCGGAATAAGGGACCGTCAGCATCAGGGTGCCGTCATCGAGCTTTTCAACGCGCTGCTTCGGATGCCAGGCCTCGCGCAGCACATAGCTGCCAGCCTCTTGCGTAAAGTGCAGCTCAGCTGACTGAATCTTCCTGCCATGGAAGATTCCGTAGCCGCTGTCGAGCTCTGCCTCAATCGTGCTGAGCGGTATGCGCCGCACAGCCGTCGTGAGGATTTCGGCATTGGAGATGTTTTCGATCAGGAAGGTTTTGAGTGCTTCTGTGAGATGACAGTAAGCATCCACATACCAGCGGTTGCGGTAATGCACAAGGCGCAGCGGAGAAATCTCCCGCTCCTTGGTTTCTCCGGTGCGCTGAGAGTGGTAGCTGATGCGCAGTCGGCGTTTTTCGCAAAGCGCACATCCCACGAGTTCGAACGCTTCGGGCTCGCGGAAGATAACGCTACGGTCGATCACGCGCACGTGACGCATGAGCATTCGCGGGCTGGTGCCGCCCAAATTGAAGAGATCCATGACACGCGCACGCAGCGGCGAAAGCTCTTTGGCAAGCGCAGAACTGCCGTCGGCCTCAAGCTGTCCTAAGAGGTCATAAGTCGATGTGAGCACAAAAAGCTCATCCGACGAATACCACTGCTTGGAGCGCAGCTTGAACGTACGATCCTTTGTTCGCCGAAAGGGATCAAAAGTTCGCGACTGACTTGCGCGTTTGGCGCGCAGCGCAGGTACGGTTTTATGCTCGTCAGCATCTGGCGACTCTGCATAGCAATAACCGCCTCGGGCCTTGGAGAATTGAATCGGTGCGCCAAGCTCCTCGCGCATGTAACGCAAGTCTCGCTTAATGGTGGGTGCGCTCACACGAAGAACCTCTTCAAAGAGCTCAAAAGGGACTACCCCCCTTTCGGCAAGAAGGCGGTCAATGATCAGACGGCGTGTGCTGCTTTTCATGACGGCGGGTTCCTCTGTGGATGCACTTCCGGCCAAAAGCCGGTCTCTTCTTAAGGTTGATGCGGCACCGGCCGGAAGACGATGCGGCTTCTTCATGAAGCGCTCGCCGCGGCCATCCGCAGACTTTGAGGGACACTTGCCCCAGAACTTGAAAAGCTGACGCTTTCCGCTCCAGGAGCGCTCCCTCCATTTCGAAAACATTTCGGATTCGCTCTCCACCTGTCTCAAGCACATGAGTGCTCTTGCGCACGGCGGCGAATCCAAGTGCATCAATTCTAACGGACTTGGCAGCAAAGCCTGTATAGGAGCTGCAGATTGACTGCGGAACTTTTTTTAGGCGTCCTGGAGCACATCGACGCCCTTAGGAATCACAAAGCGGAACCGATCGGGATTCATCTGCTCGAGCGCCTTGAAGCGGAGAAACTTCACCTCTGTGGTTTGTCCAAACGTATCGCGAAGCGACATGCTGTCAGGATTGCCTGAAGCATCGAAAAATACCTTCACCGATTCAAACCCAGCCTGAGGCTCTTTAGGCGTGAGCGTGACGGCACCCGCCTCCGACGATGTCTGCCAATCCTTCGGGAGCGTCCCGCTGCCGAAAAGAACGGCTGCCGGGGTTGCGCCCAACGCGTCGGAGACTTTTTTAACGGTCACCTGCATCAGATCTTCGTCATAAAGCCAGAGCGTCTGCCCATCCGACACGACCTGCTGCTTCCAGGGCTTCTCATAATTCCAAAGAAAAGCGCCGGGACGACGAAAGGCGAAGATACCCTCGGCTTCGTTGACCAGCTTGCCCGATCGGTCAACAACACGCTGCCGGAAGGCGCCTTCGGCAGCCGAAACGTGTGACAAAAAGGCCTCGAGCTGCGCGCTTCCGTCAACGGACACGGTCTTTACCGCTTCGGCGCTGACACCAAGAGGACTGAATGCGCAGGCGCAGAGCGCAGCACCCATCAAAACAAAAAAACGGCGGCGGGGAAAATCTGCTGACATGAGCAACATCCATCAAAGTTCGCGGTCAGGCACCAGCGTCGTACGCTTGCCCATAGCATTCGGCTTGCTCACAAGCCCTGCAGCCTCCATCGCTTCAAGAATATTGGCCGCACGGTTGTAGCCTATGGCAAGGTGACGCTGCACGAGAGAAATGGAAGCACGTTTTTCTGTAAGCACAACTTGCACGGCTTCATCGTAAAGTGGATCCTTTTCGCCGGACTTGCGGCCGCGGCCGCCGACGGAAGATTCGCCGTCCTCGTCGGCAGTTTCCGTTCCCTCTGTAACACCCGAAACATAACTCGGCGAACCCTGACGGCGCAGCGCTTCCGCCACACGCTGCACTTCACCGTCATCAACGAAACACCCCTGAATGCGGCGGGCATCCGGCGCGCCCGGACGATGAAAGAGCATGTCGCCGTTGCCGAGCAACTGCTCAGCGCCAGACTCGCCGAGAATGACCCGACTGTCGGTAGCAGAAGCCACCTGGAAAGCGATTCGGCTCGGTACATTGGCCTTAATCAGAGACGTCACCACATCCACCGATGGCCGCTGAGTGGCCAGAATCAAATGGATGCCGGCAGCACGAGCCTTCTGTGTGAGGCGGGTGATTTCACCCTCAACTTCCTTGCGGTTGGTGAGCATGAGGTCAGCGAGCTCATCCACCACGCAGACAATGTAAGGCCAAGGTTCGAGGTTGGGCGCCGCAGGATCGTCCTTGGCCGCCATCGGATCGCGAATAGGCGTTCCGCGGGCTTCAAGCACCTTCTCGTTGAAACCCGAAAACTGACGCACACCCACGCGGCTCATGACGGCATAGCGGCGGTCCATTTCGTTGGTCAGCCACTTTAACGCTGCACTGGCCTTATTCATATCCGTCACTACCGGCGTGAGGAGATGCGGAATGTCGTTGTAGAGCGAGAATTCGAGCATCTTCGGGTCAATCAGCACAAGCCGCAGGCGCTTGGGCGAATTCCGAAAGAGCATCGACAAAATCATGGCGTTGATGCCCACGGACTTGCCCGAACCCGTCGTACCCGCCACCAAAAGATGCGGCGTCTTAGCGAGATCAATCACCACGGGGTGACCGGCAATGTCTTTGCCCAAGGCAAGCGTAAGCGCTGAGGTGCTCTTCTCATAGGCCTCGCTCTTTAGGATTTCTTTAAGCCGAACCGTCTCACGCACGGGATTAGGCACCTCAATGCCAATGCAGCTGGTGCCGGGGATAGAGAGAACGATGCGCACAGCCTGCACGCCCAAAGCACGGCGCAGATCGTCGCGGACACTTTCAATCTGCGCGCCTTTGACGCCCGGACCTGGCTCCAGTCGATACTGCGTAATCACCGGACCAGGCTGAGCACCCAGAACTTCCGCATCAATGTTGTAGCTCTTTAGCTTGGCAACGATCAAACGGCTTGTCAGCTGAATCGATTCCTCATCCGTCTTTCGCCCGTTGGGGTCAGGCGTATCCAGAAGCGAAAGACTTGGATGCGCCTCTTCTACCGAAGGACGTGCAGGGGAAGTAAAGCCCTGCGGTGCCGGCGTGATCATCTGATCGACAAAAAGCGACTGCGAACCCGCACTCTTCAGGTCAGGTTTGACGATTTCAAATTCCTGCCGCAAAGCGGTTGGTTCATAGAGCGCAGAGATATCCGCTGCCGAATCCGCGCTGCCATCTGCAGCAGGGACTTCTTCTCCGGCATCGGAATACCCAACCGTTCTCGGCGCGTCCTTCCGAAAGCGGGCAACGATTTTCTCATCAATGAAGCGGCCGATCCCTTCTGCAATGTCTGCCCAGGAAAAATCGAGCAGCAGGGCAATACCGATCGCCATCAGCACCAAAAAGACGACTGCCGAAACACCAGCACCGACATAGTAGATAACCGCACGCGCCAGAGAGTTGCCCAAAATACCGCCGGTGCCTGCCGGCAGTCCGAAATCCACACCGCCGAAGCGGAGGGCCTCAAGCGAAGTGGATCCCATCAAAAGTGCGCAAAGACCGATGAACGCGGTGAACTTCGGCGGATTGACACGATCAGGGGCGGTTTCACCGCGCTGAATGCGCCAGCGTGCACGCAGCGCAAAAACAGCCATCATGGCCAGACCGAGCACGAGCCACCAAGCGGAAAAACCAAGCATGCTAAAGAGCAGATCCGCCGCCCACGCCCCCCAAAGGCCGCAGAGATTGACCGGCGCACGAGCCGTTGAAACCGAAAACGAGGGGTCAGCAGGCGAATAGCTCGCAAGCGCCGCGGCGAGTGCGACGGCAAGCGGCATGGCGAACACCCAGGCATACTGCCAGAGAAAACGGGCAAGTCCCACAAATGCTTCAGAGAGACGCTCACTCAATGCGCGCATAAGCGCTGCTCGGCGCTCGCGGCGAGCGGCTCGACGTGCCGCAGCTTCTTCGCGGCGGGCAGCCTGATCGGCATCCGCCCCGGCTGAGGACACTCCGCTTCTGCTGAGCACTTCGCCTTCTGCATCGGCATTCGCATTCCGCCTGGCTTTAGAGGCCCGGCCGGCTTTTGAAGCCCTCGAAGGTTTGATGCGATCTTCATCCACATCGTCTTCAATTTTTGTTCGCGTTCTCGCCATACGGAACCCTTGGTGTATGCTCAAACCAATTATTTTATGAGCGAACTGGAATGAGTGCTTTACAGCTTTGCCGCCTCAAGGCGCCTCAGCTGCCTGCAAATTCCTACTCGTTCATGGCTGTCCGAGTTGCGCCGTCTTTTGCCGGCATTCTGCAAACGCCAAATCTAGACGCCTCTAAGCTGTGCCGAGACTGGAAAGCTGGCGGCCTATCGGACGTTAACCCTTTTCTAAAGAGTAAAGCACCATGACCCAAACAAATCACGCCAAAGTTATCATTCTCGGTTCCGGTCCTGCTGGCTGGACCGCCGCGGTATATGCCGCACGCGCCAACCTTAAGCCGGTCGTCATTACCGGCATGGAAGCGGGCGGCCAGCTCATGACCACGACCGAAGTTGACAATTGGCCGGGCGCTGCTGAAGGCATTCAGGGACCGGACTTGATGGAACAGATGCAAAAGCAGGCTGAACGCTTCGGCACCCAGGTGGTCTACGACCTCGTGAAGGATGTTGACTTCTCCAGCCGTCCATTCAAGCTCACAACCGACCTCGGTGACGTTTGGACCTGCGACGCGCTGATCGCCGCCACCGGCGCTTCGGCCATGTATCTGGGGCTTCCCTCCGAAGCCGCCTATAAGGGCAAGGGTGTTTCCGCCTGCGCCACTTGCGACGGCTTCTTCTACCGCGGAAAGCCCGTTGCTGTCGTGGGCGGCGGCAACGCAGCTGTCGAAGAAGCGCTTTACCTCGCCAACATTGCCTCCAAAGTAACACTCATTCATCGACGCGATACCTTCCGCGCTGAACCGATCCTGATTGATCAGCTAATGGATGAAGTGAAAGCCGGTCGCATCGAACTTGCACTGCGCCGCGAAGTCGACGAGATCCTCGGCGACGGCAAGAGCGTTACCGGCGTGCGCCTGAAGAGCACCGCCGGCGAAGCGCCTGTCGAAGTGCCGTTGGAGGGCGTCTTTATTGCCATTGGGCACAAACCCAATACAACGATCTTTGAGGGCAAGCTGGAGCTTTCAAACGGCTACATCGTTACCCGTGGCACAGGTCATACCACTGCCTCCGCAACATCGGTGGAGGGCGTTTTCGCTGCCGGCGACGTTCAGGATCAGGTCTACCGTCAGGCGGTCACCTCCGCAGCGGCAGGCTGCATGGCGGCGCTGGATGCACAGCGCTACCTTGAGGCACTGAGCCGCTGATCAATATACAGCCTGAAAGCAGATCAATCGCTGCCGAACCTTTTGGAATCCAATCATTTCTGCAACATCCGACTTTTAAAATGGCTCAATATCACGATCTTTCGGATTTAAAGAAGCTTTCACACGACCTCAAGGTTCAGGCCAAGGCCGCGCAGGAAGCCAAACGCGTTCAGGCGACCAAAGCGAACCGCCTTGGCGCCGAAGCGGCGGCTTTCCGCGAAGCGATGGCCTCGCTCGGCGTCAAGAATGAAGATCACACCCGCGGACGCCGCATTACAACGCCGGCCAAACCAGCGCCAGTTCCGCACCAGAGCAAACTGGAAAAAGAAGCGGTTCTCGAAGAATCCCTCTCAGACCAGTGCGATCCGGTGGTGTTTCTTGAGAGCGACGACGGCTTGATGTTCCGCCGCCCGGACGTGCCGCCGGATATTCCCCGCAAGCTCTATCGCGGTGAATGGACGGTGCAGGATCACATTGACCTGCACGGTCTTTTCGTTGACGAGGCGCGCGACGCCGTCGCTGCCTTCATCCGTACAGCGATGATCCGCGGCCACCGATGCCTGAGAATCGTCCACGGCAAGGGCTATAACTCCGAAGGCGGTCAAAGTGTTCTCAAAGAAATGGTCCGCCGCTGGCTGCAGCAAAAGAGCGAAGTCATGGCCTTTGTCCAGGCGCCTCCGCATGACGGCGATTCAGGCGCCGTGATCGTGCTGCTCGAGCAGCGCCGCCCGCGCCGCAGCTAAGGGGGCTCTCCGCAACGCCGCAAGGAAGACACTTTCGCCATGATGACACCCGTAATCAATGCCTTGACGCCGTCGACTGAATGGGTCGACACGATTGCCATGCTCGGCTTCTCATTTGCCGGCATTCTGGCTGCTCGCGGGCGCGGCGTTGACCCGGTGGGTGTTTTTATTTTGGCCTTTACGAGCGCCTTCGGCGGCGTTACGGTACGCGATATGTTGCTCGACATCCGGCCTTTTTACTGGGTGTCACACGAAGCTTTTACCTGGCTCATCATCTGCTTCACCATTTTTGCGCCGGTCATTGCTGCCCGTCTTTCCGACCGCATTGCACGAGAACTCTTTCTTTGGGCCGATGCTGTTGGTCTGGGTTTCTTTTCTGCATCAGCGACTGTTCTTGCGTGGGAGAGCGGCATTCCACCGCTCTCGTGCACATTGGTTGGCGTGATCACCGGCATTGTGGGCGGCATCTTCCGCGACGTCCTGCTTAACCGCTTGCCTGCGGCGCTCTCTGACCGCAAACCTTATGGGCTGGCCGCATTTATCGGCTGCTGGTTTGGGATCGTGCTCCTTTCGGACGGCGTTGCCGCTGCAACTGTCATCTTGGTGACCGCCGCTTCAATCGTGTTGATCCGTATGTTCACACTGAAGGTGAACTGGGAAATTCGCTACCGCTCTCCGCTCTCACGCCGCATATTCCCTGGAAACGGCCCTATCAGTCTGACGCGCATTCTTCGGCGTTCTAATGCTGCGCCAAAGCCCCCGCGGCTGCTGAAAACACCAAAATCTTCTAAGTCTTCCAAATCGGAGCCTGCGGCTTCAGCACCGCGAATGCCTCGCATTTATAAACGTGCTAACCCTGCCAATCTGCCGTCGGCAGCGCCCTGGCGCCCTATCGATGCGCCTTTAGAAGATAAGACCAAACCCTCGAAAAACGGTAAGCACCCCGCAAAATCCCCCTCGCAGAATGTAAATACGCCTGCAGGGACGGACTCTCCTAAACACGAAGATTGATCCTAATAAACCTTCTTGGAACAGATGCCAGATGGCCCAGAACGGCATCCGCATGAGAATGCCGTTGAGCAGACAATCAAATGCTTTGTGAAAATGCTCTGTGGTGTCTTGGCGCTCTTTGACCGATCGCCCGCATTCAGCATTACCGGACAACCCAACAAAAAATCCCAAAAAACGAACGGCGCGGAGTCCTAATGGAACTTCGCGCCGTTTTGTTCTTGAGGCTAAATGCCTCATCAAATTTTTGTGATCTTTGGACCTCCTCAAGTGAGGAGGTTCTTTCACGCAAAATTTGATGAATTAGAACGTGTGAACGAGGCCGCAATAGACCTGGGTGACCTGGTCCTTATAGTCAGAGGTTTGACCTGCAAGAGCGTCGCCCTTGGTCTGACCGTAGCCGGCACCAACATAAACCCCAGTACGGGTAGAGAGCGGGTAGTTGTAGCGAGCGGACACACCGTAATAGGTGTAATCACGATCAACATTCTCTGCGACTTCCTCATCAGAGAAGTCTGCGTAATACAGACCAGCCGTCAAGGTACCGGCACCAATCGGAGCAGCCGCACCAACATGCAGGCCATAGCCCTTCAAGCCACGGTCACCCTCGGCATCAATAGTAGCTGTAGAAGTCTGATTCTTAAAGTACTGAGCTTCAGCGAAAAGCTGCACAACTTCAAGGTCGTAGTTGCCGCCGATGAAGACCAGATGACCGTCTTTGTCGAGCTCACGGCCATCGCCAGGCAAATTAGTGCCGCCAGTAGTAACACCAGCCACTTCATTAGCACC
>OMEQ01001394.1_pt1 | contig 11292 bp, 6 predicted proteins | sample 1645451 | NCBI WGS metagenome assembly OMEQ01 (sample SAMEA103958142, study PRJEB25191) | human gut metagenome | biome: human-associated habitat [ENVO:00009003]; feature: intestine environment [ENVO:2100002]; material: feces | place: Germany | collected 2013/2015
GCTGGCCCATGTCGGTAAGACCGCCGCCGTCATAGTCCCAGTAGCCGCGGAAGGTGCTGTGCACGCGGTGTTTGTTGTAGGGTTTGTAGGGCGCCGGTCCGAGCCACATGTCGTAATCCAGCTCGGCGGGAACAGGTTCCGGAGCGAGGTTTTCCCGGCCCACCCAGAAGAACTTCCACGTGAATCCGGTGGTGCCCGAAATGGTCACCTTGAGCGGCCAGCCCAGCAGGCCGCTGTCGATCAGCTTCTTGAGCGGCTCGACCGTCGTGCCGAGACCATAGAAGGTATCCTTGAAGCGGAACCAAGTGTTCAGGCGGAAGATGCGGTTGTTGCGCCGGACGGCTTCAGCTACGCGCTTGCCTTCGCCGATGGTGCGCGTCATCGGTTTCTCGCACCAGATGTCCTTGCCGGCCTTGGCCGCCTCGACGGCCATGATGCCGTGCCAGTGCGGCGGCGTGGCGATATGCACGATGTCGATATTGGGGTCGGTGATCAGGCGGCGGAAGTCGCTGTAGGCTTCCAGCGTCTCGCCGAACTTCTTCTGTCCCAGCGCGACGGCGCTTTCGAGGTGTTTGCGGTCCACGTCGCAGACTGCCACCAGCCGGCAGTCCTTGTTGCTGATGAAGTGGTAGCTGCTCTTGCCGATGCCGCCCACGCCGATGATGCCTTTGGTGAGCTGGTCGCTCGGAGCGGTGAACTTCGGGCCGCCGAGCACTTGGCGCGGGACGATCGTCAGCAGCGCCATGCCGCCCAGCGTCTTCAGAAAATCTCTACGGGAGGTACTCATGTTTATCGGAATGTTAGTAGTTTATAAAGTCGTCAGGCGGAAATTGCGCCACTGCACCTTGATCCCGCCGCCGTCGTGGATCTGCAGGGCAATGCGGCCCTGTGCGGCGCCGATCTTGGCGTCGGTAATGTCCACCATCTCCTCGCCGTTGAGCCACGTCTGCACCCGGTCGCCCTCGACCCGCAGGCGCAGCGTATTCCACTGGCCCTCCTTGAGGATGTTCTCCTTCTCGTCGGGAATCTGAACCAGCCATCCGCGGCCGTAGGATTCGTAAATGCCCGCCGTGTCGTGGCCCTTGGGAGCCACCTCGCACTGCCAGCCGTGGACCTTCACGGGCGGCTCGACGAACGAACGGAAGAAGACGCCCGAATTGCCGTTGGCGAGCTGTTTGAATTCGAGCGTCAGGTCGAAGTCGTTGTAATATTCACGCGTGGCGAGATAGCCGTACTCCTTGTCGGGACCGCTCTCGCAGACGAGGTTGCCCTCCTTGTCCACGTACCACTTCTCCGTGCCGTAGGCTTCCCAGCCCGTGAGGTCTTTTCCGTTGAAAAGCTCGACTTCACGGCCCGCCTTGCGCGGCAGCTCCTTGATCTTCAGGTTGCGGAACGAGGCCGGATAGCCGTGGTCCTGCAGGCAGATGACGCCCCGGCGGGCCAGTCCGTATTCGGGAGCCGTCTCCCACTTGCCGCTGTTCTTGCGGGCGAACCAGTCGTCGGTATAGGCATCGAATTCGAGGATCTTGTGTCCGTTGAGCCAGTGCTCGACATGGCCGTTGTCGCAGACGATGCGCGAGTTGTTCCACTCGCCCTGCGGGTTGACGAACATCGAATCGGGATCGGGCAGGTGCATGGCGTAATCCACGCCCAGCCGCTGCCACTCCTCAAGTTTGGTCGGAGCGTTCTCGGCCTCCCAGCCGTCGTTGTCGATCAGCTGGTATTCGGGACCCGTCACGTAGGGGACCTTGAAATAGGGATCTTCGAGCACGTGGTAGAGCATGCCGCTGTTGCCGCCGTAGGAGAGTTTCCAGTCCCAGTCGAGGATGAAGTTTTCGTACTGTTTCTTGGTGACGATGTAGCCCGAAAGGTCGCTGCCGTCGCCGTTGGCCTGAATGCAGCCGTCCACGACGTGCCACGGCTGCGTGAGCGAATCGCCGTTGTAATCTTTCCACTGGTCGAGCGTCTTGCCGTCGAACAGCAGCTCCCAGCCGTCGGCAGCCTCGGCTTCGGTGAGCACATTCTGGGGCGACGCGCACGAAACGCCCGTCGCAAGCAGCAGCGCGAAACCGCACGTCCGGGCGAGTCCGCTGCAAAGATTGGATCGAGATAACATAAGTTTAAGGTTTATCGGTTCTTTTATATATTTGGTGTCGGCCTTCATCCGGAGGGGTCGGCTCCGGCATCGTCCCGCGCCCGGCGGCAGGCCGCGGCGAAGGGCGCCGTCCGGAGGACAGACACGTTTAGGGCCTGCGTCGGACGGTCAAGACAAAGTTACCTTTATTTTATGAGTTTTCCAGCGTACATATCGAACTATATAGAACTATATCGGTCTATATACAACTGATTTTCAGAAAAATAAAAAACACGCCCAAACCCCGGATTATATAGACTCCGGACATGTCACAACCCTGTTTTCGAGACCTGTTCCTCGAAATTGTCACGGTCGAGAGCCGCATTACGCAGCTTGGTGCGGTAGGTATAGACCGTCGCCGAGGCGCAGTTGAGCAGCGAGGCGATATGCCCGCTGTCGGTAATCCCCAGCCGGATGGCGGCCAGAATGCGCAGCTCGGTAGTCAGCGACGAATCGGAGCGCGGCGTAAACCGGAACTCAGGTTGCAGCAGCTCGTTGACCTGTCCGATAAAGTTGGGGAAGATATCCAGAAAGGAGCTGTCGAACGACTGGTAGAATTTCTGGTACTCGCCGTCGATCACCTGCGACGAATTGAGACGCCGCACGACTTCGTCGGCGCCCTTGGTCTTGGCGATGCGGCACACTTCGCGGCGGAAGGCGTCTATCTGCTTGATATAATGGACCGAAAGGTCGATATAATGGCAGACATAGCGGTCCTTGATGCGGTTGGAATCGACCAACGCGTTGTTGATGTCGCGGATATGATCGTTCTTTTTCAGCAGTTCGTCGTGCTTCTCGCGCAGCAGGTCGCTCATCCGGATCAGCTGTTCGTGACTGCCTTGCAGACGGCGGTGCTGCCAAAGGACGAACCACAGGATCGCGATCAGCACGATCAGGAAAATCCCGGCCAGCCAGATCGTGCGGGACATCAGCTTCTGCTGCTGGGCGATATTCGAAATCACAGCCTCGTTGATCTTCACCACCGCCGAAGAGGAGTTGGGAATCCGCGTCACCGATTTGCAGCGGATCGCGTCGTCGAAGGTCGAACCCATGTAGGCCGTCGCCCGGTCGTAATCCTTGCGGTCGAAAAGTTCGAGGGCCAGATCGTACAGCGACGAATAGGAGCGGGTGCCGGCGCGCAGGTCGGATATGGAGGACTCGGCCAGATAATAGAGCATCCGGTCCTCGTCGCCCTGCCCCTTGGCGATATGCGCCATCGAATAGTAGACGAGGGCGAAATTCTGGTGGCTCAGGTTTTTGGCCGTCAGCGGTTCGAGCAGCTGCAGAGCCTCGTCGTAGCGACCCGTTTCGCTGAGCCGCGCGGCGGCCATGCGCGTACGGGTCTGGTCGCTGCAGCCCGGCACCGAGAGCTTCCTGATATGGGAAAGCGTATCGCCCCACGCCCTCTTCTGAAGGGAATCCGCGGCTTCGTCGTAGCGGCGCGAAGCCACCGAGCTGTAGCGCGAATGCCAAGCCCTGTATTCGCCGGGCGTCATACCGGCCGTATCGATCTTCCGGAAAAGCTCCTCGGCCAGACTGACCTGCCCCCGCCCCAGCCAGACGTCGATGTCGCCCAGCAGGGCGAAGCGGCGCACGTGCCGCGACCCGGTCCGCTCGGCCAGCCGGTAGAGCCGTTCGACATAATAAGCCGAAGAATCGAGGTGGAAAGTCACGTAAATCTGCGCGACGGCAAAGAGCCGTTCGGCACGCTCCAAGGGCGGCAGTCCGTCGTCGATCCGGCTGCGCAGCGCGTCGGCCTGCTCCTGCCGCCACTGCTGGTAGCGGGGCTTGTTGGAGAGTTCCGCGTCGAGCCGTTCCAATGCCGCCTCGGTCTGCAGCGAATACTCCGGACGGTCGGCACACCCCGGCAAAAGAGTGCACGCCAGCACGGTCCACAAGAATCCGAAGGAGAAAAGAAAGTTCCGAGGTTGCATCGTCGTAATTTTGGATTGAACAAAATTAAAACAAATGCCCGGCATTACAAACTTTCCAAATTATTTTATTCCGCAGTCCGGGAAATCCGCGGTCCGGGAAATCTCAGATCCTACCATGGAAACTCTCCGCGCGGCGGCTTCCGGAGCGGGCGCAAAACGGAAAGTGAGCCGGACGGTCCGGCTCACTTTCTGTCATAAAGACTCCCGTAAAAATTCGGGTGCGACGCACTACAGCCCCTCCGACCCGATTCTGCCCAGCAGTTTCGCCGGGTAGTTCGTACATACGGCCTTCATCTTGGGGTAATATTTCAGGACGTAGGTCATTTCGGGGTCCGTATCGGCATTGTAGACGCTCAGCGCGACACCGGCGTCGAGGTAGCTCTGCAGCGGGTGCTTCGGATTCGAAACTTCAGCGCCGCCGGCAAAGAAGTTCGAGTAGTCGAGGTTCGCCCACGGATCGAGATAGGACTTATAGGCCGAAGGCGCCGAGTAGCTCATCCAGCCGACCTTGATGCCGGCCAACTGGGCCGCGGAATAACATCCCGCCCAGATGGCGGCATTGCCCGAAACGATGAACTCGCAGAAATGCTGGGCCTTCTTCTCCCTGATGATCTCGCAGGCCCGCGAGCAGGCCTTGACCGACTCGGCCGTGTTGGAGGTCGCGCCGCCCACCTCGATCCGTTTCACGTCGAGCCAGAGCCGCGTCGTTCCGGCATGGAGCGCCACGTCGATAAACTCCTCCAACGTCGGCAGCAGCTCGCCGTTGGAGAGCTTGCCCGCGGCACGCAGTTCGTCGAGCGTGTGTTCCCACGGCTTGAGGTTGTTCACATAACAGCCGTTGGCGGCATGCGCGACGACGACGTTGTTGTCGGCAGTCCAGTAAATATCGCACTCCGAGGCGTAACACCCCAGACTGATGGCGTAACTGAGCGAAGCGATCGAGTTGTCGGGATATTTGGCGGTCCCGGCCTCGGCCGAGCCGCCGCGGTGGGCGACGACCTTGTTGTTCACCTTTTCGGGAACGGGAATTTCATCGCCGCCGCCGTTATCCGAACCGCCGTCGGGATCGTACACGGGATATTCGACCGGGTACAGGTAATCGTCGTCGCAGCCTGCCAGCGAAAGGGAAGCGCCCATCGCAAACAGCAGGAGCAGTTTCAGTACTTTCATAATTCAGATTCGTTGTTAAGATCCGGCCGCAGGGCGGGTATGCCCCGCAGCCGGTCGGTCCTTAAAAATTCTCGTAATTCTTGACGCAGCGGAACGACGCCGAGCAGTCGCCGATATTATAGGTGGTGCTGACGGTCAGGTCCGCGGCATTGTTGGTCAGCGCATTGATACGCCAGCACTGGTAGACGCCGCTGCTCAAACCGCCCGGATGGCAGATGAACATCTCGCCGCGGGAAGCATAATACTGATACCCGGACTTGAACAGCCGGCGGCCCTGCGGGAAGAAGTCGAATCCGAACGCATCGGCGGCCGCGTGGCGCGTCGGCGCCGCACTCCACCCTTCGGCCGAACGCAGCACATCGGGCACGCTCCACTTTCCGATCATGGCGCTGAGCGGATTCGGCGTCACGCCCTTGGCTGCAGCCGCGGCGCAGAGCATGTCGTAGAAGTCCTGCACGTTGGCTACATGCCAGCCGTAGGGGCAGATGCCCTGAATCTGCATCGAAAGACTCGGCGTATTCTCGAAATCGGCAGAGGCAAGCGACTTCACGCTGCTCACGGGGATATCGTTGCCGACGGCATCGACGAACGTACTGCCGGGACGGTACTCCGCAGGCCAGTCCGTAAGCAGGCGCGCCAGCTCAACGGCGGCCTTCGGGGTGCCCGTCAGGAACTCGGTCAGCGTATAGATGCGGCCGTATTTGGCGGACATCTCCACTTCGCCCTGCGCCTTGCCGCCGCTCTCGACTTCGTCGTAATCGCTCACACGGACCGTCTCGTAGCTGCTGACGTTCGACGTATAGCCGCCGACGTTGTTCGCATCGGAGACCATGCGGCTGCCGAGCTTGATGCCGCCGATATTCTCGCCGCCGTTCCAGTCGAGACCCGCGCGCATCCAGACCTTGGTGCGGCCGTTGGCCGTGTAGGTCGAGGTCGCGTATTTCGCCACTTCGCTGTCGGGCAGACAGTTGGGAGTCGTGATGCGCTCGATCGAATAGGTCTTCTCGTTCAGGTTGAGCGTAACGATCCGCAGTCCGGCCACATCGACCGTCAGGTCGGTTTCGGCCGCCGAGAGATTGCCGGCGCCGTCGAGGTGGTAGGTATCGCCTTCGGTCGTGTAAACCGAGAAACGTCCGTTCTTGACATAGACGCTGTCCACATACACCCGGTCGGAAAGTTTGGTCATCTGACCCCACTTCTCGCGGGTCGGGTACTTGGGCACGCCGCTGCCGTAGAGGTAGCAGTAGACGTCCTTGCGCAGCTGGGTGACGGGAATGACCGTCCGGGCTTCGCTCGTGTCGGGCGTGACGGTGATTTCGGCCGTGCGGTCCGCCGTATTGTCGCCGTATTCGGTGCAGGTCACCGTTATCGTGCCGTCGCCGTTATCGACGACCGTACACCAGTCGGAATCGGACACGGCCGCAAAGGTGTCCATATTGGTGTCGATCGCAACGGCAGCGGGCTGCGGATTCTCGGCCATGAAGGTCAGCGATTCGGGCGCGGCCTTCACATAGGCGTCGGCATAGATGCCCTTCTGCACGACCGGGACTTCCAGCACAGTGCCGTCGGAGGCCGTGATCGTAAGCGTCGTCTGACGTTTGTAAGCCGTATTTTCGAGGAAGGCGAGGACAACGGCGTCCTCATAAACGGTTCCCGTGCTTTCGCCGGGGACCTTTTCCCGGACCGCGGTCACCCATGCGGACTGGACCGAACAGGACCAGTCCAGATTCCGCTTCGACTTCGGGGCGAGCGTGACGACCACATTCTGGGTCGCGGCGGCGCTGCCGACCGAGACCGTCGAGGGATAGATGCTGATGAGCGTCGCCGTCGAAAGCAGGTCGTCGTCGGTATCGGTCGAATAACAGCCCGCAAGCAGCATGGCTGCGGAAAGCAGCGCCGCCGTATATAGCATTCGTAATGTTTTCATTCTGAGTCAGCTTTTTTCATTAAACAATACACCGTTACGACCAGCCCTGTGTCTGCGTGATCTTGTTGTTCTTGTTCATCGCCTTCTTCGACACGGGCATCAGCAGCTGGTTGGGGCGCGACGTGTCGATGCCGCACTGTCCCAGCCCGTCCACATAGCGGTAGGGATTATAATCATGGATCGCCCCCAGACGGATCAGCGTGAAATAGACGTTGCCCTCTTCGGCGAACTCCTTGAGGTTCTCGTCCACGAGCGCCTGCCGGACGGCCGCGGCCGAGGAGTCGGTATAGAAATTCGCTTTGCCGTAGGCGCGCTGCGCCAGCGTATTGAGGGCCGTGAGCGCTCCCGAATAGTCCTTCCGGTGGTAGCGCAGTTCGGCCAGCATGGTGTAATACTGCGCATAGCGGTAGAGGATGAAATCCTGCTCCCAGACCATCGTGCCCGTAGAGATATTGCCGATGAGCTTGTTGGGCCACTGGATGACTTCGTACATATCGCTGACGCCCGTGCGCTCCATGTAGGTCACATCGGTCCGCTGGTCGCCCAGCTCCTTGCTCTGCTTGAGGAACCCGATGAAGTCGTCCGAGTAGAGGAACCACTGGTTCGAACTGACGGGCACCCCGTCGGGAGCGTTGCGGTACTCGGCCTTGATCTGGGTGCTGCCCCAGATGAAGTAGGAGAAGTAGCTGCCCGACGTATACTCGCCGTTCTCCAGATGCAGGGCGAAAGCGATCTCCTTGTTCTTTTTGTTCGAGATGCTGAACACATCGGCGAACCGGTCGAGCAGGCCGGCCGACTGCACCGCGCCCAAAGCCGTCTCGGCCATGGTCAGATAACCGTCGCCGCCGCCCGCCGCATACATCCAGAGCGCGAAGTCGGCACGGAGCAGATTGACGTTGTCGGCCGTCGCATAGTAGCAACCCTTCGCATTGGTCCTGATATACCCCGCCGCAGCGTTCAGGTCGTCTTCGATCCGGGCATAGACCTCGGCGACCGGATGGCGCGAGGGATAGATCGCCTCGCCGGTTCCCTCGGTCGGAGTCGTAATCACCGGAGCGTCGCCCCACACGCGGGCGATCCAGAAGTAGCAGTACGCCCGGATGAAACGGGCGTTGCCCAGACAGTAGTTCATATTGTCCTCGGACATGCCGATTCCGGGAGCGTATTTGAGCACCTGATTGCACTGGTCGATGGTGGTGTAGAGATAGCTCCAGTCGGTCGAGGCGTCGGAGGCGCTGAGGGTGTTGAGCATGACGTCCAGCATGTCGTTGTCGCACAGCGAGCGGCCGGTGCCCTTGCCCCACATGGCCGGGCCGACGCGCAGTTCGCCCCAGAAGAAAGGATTGGCCTTGCTTTGGGCGAACGCCTGCCGCAGGCGGTAGTAGATGCCGGTAGTGGCGGTGAGGGCGTCGCTCTCGCTGGTCCACATGTTGGTGGTGTTGAGCTTGTCGGACTGCGTGACGTCGAGTTCCCCGTGACAGGAAGTGCTCAGCGCAACCGAGGCGGCCCCCAGAACAGAAAGGATTATTCCATATATTTTCATAGCATTCTTGTTTTTAGATCACCGAATCATCCGCATTCTCAGAAGGTCGCCTTGAGGCCGAAGAGCACCTTGCGCGTCGGAGGATAGTTGTTGAACGAAGTGGCGCTCGAACTGGTAACGCTGTACATGCCCGTCGAGCTGCCGACCGAGGCGGATTCGGGCGAAATACCCTTGACGCCGGTCCAGTAGCAGAGCGTGTTGCCCGACACGGAAACGGTCAGACGGCCCAGACCGACCTTGCGGATCCAGCGCAGCGGGAGATCGTAGGAGAGCGTCACGTCGCGCAGGCAGAGGTAATCGGCCTTCTGCACGTTGATATTCGAAATGCGCGAGTAGTTGCGGTTGCCGCCGTCGGCGTCGTTGGGAGTCAGGCGGGCGAACTTGGTGTCGTCGCCGGGCTTCTGCCATGTATTCAGGGCATCGTAGACCAGATTCCAGTTGCAGTTGCCCATCGAGGTCTGGAAGCAGCGCGTATACTGGTAGTTGTAGATCGAATGTCCCAGCGCATAGTCGAGGTAGACCGAAAGGGTCAGGTTCTTGAATTTGAAGGTATTGTTCATACCGCCCGTCGAATGGGGCACGACATTGCCCAGCAGGAACATGTCCTCGCCGTTGATCTGCTCGCGGCCGTCGGCCGTAAGCGCCGACCCCGCGCGGTTTTTCCACTCGTAGTCGCCCACGTCCTTGCGTCCGGCGATCGACAGGCCGTCCGAACGGCGGTAGCCGTGCGAGTTGGAGTCGTAAAGCGCGGCGTCGGCCTGCGCCTCGGATTCGATGATATGGGAGGTCTTGTAGCCGTAGATGCGTCCCAGCGGCTCGCCGACGGCCGTGCCGCCGAAGCGGTAGCCCGACTCGGACATCGTATAGCCGCCGATGCGCCATGCGTCTTTGCCGTCGATATCCTTATAGTAATACTCGTCGGGCAGCGACAGCACCTTGTTGGCGTTGAACGAGTAGGTGAAGTCGGTCGTCCAGCTGAAATTCTTGGTGCTGACGTTCACCGACGAAATTTCGAATTCGAGACCGTAGAAGCGGATCGAACCGACGTTCTGCATGGCCGAGCCGTATCCCGACGTATCGGGCAGCGAAACGTCGAAGAGCAGGTCTTCCGACTTCTTACTGTAATAGTCGGCGGCCACGCGCAGGCGGTTGTTGAAGAACGCCATGTCGAGACCGATGTCGAACTGCTTGGTCTTCTCCCACGTCAGGCCGAGGTTGGGCAGCGTCGAAGCGAGCGTAGCGCCCGAACCGGCATAGATGCCCGTCACGCTGTAAGCGCCGAGCGTGTCGTAATAATCGACGTTGTTGTTACCCGTCAGACCGTAGCTCAGGCGGAGTTTCAGCTGGTTGAACTTCTCGACGTTCCAGAACTTCTCCTCGGAAACGACCCAGCCGGCCGAAACGGCGGGGAAATAGCCCCAGCGGTTATCCTTGGCGAAGAGCGACGAACCGTCGGCGCGCATGGTGAAGCCCAGCATGTATTTCTCCTTGTAGTTGTAGTTCAGACGTCCGAAATAGGAGATCTGGCACCACGGCGTCTGGGTGTCGGTCCATGCGGTAGGCGTGGTGCCCGCCCCCAGCGTCGGGGTCTTGTCGGACTCGGCGCCCTGCACGGTCATCGACATGCCGTTGATCTTGCGCTTGAGGAAGTCGTATCCGGCCATGGCACTGAGATTGTGGTCGCCGAAGGATTTGTTGTAATCGACGTGCGCCTGAAAACTCAGGCGGTTGGTCTGCGACCACCCTTCGTAGGTCTGGCGGGTCTGGCTGATGGCGTTGCCGGCCAGATACTGGTAGCTGTTCTTGTAGGAGTTGTGGTTGGCGATCTGGGCGAAAGCCGACAGGCCGTCGACAATATCCCACTTGAGGTTGAAGTTGGCCGTGGAGCGGCGGGTCACATAGTTGTTGGTATAGTAGCGGTCGAACCATGCCGCCGAGATGGTCGTACTGTTGGTACCCTGACCGGGCTGGCCGTCTTCGAGGTAGTCGCGGTGGGTGGCGGGCACCGAAAGGCCGCGGATCACCGAATTGCGCTTGTTGAGCGCGCCTCCGTCGAGCATCTGCCGCTCGATCTGCGAATAATCGAAGGTCGTGGTCGCCGTCAGGCGTCTGGTCACCTTGAACGAGGTGTTGCCGTGGAAGGTGAAGCGGGAGAATCCCGTAGCCATGCCGATGCCGCCGTCGTCCGTATAACCCGCCGACGCGGCATACCGGATGTTCTCGCCGCCGCCGTTCACGCCGATGTAGTAGTTCTGCCAGAAGGCGTCGTCGAACCACTGGCTCTGCTGGTCGTTGTCTTGGAAAACGATGATCTTGCCGGGGTTCACCGGGTCTTCGATCCATTTGTAGCCTTTCGGCAGCGACTCGCCCGGATTGAGGTAGCGCGTCGTCCAGCGCGAAGCGGCGCTGTTGCCGGCTCCCGCCGATTCGGCGCCGTCGAGGATGCTGAGCGGGTCCGCGCCGCCGCAGTAGCCTTCGGCGATCGCCGGGCGCAGCGTGAGCAGGTAATCCCGGCCGTTCATCAGATCGAACTTCGTGGCCGGACTCTCATAGGCCCACTGCCCCTCGAAAACGATCTGCGGTC
>OMEQ01001402.1_pt1 | contig 11213 bp, 7 predicted proteins | sample 1645451 | NCBI WGS metagenome assembly OMEQ01 (sample SAMEA103958142, study PRJEB25191) | human gut metagenome | biome: human-associated habitat [ENVO:00009003]; feature: intestine environment [ENVO:2100002]; material: feces | place: Germany | collected 2013/2015
CCCGCCATTGCAAGCGCGGGGGCGTGAGTATCCTTCGCCGCCAGCATCGCCTTTTCCACCAGCGCCGAAACGACGGCGTAGCGGAACGAAGCCGCCATATCCGCCTTCGGGAGCGGTTCGCCCTTCATCTCCATCTTGTTTGCCGCGTTCAGGAACGCCGTTTTCATGCCGGAGAAGGAATAGTCGTACTTGCCGGGGGTGTGCGGATGCGGGAGCGACAGGAAATGCGGGTCACCCTCCTCCGCCAGTGCGTCGATGCGCGGACCGCCGGGGTAGGGGAGCGTCAGCACGCGCGCCGCTTTGTCGAACGCTTCGCCCGCCGCGTCGTCCATCGTCTGACCAAGCAGGGTGTAATCGCCGTAGTCGTTCACGCGGACGATGTGGCTGTGTCCGCCCGATACGACAAGGCACAGAAACGGCGGCTTCAAGTCCGGATTGGAGATGTAGTTCGCGGACACATGCCCTTCGATGTGGTTGACGGGGATGAGCGGCTTGTTTGCGGCGTAGCTCAAGCCCTTCATGCAGCTGACGCCGGTGAGCAGCGCGCCGACAAGCCCCGGCCCGTAGGTGACGGCGAGGGCATCGATATCCTGCAAGCGCATGTCTGCCGCCCGGAGCGCCTCGTCAATCACGCGGTCGCAGGCTTCCACGTGCGCGCGGCTGGCGATTTCCGGGACGACGCCGCCATAGAGCGCATGGAGGTCAATCTGGCTGAAAACGATGTTGGAGACGATGGTGCGCCCATCCTCGATGATGGCGGCAGCGGTTTCGTCGCAGGACGTTTCCAGCGCCAGAATGCGAACGTGGTCTTTCACCTGCAAGGCATCAAGCTGCGCGCGGGCAGATTCAGTGTAGGTCATGGGAATACGCCCCTTATTGTTGATTTCGTAGCTTCACGGTGGCACTGATGAGCAGAATCCCCATCAGTGCCGCCCAGACAATGCCGATGATTTGCGCATAGTCAATGAACAATTGCGTCGGCATTAAACGGATGAGCAAATCCGTTTGCGGATTGAGCAGCCACAGGTTGTTTGTGAAGGCGATTTGATGGAAGAGGATGAACAGCCGGTCAAAATCCATCGCCGCCAGCAGCGCAAGGAGGGCGACAAACGCCAGCATACAGCAGGCGGTTCGCCGGACGATTCGCCAGAAGAACCGCTGTTTCCGGGAATAGAGCCAACCGACCAGCATCAGGAGGATGCTGCCCAGCGAAAAACGACGGCACAGGCTGAACAGCGTCCGCACGTCCGCCATATGCGTTTGCTCACGCTCGTTAAAAGCGTTGTATGCTATGCCGTTCATGGAAAATACGAGCTGGAAGTCGCCCTCGCCCTTGAGGTAATCGGTAATCAGCTTGGCGGCGGCACCGTATTGCTCCGCCGGAAAGCCGGTTGCTTCAGGCGGAGCGGTGCGCAGCATGAGCGTTTGCATCAGGGCAGGCTGCGTACCGACCCCGTAAACGATGGCTGCCAGCATGGTCAGGCAAAGCAGAAGCGCCGACAGGATGGAAACGAGTTGATAGCGCACCGGAAAATCTCCTTTCCGGGGAAAGCAATATAACGGCGAGAACCCTCCCAGCAGACACTGAGAGGGTTTCGGCATTACTGCATCTTCAAATAGGCGGTGATGAAGCCCTCAAGGTTGCCATCCATCACGTCGTCAATGTTGCCGGATTCGTAGTTCGTGCGGTGATCCTTCACCATCGTGTAGGGCTGGAAAACGTAGGAGCGAATCTGGCTGCCCCATTCAATCTTCTTCATTTCGCCCTTGATGTTCGCCATTTCCTCTTCCTTGGCGCGCTCGCGCAGCTCCAGCAGCTTCGCTTTCAGCATCTTAATACACGTCGCGCGGTTCTGTACCTGATCGCGCTCGGTCTGGCAGGAGACAACGATGCCGGTCGGGTAGTGCGTCATGCGGACAGCAGAAGAGGTCTTATTGACGTTCTGACCGCCTGCGCCGCTGGAGTGGTAGGTGTCCACGCGGACGTCCTTCATGTTGATTTCGATGTCGGAATCATCGTCCTCCAGCATGGGGGCGACGTCCAGCGACGCGAAGGATGTGTGGCGGCGGGCGTTTGCGTCGAACGGGGAGATGCGGACGAGGCGGTGTACACCCTTTTCGCCGCGGAGGTAGCCATAGGCGTGGTCGCCGCTGACCTCGAAGGTGACGGACTTAATGCCCGCTTCGTCGCCGTCAAGCAAATCCAGCACCTTGACGGTGAAGCCCATCTTTTCACAGTAGCGGGTATACATGCGGAAGAGCATGGACGTCCAGTCCTGCGCTTCTGTTCCGCCCGCGCCCGCGTGGAGGGACAGCACCGCGTCATTGTCGTCATAGTCGCCGCGCATGAGGGTTTCCAGCTCCAGCGCGTCGGTATGCTCTTTGAGCGTCGCCAGCTCATCCACCGCTTCGGTGACGGTATCTTCGTCCTTCTCTTCTTCCGCCATTTCGAGCATGACCTCGATATCATCGGCGGAAGAAAGCAGTTTTTCGTAGTGTTCGAGTTTGCCTTTGAGGTTGGAAACCTTCTGATTGACCTTCGCGGAGTGATCCGGGTCATTCCAGAATTCGGGCTGATTCATTTCCTCGGTCAGCTCATCCAGCTGTTCGCGAATATGGTCAATGTGGAGGGCATCGCCCGCGGCAAGCAGGGATTTACGAATCTCTGCCAGTTCGCTGCGATACTGGGGAATATCAATGAGCGCCATGTTTAATCTCCTTCAATCGTCAGGAAAGGCTTTTTTCTGGTTGATGATTTTGCTTTTGGGGTGGATTGATGCTTGATTTTTTATGTTGCGGGGGTTTCGCTCCTGCGGGAGCGACAAGGGGGCATGAAAACAGACGAAGTCTGCGGGCGCCCCCTTGACCACTTCGCATTCGCCCTCCGGATGTTACTGGTTGGTTTATGTTAGTTGGGGCACGAAAGGTACACTAACTAAAAAGCAACAATTACAACCTACTATGCAAGAGGGCACCGAAGGGGTGGAGGGGGCGATCGGAAAGCCCCCTCCTCCGCAGGCGCGAAATCCCTGCATAAACACGCGAAAATTACATTGGAATTGCCACCTACTCAATCGCGAAAATGGGTCAAGGGAGTTACTCCCTTGTTTCTTTGTCCTTCCCGCAGCAGTTCTTGTACTTCAAACCCGAACCGCAGGGGCAGGGGTCGTTGCGGCCAACGCGCTCCGACGGCTTCACCCGCTTGGGCTGGCGCGGCTGACCGTTGCCGGGCACAATCGGCTTGCCCTCGACGGGGCGAACCGCTGCCTGCACACGTTCCGGCGTGCGCTCAATGCGCAGCTGATACATGCGGCGCACCGTGTCTTCGCGAATCAGGTGATTCAGCTCGTCGAACATGTAGCCCGCTTCAATCTGATACTCGGTGACGGGGTTCTTGCCGCTGTACGCGCGGAAGCCGATGCCATCGCGCAGACGATCCATTGCGTCAATGTGATCCATCCAGCGCACATCCACCGCGCGCAGCAGCACAACGCGCTCCACTTCGCGCATGTCCAGCCCGATTTCCGCCAGCGCCGTCTCGCGCTCTTCGTAGAACGCCTTTGCGTCGTCCTTGAGCGCCTGCGCCAGCGCGTCGCGGTCACCGGAGCGGACGACATCCTCCAATTCGGCAATCTTGCCGTGGTGGATGCACAGGTTTTCCAGATAATTCGTCAGCTGCGGAATATCCCAATCCGTGCCGTCGTCAGACGCGCAGTGGCGGGAGAGCGCGGCGTCAATCAGCTTGTACGCCATGCCGATAATGTTGTCGCGGACGTTTTCGCCCATCAGCACGCGGCGGCGCTGACCGTAGATAATCTCGCGCTGGCGGTTCATCACGTTGTCGTATTCCAGAACGTGCTTGCGGATCTCGAAGTTGCGGCCCTCGATGCGCTTCTGCGCGGATTCAATCTGCTTGGTGAGCATTCCCGCCTGAAGCGGCTCGTCGTCCTTGAGCCCCAGACGCTCGACCATCGGCATGATGCGGTCGCCGCCGAAGAGACGCATCAGGTCGTCTTCCAGCGAAATAAAGAACTGGGTCGAACCGGGGTCGCCCTGACGGCCCGCACGGCCGCGCAGCTGATTGTCAATGCGGCGGGATTCATGGCGCTCCGTGCCGATGATATGCAGGCCGCCGGTTTGCAGCACGCGGTCATGCGCTTCGTCGGTGGTGCGCTTGAAGTCCTTGTAAAGGGACTGGTACTTTTCGCGCGCGGCAAGGATTTCGTCGGACACATCCTCGGCGTGCCCTGTCGCGGCTTCAATGATTTCCTCGTCATAGCCGTCCTGACGCATGGCGCGGCGGGCGAGGAACTCCGGGTTGCCGCCCAGCAGAATGTCCGTGCCGCGGCCAGCCATGTTGGTGGCAATGGTGACGGCACCCCAGTGGCCTGCCTGCGCGACGATTTCAGCTTCCTTGGCGTGGTTCTTGGCGTTCAGCACCTCATGCTGGATGCCGCGGCGCTGGAGCATGGCGGAGAGCATTTCGCTCGTTTCAACCGTGACCGTGCCGACCAGCACGGGCTGACCGTTGGCGTGCACCTGCGCAATCGCGTCCACAACGGCGTTGAACTTCGCCTTCTTCGTCTTGTAGACCATGTCGTCCAAGTCCTTGCGGATGTTGGGCTTGTTGGTCGGAATCTGCACGACGTCCAGCGAGTAGATGTTCTGGAACTCGTCCTCTTCCGTCTTCGCCGTACCCGTCATGCCGGAGAGCTTGTGGTACATGCGGAAATAGTTCTGGAAGGTGATGGTCGCCAGTGTGCGGCTTTCGCGCTCAATGGTCACATGCTCCTTGGCTTCAATCGCCTGATGCAGACCCTCGGAGTAGCGGCGGCCAATCATCAGGCGGCCCGTGAATTCATCAACGATGATGACCTGATCGTCCTTGACGACGTAGTCCACGTCGCGCTTCATCAGGAAGTTGGCGCGCAGGGCGCAGCTGACGTGGTGGTTCAGCTCGGCATTTTCCGCGTCGTTGATGTTGGTGATGCCGAACGCGGCTTCGACGCGCTGGGCGCCCTCGTCGGTCAGGCTGATGGCCTTTTTCTTCTCTTCAATCTCGAAGTGAACGTCACGCTTGAGCGTGCGGACGACCGCATCCACCTTCGCGTAGAGGTCGGTAGATTTGTCGCCCGCGCCGGAGATAATCAGCGGGGTGCGCGCTTCGTCAATCAGGATGGAGTCCACCTCGTCGACGATGGCGAAGTTGTGGCCGCGCTGCACCAGCTCGCTTTGGCGGATGACCATGTTGTCGCGCAGGTAGTCGAAGCCCAGCTCGTTGTTCGTGCCGTAGGTGATGTCGCAGGCGTAAGCAGCGCGGCGTTCGGCGCTGTCCAGATCGTGGACAATCAGGCCGACGCTCAGCCCCATGAAGCGGTGGACTTTGCCCATCCACTCGCTGTCGCGGCGCGCCAGATAGTCGTTGACGGTCACGACGTGCACGCCCTTGCCGGACAGCGCGTTCAGGTACGCGGGCAGGGTGGACACCAGCGTTTTGCCCTCGCCGGTCTTCATCTCGGCGATGCGCCCCTGATGCAGCACCAGACCGCCCATCACCTGCACACGGTACGGGCGCATTCCCAGCACGCGGGCGTCGGCTTCGCGGATGGCGGCGAACGCTTCGGGCAGAATGTCATCTTCGGTTTCGCCATTTTGCAAGCGCGTGCGGAATTCATCCGTCTTGGCACGCAGCTGCTCATCCGTCAGCGCCTTGTATTCATCTTCGAGGGCTTCCACGGCGTTGACCGTCTTTTGCAGCTTTTTGACCTCCGCGTCATTGCTGCTGCCCAGCAGTTTTTTGACCCAATCGAACATAAAGTTCTCCTTTCAATATAGAAACAATTTCTGATAATATTTGGAAAATCATAATCATATGAGCGCACCTATTCCCGAATAGACACACTACTCTTTCATTATAACATGAAAGCCCCCGAACATGCAAGTGCTCAGGGGCAATAATCTGCCTTTACGCTCGTGCAAACTGCTGTTACTGATCCGCCAATTCAGGGTGGGGAATCAGCAGCAAAACGCGATGCGCCTTGTCGGACAGGATGCGGCATGGGTCGTAGAAGGGAATTTCCGCCCCGGCTGCTTCGGCGCAAAAGGTGACAATATCGGACGGCTTGTCCTTCATAGCCGCTGTATACCGTGCGTACAGGTCGGGCGAAAGCTGAATCTCCACGGTTTCACCGTCCACAAGACGCATCAGCTGGGTCAGCAGTTCCTGCTCGGTGGAGACGTACAGCCCGTGCGCCTGATAGTAGTTCGGAACGCCGCTCAGGTCGGGGAAAGTGTACCCGCGATTGGGCGTGTGGTCGATGGACATATCCGCTTCACCCATGGCGTAGTTGCTGTGGAACACATGCCCGTCGAAAGCGGCCCCCCATGTTGCGTCAAGAAAGCCGAAATTGGTCACATTCCATGCATGCAAACCGGTTTCGCCGCTTGTGTCTGACGCTTCGCCGATGATGGTTGCGCATGGAATGCCCGCAAGTCGATAGAGCAGTGAAATCGCCTGCGCATATCCTGCGCAGGTGGCTTCGCCATACAGCAAAGCGCCCACGGCCGCGTGCTGCCACATGTTGTCGGGAGAATAGGTTGTATTCTGTACAAGCCGCTCGTACAGCGCCAGCGGGTCGGGATTTTCGTCCACCCATGACTGAGCTGTTTCCAGCAGCTGTTTGCGCAAGGCTGATGCTTCTTCAGCGGAACAAAGGTAGCGCGGTGAAATGCTTTGGGCGACATCCGGCTGATTGCGCTGATAATGGACACGGTAGGAGTCGATGTGAAACAGCTCCGGATAGTCGTTGCGCATGTTATCCAAGGTCTGTACCAGCAGATTGTAGGACGTTCCGGCGGGAAGTTGAATGCTGGCTTCCTGCGCCATGAGTTTTGGATACAGGAAATTGCGCAGACTACGTTCGCCGGGCGGCATCATGCGGACAGAGAGCATGGTTTCCGCCGGATAGGGCGTATCCGGCTCCTGCTGGGCGAGCAGGGTCGGGGCGGTGAAGAGCATCAGCAGAACGCACAGCAGGGGGAGAAAGCGGATTTTCTGCACAGAAATCCCTCCTTTCGGTGGAAGACGGGGAAAAGCTGTGGATAAGAGAACAGTCCAGCCGTGCAAACGTGCCAAGCTGGACTGTATTCTTAGAAATAAACACGCGGACACTGTATGAAAGTGTGCTCAACTCAATCGCGAGAAGGGTGTCGAGAGGGTCGAAGACCCTTCGCGGAGTCCAGAGGCAGAGCCTCTGGTGGGGTTTAAGGGGCAAAGCCCCTTGCGTCTCCCCTTAGTATGCCGCGCGGGGATTGCTGCCGTAGAGCACCGCGAGGGTCTCCTGACCCGCGGAGCCGTCCACGGAAAGCCCGTTGCGGGACTGGAAGGAGCGAACCGCCGCAACGGTCGCATCATCGTAATAGCCCGTGACGGCTGCCAGATAGCCAAGCTGCTGCAAGCTGTCCTGCATCTGCACCACTTCGTCGCCGCGGTCACCCTTGCGGAGCGTTTTGTACTCCGTCGTTTTCGCCGCTGCCGCAACCGCTGTGCCGCTGTACAGTTTTGTCAGCGTCTTGTTGCCCGCAATGCCGTCCACCGGCGTCACCTTGTTGCGAATCTGGAATGCGCGGACAGCATCCTGCGTCGTTGCGCCGTACACGCCGTCGCGCGAGCCGTCGTAGTAGCCCAGTTCGTACAGCGTCGCCTGCATGGTGCGCACTGCCGCGCCCGTGTCGCCGGGGCGCAGCGTTGCGTATTCGTCGCTGTCCACCGCGTCAGAGGAGTACAGAAGCGTCAGCGTCTTGTCGCCCGCAATGCCATCCACCGGCGTGATGTTCATCTTCTTCTGGAACGCCTTGACTGCCGCCGTTGTGCCGGAGCCGTAATCGCCGTCAATCGTGCCGGTATAATAGCCCTTCTGCTTCAGCGTCGTCTGCAGCTGGCGAATCGCCGCGCCGCTGTCACCCGGCCGGAGTGTGGTGTACTTGGATGTATCCGTGCTGCTGGAGGTGGTGAACAGCGCACGCTGGGTCGCGGGGCCTGCCTTGCCGTCCACACGCAAGCCCTGCGCCGACTGGAACGCGACGACTGCTGCCGTCGTTGCCGCGCCGTATTTGCCGTCCACGCTGCCAGAATAGTAACCCTTGTTTTTCAGCGCCTGCTGGAGATTGCGAACCGCCGTGCCGGTGTCGCCCTCGGAGAGCGTCGTGTAGCCGTCCACAGAGGTGGAAGCGGTCGCCGTCGGCATGGAGCTGGCGGCAATCGCCGCGTCGGAATAGAGGCGGTTCAGGGTGGATGTGCCCGCCTTGCCGTCCGCCTTCAGGCCGTTCGCCGTCTGGAAGGCAATCACTGCCGCCTTTGTCGCGTCGCCGAAAGAGCCGTCCGCTGTGCCGGTCAGGTAGCCCAAGGATTTCAGGCGCGTCTGCATCGCCTTGACGGCACCGCTGCTCTTCATGCCGGACTCCAGCGTCGTGCCGATGGAGGAAACGGGCGTGGATTTCGCCGCGGAGGAAGAATACAGCGTTTGCAGCGTCGAAGGCCCGGCGACACCGTCGGTGTACAGGCTCTTGTACTTTTTCTGGAACGCCTTGACGGCGTATTCTGTCGCACCCTCGTAGTTGCCGTCCGGCGAACCCGCCATCCAGCCCAGTTCAATCAGGCGCGCCTGCAGCGTGCGGACGCGCGTGCCGGACGAACCGCTCTGGAGATAATACTCAGTGGAGAGGTTTGGGGTCGCGGTGGCTTTCGGCTTGGGGGTTGCGGTCTTGCGCGGAGTAGCGGTTGCGGCGGCTGCCTTGACAGCGTTGGAGCTGTTCAGCTTTGCCATCGTCGATTTGCCCGCGATGCCGTCCACCAGCAGATTGTTGCGGTCTTGGAACGCGCGCAGCGCCTTCTCCGTCGCGTCGCCGAAATCGCCGTCAACGCTGCCGGTGTAGTAGCCCAGCTGCTTCAAGCGGCGCTGGAGCGTCTTGACGTCAGCGCCGGACGAGCCTTTTTTGAGAACGGCCGCCGCAGTCGGCGTGGGCGTTGCGGTCGGACGCGCAGTGGTGGCGACGCTGCCGGGCGGCGTGGTCACCACGGTGACAATGCCGTTGGAGGTAATCACGCCCGGCTGTGTCGTCGGCGTAGCGGTGTTCGTGCCGAAATTAAAAACGGATTCAACCGTCGGCGTGGGCGAAGGAGTGGGCGTGGCGGTGCGCTGGGGCGCTGTGACAGCAACCGTATTGTAAACAACACCCTGATTGGACAGGTCGCCCGACAGGTCGTCCGGCGGCACAAAGCAGCCCGTCAGCGTCATGGACAGCGCCAAAACACCGCACAGGGCAGCGCCCTTGAGAATGCGGTTGCGAACAGTTGCAGCGGCATGATTCTTCATGATGATAATTCCCTTCCTTCACACTCAGGGCGAGCGGAGCAAGCGTTATCCTCCTGCCGGATTTGCCGGAAAGAGGCGTATGGGCAATCGCCCATCTATATTGTACACATTTATCGGGCAGTGTGCAAGGGCTAAATTGCACTTCCCCTGCCGGAAAGTGGCGAAAAGCCCGCACCCTCCAATGATATAACGAAACAAGCGGCGCTTTTCCTCCCTTTCCGCTGGATTAGACGGAGAAAAACGCAGATTTGTTCCGCTGAATCAATTATTATTCGACATGTGTGCCTGATTTTCCTGCTGCGAAAACCGTTTCGATATGAAAAACCCCGCCGGACGCTTCCGACGGGATTGGCTTATTCATGCTTGCGAACCTTGCATTTCAGCACGGCATCGACTGCTTTGCCCATTTCTGGCAGCTGAATGTCCATCAAGCGGCCTTCGTCGCACTTCTTGGCAAGTTCGGGCTGAATCGGCAATTGCGCCAGCATCGGCAGTCCATACTGCTTTGCGACATCCGCCGTGCGCCCTTCGCCGAAGGGATACAGGCGCTTGCCGCAGTCCGGGCAGGTCATGTACGCCATGTTTTCCACCAAGCCCAGCACCGGGATGTTCATCATCTGCGCCATTTTGACGGCTTTTTCCACAATCATGCCGACCAGCTCCTGCGGGCTTAAGACAATCACGATGCCATCCACCGGCAGCGATTGGAACACCGTCAGCGGCACGTCGCCCGTTCCCGGCGGCATGTCCACATACAGGCAGTCCACATCCCCCCAGCACACATCCGTCCAGAACTGCTTGACCGTGCCCGCAATCAGGCTGCCGCGCCAGATAACGGGGTCGGTGTCGTGTTCCAGCAGGAGGTTGATGGACATAACCTTCACGCCGTTTTCAGATTCCTGCGGCAGGATGCCCAGATCATTGCCGACCGCCTTGTCGTGGATGCCCAGAATGCGCGGCATACTCGGCCCGGTGATGTCCGCATCCAGCACCCCAGCGATTTTCCCGCGCCGCGCCGTTTCGCACGCGAGCAGACCCGTCACCAGCGATTTTCCCACGCCGCCTTTGCCGCTGACAACGCCGATGACCTTCTTTACCCGGCTGCCCGCGTTTGCCGGGGCAAGCAAACTCTGCGGCTTCTGCCGCGATGCGCACGCGCTCCCGCACGAGGAGCAGTCATGCGTACATTTTTCTGCCATCATGTTCACCTCTGCATCAGATTCATGGGGTATTATAGCATCCGTTTGGAAATGCGTCAAGCTGTCATAATGCCCGAATCGGAAAGTACAGATACTCCTGCTGCGTTTTCGGGTCGGTGAATTCCTGCACCGCGCCGACGAGCTTCAAGCCGTTTTCGCGGAAGTAATCGACCATGCGGCTGAATGTGTCCGCGCGGCGATTCTCTATGGCAAGGTACTCATACCCCGGCACGACCCACTTCGTCCATCCGTCCGGCACTTCCGCGTCGATGGGACATTCCACGCCCGCAAGGTACAACCCGTGCGAGAAGCCGTCTGTCCATGGCAGGAACGAACGAGTTTCGTCGCTCATCGCGCCCCAAATGCCGAGCAGCGCGCCGTTTTCGTCGCGGCTGGCGACGGGGGAGACTTCGTCGAAGTGGGCGTTTGCGTCCGACCAGAGCATGGGGATGAAGCCTTCGCCGTCGTCTGTCGAGCCTTCGATGCCGATAACGGCAAAGGAGGGCTTGACGATTTTTTGAATGTTGAGGGATGATTCCATGCTGATACCTCCGATGCTATCCTATTCCCGATTCCGCCACAAGTCATTCTTCCGAATTTTTACCCGCGGAATGCTCGTCGTCAAGTCCACTTCATAGAT
>OMEQ01001405.1_pt1 | contig 11203 bp, 9 predicted proteins | sample 1645451 | NCBI WGS metagenome assembly OMEQ01 (sample SAMEA103958142, study PRJEB25191) | human gut metagenome | biome: human-associated habitat [ENVO:00009003]; feature: intestine environment [ENVO:2100002]; material: feces | place: Germany | collected 2013/2015
TTTTGCAGCTTTTCGCTGCCCTTAAAATCACGCACAAGCCGGGCGATAATGTCCTCCTCGCGCGGCAGCAGGCGCTCCGGCGCAGTCGGGTCAACGGTCGGGAAATCGCAGTCCAGCAGCGGATATACCTTGCCCCCGCAGCGCACCGTTCCGGCGTCATAGTCGATTTGGCGCAGATAGTCGCGCCCCTGCATCTCAAAATCGGGGTTGCGGGCAATCACCTCCGCTTCGAGTTTCAGCATCAGCACCGTAACCGCCTTATGCATCCGGGCGACACGCGCGAGGTTCGCCGGGCGGACGTCTGTCGCGTTCGGGTCGGCGTGCGGCATCCAGCGGGTCAGGTCACTCTGGGCGTAGTATTCCTCCGCGTAATGCTCCAGACAGCGCAGCGGAATGCCGTAGCCGCGCTCCAGCGTATCCACATTGTTGTACGCCAGCGTCGTTTTCAGCACCGTCAGGATGCACAGCGGGCTGCCCGCCGCCGCGCCCATCCACACCACATCGTGATTTCCCCACTGGAAGTCCACATCGTGGTACTGGTACAGGCGTTCGAGAATCATATCCGGACGCGGGCCGCGGTCGAACAGGTCGCCCACAATGTGCAGCCGGTCAACCGCCAGACGCTTCACCACATCGCACAGAGCGATGATGTACTGATCCGCCAGCCCGTAGCGCAGCATACTCGCAATGATTTCGCCATAATACTGTTCCTTGTCGTGATCCTCGAAATGCGCGTGGAGCAGCTCGTCGAGAATGTGACCGCACTCCTTGGGCATCACAGCGCGCACATGCCGCCGCGTGTGCTTACTGGACACCAGCCGGCAGAGGTCAATCAGCTGCAGCAGCACCCGCTGATACCAGCCGTCGAGGTCGTTTTGACGCGCTTTCAATTCCGGCAGCTTCTCCCGCGGATAGTAGATAAGGGTTGCCAAATCCGCGCGCTCCTCCGGCGGGGTCGTATCGCCCAGCAGACGGTCGATTTTCTCCCGGATGACCCCCGACGCGCTGTTGAGAATATGGATGAAGGCTTCATGCTCGCCGTGCAGGTCGCTCATAAAATGCTCTGTCCCCTTGGGCAAACGGAGCAGCGCCTCCAAGCGGATGATTTCGCTGTACGCGGACAAGGCAGTAGGATATTTTTCCGCCAGCAGGGTCAGGTGGCGCAGCCGTTCGGGGGTGTATTCACGCATAGGATACTCCTTCTTTGTTGTGAGCAGCGTTGCTGGTTCTACATACTATTTCCAGACAAGAATGTGCTGAAATGCGAAGCGAGTTTTTCATTCTGGCTAACGTGAATAAAACGCAGTGCTGCGCTCGCACGCCAGAAGAGAAACAGCGCGGGCGAATCCGGAAATAGCATCAATCCCTTGATTGATTGCGCGAGGTTGCCGCCCGTGACGGGCAGCTTTTCAGCACAATGATGGGAGGATGGACATCTGACAAAATAGTAGCACAACTCGGTCGGATTTGCAAGTCAGCCGCCACGATATCATCGGAAATCGAATAAGTCCCCAGAGCAAAGGGGAAATTTTGCTCTGGGGATGACCATCTTCCGCATTCCATTGAAGCATCGTTCAGGATTTACCAAACCAGCGTAAACACATCTGCCAGAACGCATCAGTCTCCGCAGAGGTAAGATTCTCTGCGCAGCACGCAATCAGGCTGCTTTCCGCTTGCTTCCCTGCTGCACCAGCACTGCCAGCATCACCAGCGCAATCGGCAAAATTGACGCGACGGACGCGGCAAACACAATCTGCGGGTTTCCCGCTGACAAGTCTTTCAGCAAGGCGGACAGCGGCTGCCGCAGCGAATCCGACACCAGCATCAGCGGCTGCTCCACCTGATTCCACCCCTCCGTGAACGTCAGCGCGAACAGCGCCAGCATCCCCGGCAGGGAGTACGGCGCAAGGCAGTACCACAGCAGCTTGACACTCGACCCGCCCTCCAAACGCAGGTACTCCGTCAACTCGTCCGGCCAGCGCAGCAGCCATTGCCGCATAAAGAACGTTCCGAACGGCGCGAACGCAATCGGCGCATACAGCAGCATCGGGTGATTGAGCAGCTTGTTCGCATAGGCGACGCGGTAGATGGGCAGCAGCGTCATCTGCGGGGGCATGAGCATCATCAGCGTATACAAGCCCGCAATCGCCACGCACCACCGCGCCGGGTACTTCGCCAGCACATAGCCGCCTAAGAATGCGACCATGACCTGCACGGCGCACGCCCCCACCGTCCAAATCAGGCTGTTCCAGAACGCCTGCCAATAGGCGGACTGGTTGAATAGCATCTGCCACTGCTCCGCGGAAAACGGGACAGGCAGCAGGTGCAGCGGCTCCGAGCCGGTCGAAATCATCAGCGCATCGAAGGGCGGAACGAACGCCTGCACGCACAGCAGGACAAGGGGCAGCAGCACCACCGTCGCCAGCAGAACGGCGCAAATCCGGCGCACATGCTTCATCAGGCATCCTCCTTTCGCTGAAGGAACAGCCAGATGCACAGGAACAGCCCCGTCATCACCAGCGCAAAGAGCGACGATCCCGCTGAAAGCAAGCCGTAATCCAGCTTTGTGAAGTGGTTGTTGACATAGTTCTGGATGAAGTAGAGTGGTTTGGGCGGATACATGCCGTAGAGCAGATACGACTCGCGGAAGATGCGCATCCCGTTCATCGCCAGATAGATGATGGCGAACAGCGTCACGGTGCACAGCATCGGCAAGGCAATGCGGATGGCGATGGTGCGGTGCGACGCTCCGTCCACGCTCGCGGCATCGAAAACAGACGGTTCAATCCCCTGCAAGCCGATGAGGAACAGCAGATTGACCGCGCCGATGTTCTTCCACAGGTACAACGTGAGCAGGGTGATGTACTTCCAATCCGCGTCGCGGGGTTTCAGCGTGCGCATCAGCCACGAACTGCCGCCCATCATCACCTTCCACATGGGGACAATCGCCGCCGTCGGCAGGAAAATCGGGATGAGCAGCACGAGCGTTAACCACGAAATCCGCCGACGTGAATGCCAGAAAATCATGTTCGCCAGCAGAAAGCCGATGACGAGGGACAGCGCCACCGCCACGGCAAAGAACCGCAGGGTATTGCCGAAGCCCAAGCGGAAGTAGCTGCTCTGCATGACGGCGGCGTAATTTTCAAGCCCCGCAAAGTGCGCGTTTGCGCTGTTCTCCATGACCGATGCCGCCAGCGACATGCCAAACGGCACGAGATACCACAGCGCAAACCCAAGGACCCCCGGCAGGAGGAACCATGCGTCCCGCCGGGGGTAGATAAAGTGCTTTGTGTGTTTCGAGGAATGCATTCGCGTCCTCACTCCTCCAATGCCATCTCCACGAGGTACGTCACGGACTCCTGAAGCTCCGCGTCGCTGATGTGACCGAGGTACCACTCTTGCAGGTAGCTCCAGACGGCACCGTGGAAATCAGATTTACCCGGAAAGGTGGATTCAAACAGCTTCTCGCGGAATGCCTGTGCCTTGCTGTATCCCCCCGCGCTGTATATGCTGGTGAAATACCTGCGTCCCGCCGTCACATAAGCGGTTTTGATGCCGTTCACATCGGAAAAGACAGGTTTCAGTGTTTGCTGATTCGTCACCCTTTTCGTCGGGGCTTTCTTCGCCATCAGGCGCGTTTCGTCGCCGCTGAACAGCGAAAGCGCTTCGTCGGAGAGCGCCGCATGAAGGAAATCCGCCGCCAGTTCCGCGTGCGGCGCGTTCTGCATGAGCACAAGGCTACTCACACCGCCCATTTGGTAATCTTCATCCGCGCTAAATACAGGAATCGGCATCAATGTACCAGCTCTATCAATCGGATTCAGCCCGCTGCTGTACGAAATAAGCACATGTTTTTTGGTCTCCGAACGATCAAATGCGAGAAGTGCATCCGAAGTGAAAATTTCACGGAACAAATCAAAGTATTCCGTGAAAAACGTGTCCATGTCATCGGCATGGAGCGGCAAATAATTCAGTATCATATCCGGATTGACATTCTGCAAATACGGACAGTCCGCTAACATCGTTCCGTACATCAAATACACATCCGGTTCGCCGTCGCCGTCCGTGTCCTTCGGCAGCTGACGGCAAAGTTCCGCGAAGTCCTCCCACGTCCAATATCCCGCGGAGGCTGGATAGGAAATTCCCGCTTTTCGCGCCAGCCCAGCATCCCAGAAATAGCATGACTGCACTTCCCACAGCGGTATGCCGATGAGTTTTCCATCCACCATGAGAAGATGGCTCAAATCAATCAGCTGTTCAGGGTATTCCATCAAGCCGATTGTATCCAGTGTTTGGATATAGCCGCGTTCCAGCATTGCGCGTTCCACTGAATATGTGGCAACGGCTAAATCAAAGTCGCACTGTCCATTCATAAGCACGCCGTTAAACTGTTCACTCGAATAAATGCGATATTCAATCGTTGCGTTCGGATGTGCTTTGAAAAACGCTTCTTCAATCGAGAAATTCTGCGCTCCGGTTTCATAATTTATCATTGCAATTACCAACCGTTCCGGCTCATCTTCTGCGAATGCACAAAACGGAATGCTGGCAAGGAGCAGCAAGCAGCTAAGGAATGAAATGAGACGTTTCATCAGCAGTTCCTCCAAAATTGATATTGAAAAAGAAAAAGGATTGGGCGGTTTGCAGTACTTTTAGTTGTAACGGTAGAAATAGATTGTTGTGGTAGACTGCAACGAAGTCGTGGTAGTATTCGTGGAGTAGGTGTATTCACTATATGTTGCTTTTGCATTTTGCTTTGACGCATTCGTATAATGTTTCACCAAGATGGGACAAGAATAATGCAAACTCACTTGCGTCCGCTTGCCATTCTCCATAATCTGCGAGGTAGAAGATTGATACTGTGCAGTCGTAGTACTGCTAATTCCGCCCTTGTAAGGGGAAAAAGTAGCCTTTTGCACACTGGCAGATTCCGGATAGTAGGTTCTGCCATCACTTGTCATATAATAGCAGCGCCCCACAACTGTCCAGCAACCTACCGGAACATTTTCGTATTTCGTTGTTCTCGCATCAGTGTCGTAAACAGGCATGGATACGTATGTGGTTGCATACCCGTTTTTATCCATCGAATTGTTTTCCGCGCTCGCCGTTCCGCAGAACAGCATCATCAAAGAAACGAGTACCAAGAGGTACGCCAGAATCTTCTTCATGTAGCTTCCTTCCTTTCATGTCGGTCGTAAAGTAAACGTTTCCTTCGTTATGCCGCCCAATCCTCCCCTCGTAAGAGGCATAACCTTGATGGTGCTAATGGCATTTTATTGACCACAAGCATCATTTCATTTGTAGTATAGCGTAACGCTTGATATATGTCAAGTGCTTCAGCTTGTAAACTTACGAAAATCATCCAGCGTTTCCGAAAACGGTTTTCGTTTTGGCTGCACACGCAAAAACGCCTGCCCCTCACGCATCGTCAGGAAGCAGGCATTTTCAAGTATTCTTTTGCTTATTCCAGCGGCAGTTCGTAACAGTTCCGGTCGAACACCGTCAGGGATTCGCAGCCGGTTTCGGTAATCAGCACCATGTCCTCCGTGCGCATGAACGCCTCGCCGGGCAGCCACAGCTTCGGCTCAATGCACATCACCATGCCGGGCTGAAAAACCTCCGGCGTTGTATTGTGCAGCCACGGAATTTCGTGCACATCAATGCCGATTTGATGCCCCATCATGCCGATGTTGGCGAAGTTGCGCAGGTTCTCACCGTAGCCGAGGCGGGAAAGCGTCTCGTGCAGCTTCGCGAAGGTGCACGACATGCTGACGCCAGGCTTGATGTGGTCAAGCAGCTCCAGCTGCGCCGTTTGCAGCGCCTTGTATGCGTCCGCAATGTGGCGCGGGGCAGGACCGCAGTAGAACGAACGACCGTAATCGGAGCAGTAGCCGTCCATGACGAAGCCGTTGTCGAAGGCAATCGCCGTGCCGGGGGTTAGGGGTTCGTCCTTGGGAATCGTACCGATTTTGTCTTGGCAGCGTGGGTCGCCGGTCTTGGTGAATGTGCAGGACGGCGAGAACGGCACGTCAGAGCAGCCATGCTCCAGCCCCAGCTGATTCAGACGGTTCTCCACCTCCCACTGTGTCACGCCCGGACGCAGCATATCGCAGATGGTCGCCATGCACTCATCGGTGAAGGCAGCAACGCGGCGCAGGGCGGCAATTTCCTTCGGCTCCTTAATCATCCGAAGCGCCTCCACCAGCCCTTCCGCCGGGACACAGGCGATATCCTCCGCGCCCTCTTCCTTGAGCATGTTCTCAATCGCCGTGAAGGCGCACAGCCCCACGCCCAGCCGCTTGCAGCCGCGCACCACGTCCACCAGATTCGCAGCCAGCATGACATAATAGCAGCTGATGTCCACAGGCGTGTTCGGCATGGTGCGGGCGCGCTCGTAGGTTGCCAGCACGGTCGCCGCCCCCTCGCGCGGCACAAACAGCAGCACATCCGGCTTGGCTTGGAAGTAGCTCCGCTCGGTAGAGTACATCGGCGTACCAGGGAAAACATAGAAGCCCGTTTCCGGCGTGCGCTGCCACGGGTAGGTCGTGTCGTCTAAGAGGTACTGCAAGCTCGCGCTCGTGGCGTACACAGCGCCGTCGAGTTTCTCTTCTCGCAGTTTTTCCTGCAGCTTTTCAATGCGGTGATTGGTCAGCATAATCGTTCAATCCTTTCCTATTATGTGTTAGTCCTTCTGGACTTCCTTCAGGTAGCTGTATACCGTAAAAACACTGATACCCAGCAGCTGTGCCACGCGTTCTACGGAGCCCTTTACCTCAAAAACGCCCTTGCGTTCCAGTTCACTGATGAAAGCAATGCGCTGCGTTTTCGTCATATCCTCCGGCGAAACAGGGGTCTGCCGGAACTGCTCGGTGACGATGGTATCCACCACTTCGGTGATGTTTCGCGTGAAGATTTCCGGGTTCTGCGGTTTCATGGTCGAAACAGCGCGGCTGAGTAAATCAATTGCGGACTGATAGGGCGATATATCCATGTTGATACACAGGCAGCCGCGCAGAATGCCGGATTCGTCGCGCAGGAATACGGTGGAGGACTTGAAATGCCGCCCATCCGGCAGCTCGGAGAGGTAGCCGATCATATCCTGCGCGTCGTCGCCGTGGCGCTTCATTTCCTCAATGACGACGTTGGTCAGCGGGTCGCCGACGGTGCGGTGCGTCAAATCCCCCGCAATAAAGACGATGGAGGCGTTCGGTTCGCTTACGTCATGCAGGATGACCTCGTACATATCACCCAAGTACTGCTGCAGCCCCCGTGCAACGGGGATGAACTGCGATAGGTAAGTACGGTTTCGGATGGACATAAATCTGCCACCTTTCTTATGAATTAGGGAGCCGTTCACCGTTCATCAATTCCTGCACGCCGCGTTCGATGCGGTCAAGCCCTTCCTGCAAAATGGCGTGGCTGGTTGCGTAGCACAGTCGGACATGCCCCGCCGCGCCCGGCCCGAACCACTGCTTGTTGCCGGGCACAAGGTACACGCGGCTGCGCTCCAGAATATAGCGCGCGAAGTCGTCGCTGCTGACGCCCGTCTCCCGCATATCGAAGAAGGTGACGAATGTCGCCTCCTGCTTGTCGGCATGGATGCCGGGCATAGCGTTCAGGCGGTCATACGCCATATCGCGGCAGGTTTGCAGGTGCGCCACGAACGCATCCACCCACGGGAAGCCCTTCTCGAACGCGGCTTTCATCGCTACCTGCGTCAGGCACGGCACGCCGCCAACCGTCACGCCCACGCCCGACACGTCGAATGCGCGGTCAAAGAGCGCTTTTTCCGGACAAATCAGGTATCCGCCGCGGATACCCGCCATCGAGAAGCCTTTGGAGAAGCCGTAGACCGTCATAACGTGCTGCGTGTCCTCTTTCGGGAACTCCATTAGGCTGTGGAAGGGCACTTCCGAATAGATAATGTCCGACCATACCTCGTCGTTGAGGATATACAGCCCATGTGCATTAGCGATATCCAGAATCTTCCGCAACTCCGCAACGGAATACAGCTTGCCCAGCGGATTATGCGGATTGCACAAGCAGAGCATCCGCGTTTTCGGGGTGATGTACCCTTCTAAATCGGAAAAATCCCAATGCCCACCGTGCTTCTGGCAGGGATAGTAGATAGCTTTTCCGCCCGCCATTCCGATGCTGACACCAAACATCAGGTCAACCGGGTCAAAGATGATTGCTTCGTCGCCGGGCGCAAGGACGGCCGCCGCAGCAATCTGCATGGCGCGCGCCGCGCTGTCCGTCGGAATGAACCATTCCGGCTCTGTTTTCTCATGCTTGCGTTTCCAAATGCCTTCCGCCAGCGTCTCGCGCAGCCCAGTGATGCCCAGCGGCGGCACATACGGCATGTAGCCGCCGTTCAAATATTCATGCAGCGTATCGAGTATTTCCTGCGACGGCGGAAAATCCGGATCAGCGCTCGACAGCGGGATGACGTCCTCCGGCAAGCTCGCCCAGCGCATACTGTAACTGCGCTGGCGCAGTATATCCAGCCGAACGGCGTCATCAGAGAAAAGGTTCTGCTTCATGGCTCAAGTTCCTCCATTCTCTTCCGATGCTTTGCAGGCAGCGTCGAAAGGTTTGCTTTCAGGGAAAAAAGGGAAAAATCCGTGTTTTGCATAACTTCAAGATGGAAAATTGATTTTCCATTCGTTTTGATTATACCTTGCCTTTGTTCAAATGTCAAATGTTTTTTGCACGTACGCACAAATTATTGTGTGCTAATTCGCAACTTTCTGGTACTCCGAGTTAAATTCCACTTCTATTTTTGAATAATATCGAGTAAGTGGAGTGGAAAACGCCCAAAAAACACGATAAGTACAAAATCTTTTGCGAATTAGACTTGACTGCGGCACAAAAAATTGTTAGAATACCGTCAACACGCAGGGCAAGTTCATTGCTCCAGCGTGTGAAAGAAAACGAATCCAGCTCGTCAAAAACTTGCAGGATTCAGGAAATGAACGAAGTGGAGGGCTTGAACAATGAAACGAGTTTTTTCTTTTCTGTTGACCCTCTGCCTCCTGCTCACCGCACTGCTTTCGGGCGCGGCGCTGGCGGAAGGCAGTACCCAGATCACGATTGGTCTGGTTGGCGAACCGGATACTATCATTCCGTATATGTATACGGCGGATAAGGATGCCATGGTCATCATGCAGATGATGCCGTATCTGTTCAAGCGGAACGACGAGACCAGCATCCCCGAACCGCTGATGCTGGAAAGCTGCGAATTTGATGCCGACACGCTGACGTACACTTGGAAGCTGCGTGAAGGCTACACCTGGACGGACGGCGAGCCGCTGACCATCGACGATGTGATTTTCACGCTCAACACGCTGGCAAGCGCGGATTACACCGGCGGCGCGAGTACGAACGTGTCCAGCATTGCGGGCTATGCGGAAGCGCACAGCGGCGAAACAGCGGGCATGAGCGGTGTACAGAAAGTGGACGACTACACGATGACTGTGCAGCTGAGCGCATGGGATCCCACATTCCTCGGCTACTACTGCGACCCCGGTGCGATTTTACCGGAGCATGTGCTGTCCGGCGTTTCCTTCAGCGACTGGGCAAAGACCGATTTCGCGTCACTTGGGAACACGGCGAATACATCAAGCTCGTCAAGAACGAAGCCTGGGCAGGTGAACCGGCGCAGATTGACACCGTGATTTTCCGCTTTGCTGAAAGCGCAACGACGTTCGTCAACGCCTATATGAATGGCGAAATCGACATGTTTAAGGCGCCGATTGAGGACGTAGAAACGCTGGCGTTCATGGACAACACCAAGACGTATGTCTGTTCCGGCAGTAACTATCCGCTCTACCCGAACCTCATCAAGGGTCCGCTTTCTGATGTGGAAGTACGCCGCGCCATCCTGTACTCCTACACGCCTGAGACCATTGCGAAGGCTGTTTTCGGCGATTACGGCGAAGGCTCCTACTCCGTGTTCGTGAACCGAAACTGGGCTGCGGACAAGTCCGCCTATCCCTACACCGAGGATCATGACAAGGCAAAGAGCATTCTGGAAGCTGACGGCTACGTCATGGGCAATGACGGCTACTATCAGAAGGACGGTGTGACCTTGGCGTTCACCTCCCTGTGCACCGGCAGTGAGCAGAACGACCTCCTCACCCTGTGGCAGTCCTCCCTGAAGAAGTCCGGCATTAAGGTCAACATCAAGCTGGTGGACTGGTCGGTCATGGTAGAAACCATCAGCAATCAGGAGACAGCGGATTACGGCACTTACACCTTTGGCGGCGGCGACGGCGATCCGTCCGGGCTGATGGTTCTCTACTGCTCTGACTTTGACGCTGCGAAGGGCGGCTTCAACTTCAACCGCTGCGGCGATGAAACCCTCGATGCCCTCTGGTACGCTGGTCAGGCGGAAACCGATCAGGCCAAGCGCACGGAAATCTACCACGAAATCAACACTTACATGCTGGACAACGCGCTGCTCTTCCCGTTTGTGGAAAAGAACACCGTCTGGGTTGCAAACGGCACAATTGGCGGCGTGGTCATCAACAGCCTGAGCAATCTGGTGAACCTGCCTTCCTTCACGAAGTAATCCCATCGGGGCAGACGCCCCAAGAAACCGCCTGCTGTCCGCGGACATACTTTTGTCCGCGGACAGTGTGGCATCAGACGAGGATGTGACGCAAGTTTGAAAACCCTGAGGAAAGTGCGTGCCTTTGTGGGCCGCCACTATGTGCTCAAACGTCTGCTGCAAATGATTCCAATTCTCTTCGGCATCACGCTGCTGACGTTTCTCATCATGAAAATCGCGCCCGGCTCGCCGCTGCAGACGATGATTAACCCGAAGCTGTCCATGGAGGACATTCAGGCGGCAGAGGATGCGCTGGGACTCAACGACCCCATTTATGTGCAGTATTTCAAGTGGCTGGGGCAGATTCTTCAGGGCAATCTGGGTTACAGCGTTATGAGCGGCCGCAGTGTGACGGACATCATCACCGAGCGCATCGGTCCGACACTCCTTCTCACGCTCACGTCCTACGCCATCAGTCTGCTGTTCGGTCTGATTTTCGGCATTTATTCCGCGACGCATTCCGGCTCTGTCGGTGATTACATTTTGACGGTGCTGGCATTCATCGGCGTGGCTGTGCCGAGTTTCTTCCTTGCGCTTGGCTCTGTGTACGTGTTCAGCCTAAAGTTAGGCTGGTTCCCAACTGGCGCCATG
>OMEQ01001412.1_pt1 | contig 11145 bp, 8 predicted proteins | sample 1645451 | NCBI WGS metagenome assembly OMEQ01 (sample SAMEA103958142, study PRJEB25191) | human gut metagenome | biome: human-associated habitat [ENVO:00009003]; feature: intestine environment [ENVO:2100002]; material: feces | place: Germany | collected 2013/2015
CGCTGAAGAAGTAGTCAGCGACGTCTTTCTGGATGTATGGAGACACCGGGAAGAAATAGATGAAATCAAGAATATAAAAGCTTGGTTGCTCACATTAACTCATAACAAAGCCATCTCCTATCTGAGAAAAGCGGAAAATTCAAGTGAAATTGCCTCATGGGAAGAAATAGATGATTTTCAAATAATCGGAAATCTGCAAACTCCCGATGAAGAGATGATCAGCAAGGAAGAGATAGCTCAAATCAATAGCCTCATTCAAACACTTCCTCCAAAATGCAAGGTAGTCTTCGCTCTTGCCAAGATAGAACGCCTACCCTATAAAGAAATAGCCGATATGCTGAATATCTCGGTTAAGACCATTAACGTCCACGTTGCCAAAGCATTAGAGATCATTTCAAATGGTCTGAAAAAATAAATCAGAAAATAATCTAAAAAAAAAATGGAATCCGAATAGGACATTCTCAAGTAAACTGCGTCTTTATTAATGTAATCCTATTAAAATAATGAGAAAGAATAAGTTTAAATCATTTGCTTCACGCCTGAATAAGGATGGCGATCATCCGGAAAAGATATCATTTGAATCTCCGGAAGAACAAGCCGAATATGATAAGCTCGACTTTCTCTGGAACCGATGTCTCCCCGAAGAAACGGGTGAACCGGATATATGGGCAAAAGTGCAGGCAAAAATAAATGCCGACAACACTCCGGTCCGTCTTGCCTTGAAGAGCAATAAGACGGCAAGGTTGTTCAGTATTCTGAAATATTCGGCAGTTGCAGCTTCTGTAGCCCTGTTAATAGGAGCCGGCTGTTTTCTTTTATTGAATGATGAAGAGAGACATGATCTGAATAAAATAGCACAAAGTCTGCAAACAGAAATTCCACAGGATATAAAAGAAGTTACGCTGGTGGTTTCGGATCAAAAGAAGATAGAATTGGACAATAATGCCCAGATCGTCTATTCGGCAACAGGTCAGGTGCAGGTCAACTCTAATAAACTTGTGGAAGATGACATTAAAGAGGAATACAATCAGATTATTGTCCCGAAAGGTAAGCGTTCACAGATTGTCTTAGCCGATAACAGTAAAATATGGATCAATTCCGGGAGTAAAGTTATCTATCCCCGTGCATTTGAAGGGAAATACAGAGAAATTTATGTGGAAGGAGAAGTGTATCTGAACGTAACACATGATACTTCGAAACCGTTTATCGTGAATACTTCCGGATTTGAAGTACGCGTTTTGGGTACATCCTTCAACATATCGGCTTATAAAAATCAGGAAAAAGCCGCAGTCGTATTGGTAGAAGGTTCGGTCAATGTAAAAGACCAACAAAATCATCATATAAAGATGGTACCTAACGAGAAAGTAGAACTTAATCAAGAAGGTATATCAGGAAAAGAAAAAGTAAATGCCCGTGATTATATCAGCTGGATTGACGGGATATGGACCTTGCAGGGAGAAAGCCTAAAGCAAGTTTTGTTACGGCTGCAAGATTATTACGGACAAAACATCCGGTGTGATGCTGAGATAGAGAATGAACAAATGTTTGGTAAACTCTTTTTAAATGATGATTTAAATCAGGTAATGAAGTCAATTCTATCTATCTTGCCTGCCGAATACACAATGAAAAACAATGTAATCTATATAGAATAATACAAGTAAAATAAACAAATGTTTAACCTTAAAAAACACACATTATTATGTAGAAAGAAAGCAGATAAAAAAAGAAAATCGGATAATACGCCCATATTATCCGACTCTAATGACTTTTTATTAAATCACAAACTTTTAATGATTAACTAAAATCAATGTAAATGTATGAAAAAGAAAGCAATTCCTTGTCATAAGGCAGGGAGGATTACGTCCTTTTTTTTATTAATTAGTATTTTTTTACTTATACCGAGTATCACTACTCCGGTTTATGCTGTAGAAACTTATACCCAGCAAACTGTTTTTACGCTTCACGCAACTAATAAAACAGTAAAAGAAGTGTTTGAATACATCGAAAAAAACAGTGAATTTGTCGTTTTGTATTCAAAAGATCTTTTACCTGTACTGCAGAAGAAAGTGTCTGTTTCGATAGATAAACAGAATGTAGAATCGATTTTGAATATCTTGTCTAAAGAAGCGGGATTGAAGTACAACATCAACGACCGTCAGATCACAATTACCAAAGCTACGGCAGAAGCACCTCAACAGGAAAAAAAAATCAAAATCACCGGTCAGGTTCTTGACGAAAACGGAGAAGGGATTCCGGGAGCAAATATCGTAATAAAAGGCAATAGTACATTGGGAACAGTAACCAATGTCGAAGGGAACTTTACATTAATGGCTCCGGAAAATAGCACATTAGTAGCCTCCTTTATCGGATATACCCCTGTTGAAATTCCGCTAAAAGGGAAAAAGGTAGTTGTTTTCAAATTGGTACCTGACGCCCAGAGTCTGGAAGAAGTAGTGGTAGTAGGATTCGGAACACAGAAAAAAGCCAGTGTTGTAGGTGCTGTACAATCCATCAAACCGGCTGAACTTCGAGTACCTTCCAGTAACCTGAGTACATCATTTGCCGGACGTATAGCAGGCGTGATTTCTATGCAACGCACCGGTGAGCCGGGTGCTGATGGAGCAAACTTCTGGATACGCGGTGCCGCAACTTTCAGTGGAACGACTGATCCTCTGATCTTCATCGATGGTGTCGAAGTTTCGGCAGGAGATATGAACGCTATTCCCTCGGAAGCTATCGAAAACTTCTCAATATTGAAAGATGCCTCGGCTACAGCCCTCTACGGAGCACGCGGTGCCAATGGTGTCATCCTGATCACTACCCGAACCGGTAAAGATCTTGAAAAAGCACGCATCAATGTACGCATCGATAATACATTTACCGCACCGACACGTACACTCAAACTGGCAGATGCAGTAACAGCCATGAAATTGAGAAATGAAGCCATTCTGACCCGTAACCCGGATGGTACACCGGCTTTCTCAGATGATAAAATTCAAGGAACGCTTGAAGGCAGAAATCAGTATGTATATCCCAACGTTGATTGGTTCGACTATATGTTTAAAGACTACTCCATGAACCAATCAGCCAACCTGAATGTAATGGGTGGTACAAAGAAAGTAGACTATTTCATCAGCGCCTCCATCAATAATGATAATGGTATGCTGAAAAAAGATCCGAATAACACATTCGACAACAATATACAGAATCTTCGCTACTCGTTCCAAAGTAACGTGAGAGCATGGTTGACATCAAGTACCAAAGTAAATGTGAGAATCAACTCGCAAATAGTCAATTACAATGGTCCGTCAACCAGTATGGACGATTTGTATCAATGTATTTTGCACCTGTATATCCGAATATCAACCGTGAAGATCACACTATATTCGGAAACAAATCAGGTGGTCCTATCGGTTCCGGAGGATTCAGTATTTATCGCAACCCTTATGCAAGTATGGTACAAGGTAGTTCTAAGCAAAGCGCATATACCATTAATACGGCTTTCGAACTGGAACAGAAACTTGACTTCCTTACCAAAGGATTGAATTTTAAAGCACTGGTTTCTTTTAAAAACTGGTCGAAGACGACTGTCAATCGCTCCTTTTCACCTTACTTTTATGAATTACAGAATCCTCAGGAGCAAGAAGACGGAAGCTATCTTTATGATTATAACTCTATCAGTAAGGGACGTACCGCTCTTGAGACATCGACTTCCACTACTGGCGACCGTCTGATGAACCTGCAGGCTACACTGAACTATCAGCGCATGTTCGGTGATAAACATGATGTCGGAGCAATGTTGGTATATCTTCAGCGCGAATACAATCTGAACAATCCTGACAATAACTATTACAATACATTGCCGGAACGTAATCAGGGGCTGGCCGGACGTGTTACCTATGCTTATGACGGACGCTATTTGGCTGAATTCAATTTCGGCTACAATGGTAGTGAGAACTTCGAAAAAGGAAGCCGTTACGGATTCTTCCCTTCACTCGCTGTCGGCTATCTTATCTCCAACGAGAAATTCTTCGAACCATTGACAAAAGTTATCTCCAACTTAAAAATACGCGCTTCGTACGGATTGGTAGGTAATGCGGATATCGGCTCCAACCGTTTCCCCTATCTTACTAAAGTAGATTTGGGTGGAGCCGGATTTGTATTCGGTGACCAGTGGCAAACCTCATCTAACGGAGCTACCATCACTACTTACGGAGCTGAAAAGGTGACATGGGAAATCGGTAAAAAGTATAATGTAGGATTCGACCTGGGATTATTCAACAAATTAAGCCTCAACGTAGATTTCTTTAGAGAAGACCGTAAAGACATCTTCCTTAGACGTAATACAATCCCTGCAGAAAGTGGTATCACCGGAGATCTCCGACCCTATGGTAATCTGGGTAAGGTACGCAATCAAGGCGTTGACATGTCATTGGACTATAATCACGCTGTCAGCAAAGACTTCATGATCTCTGCCAAAGGTACTTTCACATACGCTAAGAACCAATATATGGAAATAGACGAACCGGACTACGAATATGCATACATGTCACAAGTAGGACGCCCCCTGAATCAGTATAAAGGCTATATTGCATTAGGACTCTTCAAAGATCAGGAAGAGATTGACAACAGTCCAAAACAAATACTAACCGGAGTTGTGCAACCGGGTGATATTAAATATGCAGACCTCAATAATGACGGAAAGATCGACGGAAACGATCAAACTTACATTGGTAATCCGGAATTACCCCAAATCAGCTATGGTCTGGGAGTCAGTATCCAGTACAAAAAATGGGATGCTTCCATCTTCTTTCAAGGAGTAGGCAAAAGAAGCATCATGTTGAGCGACATCCATCCTTTCGGTGGAGAATCGTATGGTGTCATGCAATTTGTTGCCGATAATCATTGGACAGAGGCAAACCCGAACCCCGAAGCAATGTATCCGAGACTGACAAACGGGAAAAACAACAATAATAACCCCAACTCTACTTACTGGCTGAGAGATGGTTCGTATATCCGACTTAAAAACGTGGAATTAGGATACTCTTATAAATTTTTACGTGCCTATATCAGCGGACAAAACCTGCTGACATTCTCTAAATTTAAATTATGGGATCCGGAGCTCTATACCTCAAACGGATTAAAATATCCGACACAAATCATGGGTTCCATCGGTTTACAGTTCACTTTTTAAAAATCTGAATAATTATGAAACTAAAAAATATAATTGTAGCTTTACTAATCGGAGCTAGCTTACACTCTTGTGATTATCTGGACATTGTACCCGATGACACCCCTATTTTGGCTGATGCGTTCAAGAACGAACAGACTGCCGAGAACTTTGTCTTCGCCTGCTATTCTTTCATTCCCAATTATCTGAACTTCCGTCAGAACTTCAGTTGGTGCACAACTCCGGAAACTGTCGGATCTGCCCACTGGACCACTACTTGGTTCACCTTTATGAGAATGCAACAAGGATTGTACAATTCTGCTGATCCGATCATTGATGTGTGGCAAAGTTCATACAACGGTATCCGCCAATGTTATACGTTCTTGGATAATATTGATGATGTAAAGCCATCACAAATCTCAGAGGCAGACCTCGCAGCCAAGAAAGTACTTTGGAAAGGTGAAGTAAAATTTCTGATTGCCTACTACCACTACCTGCTATTACAGAACTACGGTCCTATAGTCATACTGGACGAAGCAATCCCTCTTAATGCACCCAAAGAAGAACTTTTCAAGCCGCGTGTACCCTATGATGAATGCGTTAGCCGAATTGCTCAAATGTTCGATAATGCCTCTGCCGACCTGCCTATGACAGTGAAAGCTTCCAACTACGGTCGTGCTACAAAAGTCATTGCACAAGCACTAAAGGCAAGAATGTACTTGTACGCAGCCAGCCCACAGTTCAATGGGAATGCTGATATGTATAAGAATTTCAAGAACAAGGACGGACAGTTGCTCATGAACCTGACTTATGACAAGAATAAATGGAAAACTGCCATGGACGAATGTAAAAAGGCAATCGACATGGCACATCAAGCCGGAGCAGAATTGTATAAGTATACAAAGAAAGGTAATCTGCCGGAATTCAACCAAGCCATTGCCAATGCACGTAACCTGGTTGTAGACGCATGGAATAAAGAACTGATCTGGGGATATAGTGGCTGGAAAGAAACATGGGCCGATGGAAACTCTATTCAAACACACGTAATTCCCAAAGGTATCAGTACTTCCTCGGGAGCACCTTATGGAGCTTTAGGTGCAACGGCTTTCAGTGCGGACATGTATCTGACCAAGAACGGACTTCCGATAGATGAAGATCCGGAGTTTGATTATGCACATCGTTTCACAGTAGCCGAAGGGGATTCGGTAGCAGTGCTCCATCGCAACCGTGAACCACGTTTCTATGGTTCTATCGGCTTCAACCGCGGGGACTACCTGATCAACGGAGACACCATTAACCTCAAAATGCGCTTCAAAGAGCAAAATGGAACACGTGATGCGGGAAGTGACCAATTATATGGATCGTATGCTATCGCCAAACTGGCTCATCCAGAAACTTTTGTTAGTGGTACCAGCAACTCTCTGGTAGCTTTCCCTTTCCCTATCATCCGCTTAGGAGAATTGTATTTGGACTATGCAGAGGCTTACTTTGAATACAATGGAACACTGGAAGGAGATGCACTTACTTACTTCAACCTGATCCGCCAGAGAGCCGGTATTCCTAATGTAGAAGTTTCCTACAAAGGACTTCCGTCCGGAGACAAACTTCGTGAGGTAATTCATCGTGAAAGAACCATAGAGCTGATGTTCGAAGGACATATGTCATACGACTATCGCCGTTGGCTGATTGCCCTGAAAGAATGGAGCGGTATGGAAAATGGTATGATCGGATTGAACTCTTACGGTACAACCAACGAAGAGTATTATAAAAATGCACGTTTGGATGCTCAACCATTCATCTTCAGGGATGAACAGTATTTGAGTCCGATCAAACAGGATTACCTGAATGTAAATTCAAATCTGGTCCAGAATCCGGGTTGGTAATTCATCTTTCCTAATAATATAAATTAGCCTGTATATACCTACCACCGGACAGGGATATACAGGCTATTTTACCTTACAAAAACAACACCTTATGAAAAAGAAGAAAGTTACTACTTATTGCTGCCTCCTGTTATTGGCAAGCTTTTTCACAACTGTCACGGCACAAAACACAAATACTCCCATGATGGGGTGGAGTTCATGGAACACCTTCCGAGTACATATTAATGAAGAACTAATTAAAGAAACAGCTGATGCCATGGTCAACCGGGGTCTGAAGGATGTAGGCTATGGATATGTGAACATAGACGACGGATACTTTGGAGGACGAAATTCGGAAGGACGTCTTTTTGCCAATAAGAAAAAATTCCCGAATGGGATGAGAGTCCTGTCCGACTATATTCATTCAAAAGGATTGAAAGCCGGTATATATTCTGATGCGGGCAGCAACACTTGTGGCTCCATCTATGACGCAGATACACTCGGTATCGGTGTAGGACTTTGGAAACACGACGATATAGACCGCCAAACCTTCCTCAAAGACTGGGGATATGATTTCATTAAAATAGACTGGTGTGGCGGTGAAGCAACCGGACAAAGTGAGCAGCAACGTTATACGGATATCTACAAAGCGATCAGACGGACAGGACGGACAGATGTTCGATATAATATATGCCGTTGGCAGTTTCCGGGCACTTGGGCTACCCAGTTGGCAGGTTCCTGGCGAATCCATACAGACATCAATCCACGATTCACAACAATCGACCGAATCATTGAAAGAAATCTCTACTTAGCACCTTACGCAAGCCCGGGGCACTATAATGACATGGATATGCTTGAAGTAGGAAGAGGGCTCACGGAAGACGAAGAAAAAACTCATTTTGGAATATGGTCTATCTTGTCCTCCCCGTTAATGATCGGATGCGATCTTCGTACAATTCCTGAAAAAACTTTATCGATCATTACCAATAAGGAAGTGATCGCATTAAATCAGGATTCATTAGGTCTGCAGGCTGAAGCCATTGAACGGGGAAAAGACTATCTGATTTTATCAAAAGCCATTCAGAAACGTGAAGGCAAACTACGTGCAGTAGCACTATATAACAGAAGCAATACAGATCAGCAGATCAGAGTCGATTTCGATAAGCTCTATTTATCAGGGGATGTACGAGTGAGAGATCTATGGAACCATCAAGAAATGGGAACATTCACCGATTACTATGAAACGCTAGTTCCTGCACATGGAACAGCTTTAATAAGACTTGAAGGTAGCAAACGTCACGACCGGACATGTTATGAAGCTGAATATGCTTTCATGCAAGAATTTCTGCCAGACAACAAACAGGCAGCTCATTTTACACCAAAATCAGGAGCCTCAGGAGAATATATTATGAAAAATCTTGGAAATTCACCTTCCAATTGGGCAGAATTCAGAAACGTGTATATTAGCAAAGGAGGAGATTATCAACTTAAGTTAACTTATTATTCAGGTGATAAACGCGATATCCAAATAGCTGTAAACGGAACAGAATATAAACAGTCTAACCTTTATTCCGGTACATGGGATCAAGCAGCTACAACAACTATCAAGGTTAAACTTCGCAAAGGCTATAACACGATACGTCTGTATAATTCGTACGGGTGGGCACCCGATATTGATAAAATGGAAATCATCAAAGGTCGTTAACAATAGGTAAACATATAATCCATACGAGTGTTACAGACTTCCGTAGCACCCGTATGGTCTTTATGATTACTTTGTTATTCCAAGAACACAGCCGTCCCACTAGCAGTTACCATCAACATACTGCCACTTCCCCCAACTGTTTCGTAATCCAAATCAACTCCGATCACAGCATTAGCGCCCATTTGGCGAGCCTGTTCAGACATTTCTTTCAAAGCAGTATCTTTTGCCTCACGAAGCACTTCTTCGTATGAACCGGAGCGTCCGCCTACTATATCACGAATACTGGCAAAAAAGTCACGGAAGACATTGGCACCTATAATAGTTTCTCCGGACACAATGCCATAATAAGTGGTTATTCGTTTTCCTTCGATGATTGGAGTGGTTGCTAATAACATAATTCTTGTTTCATTTAGAGGTTTATATTAATATTAGACGATAAAGAAAGAAAAAGGTTGCAGGAATCCTTCATTTATTATCTATTTATACGGATCGGTCGTTGGAAGTAATACTGTACGGTACTTGCTCCGCCTTCCCTTGGTTGACGGAGGAAAAACAGACCTCCTCCCCAAAAAAGTTAAAGACAGAGCCCTAAAGTCATTCAACACATTTCAGCAAGCCCCTATCAAACATAAAAAAATGTCGCAAAAGCAACAACTTTCACGACACTTCAATATCTGTCAGAATACACATGCCTCAGAACATCTTACTGACCCGTTCGATACCAGCTACAAGAGCATCAACTTCCTCTTTTGTATTATACACGGCAAATGAGGCGCGAACCGTACCTTCAATGCCTAAACGACGCATTAACGGTTCTGCACAATGGTGTCCCGTACGGACAGCAATGCCCAATCGATCAAGCAAGGTACCCAGATCCAAATGGTGTATATCGCCTACCAAGAATGAAATTACACTGCTTTTATGCTCAGCCTCACCAAAAATACGCATATTCGGAATTTCTTTCAGCCGTTGCATAGCATAAACTGTAAGCTCATGTTCATGTAATGCTATTGGGTCTAAGCCAATACCTGTGACATAGTCCAGCGCTTTGGCAAGCCCGGTAGTGGCAATATAGTCTGGGGTTCCAGCCTCGAATTTAAATGGTAATTCACCGAAGACAGTCTTTTCAAATGAGACAGACTGAATCATTTCTCCTCCACCCTGATAAGGCGGAAGACGTTCGAGCCAATCTTCCTTTCCATATAAGACGCCTATTCCGGTAGGCCCATATATTTTATGACCTGAGAAAACAAAGAAGTCAGCATCCAAATCCTGTACATCCACCTTCATGTGAGGAATGGATTGAGCACCGTCAATCATAACAGGTACTCCATGAGCATGTGCCGTGGCAATCATCTCTTTCACCGGATTGATTGTTCCCAGTACATTGGACACTTGGGTTACGCTGACAATCTTAGTACGTTCAGAAAAAAGATTTTCGTACTCTTCAAGTAACAGCTCACCTTTATCATTCATCGGAATGACTTTAATCGCAATCCCTTTACGGGCCGCCAACAACTGCCAAGGTACGATATTACTGTGGTGTTCCATCACTGAAACAATCACCTCATCACCCTCTTGCATGAACTCTTCACCAAAACTGGAGACAATTAAATTAATGCTCTCCGTTGTCCCGCGAGTGAAAATGACCTCACGAGTACTACGGGCATTAATGAACTGACGTACAGTCTCACGTGAAGCCTCATGCAGCTCCGTCGCCTGCTGAGACAAGAAATGAACTCCCCGATGTACATTCGCATTGACCGAATAATATTCGTCTACAATCGAATCGATCACCAGGCGAGGCTTCTGAGTAGTCGCACCGTTATCTAAATAAACCAAAGGCTTGCCATATACCGTACGGCTAAGTATGGGAAAGTCCTCACGTATCTTATGAATATTCATTTTATCACTGATTATTTGCAAATAGAACATCCCTGGCACTTATTCAGTTCACCGCGGAAACGTTTTTCAACCAACAAATGCAGACGATCTTTCAACGCCTCCAGACGAATGGTATCAATCACCTCGTTGACAAATGCAAACATCAGCAACAGACGGGCCTCCTTTTCGGCGATACCACGAGCACGCATATAGAAAAGAGCGTTTTCATCCAGTTGACCTACAGTAGCTCCATGAGAGCATTTTACATCGTCGGCATATATCTCCAGTTGCGGCTGAGTATACATACGGGCATCACGAGTAGCACAGAGGTTACGGTTTGTCTGCTGAGAACTGGTATGTTGCGCATCAGGACGTACCAGTACCAAACCGGCAAAAGCTCCCACAGACTGATCGTCAAGAACATATTTAAACAACTCATTGCTGGTACAATTCGGCACGGCATGATCTATCGAGGTATTATTGTCCACGTGTTGGTTTTTATCAGCAATGGCCATACCACAAAG
>OMEQ01001416.1_pt1 | contig 11133 bp, 8 predicted proteins | sample 1645451 | NCBI WGS metagenome assembly OMEQ01 (sample SAMEA103958142, study PRJEB25191) | human gut metagenome | biome: human-associated habitat [ENVO:00009003]; feature: intestine environment [ENVO:2100002]; material: feces | place: Germany | collected 2013/2015
TCTCTATATTGATTTGAAATTAGAAAATATTATTTATTATCAGAATCGTTTTTATTTAATTGATTTTAATGCATGTATTGAGAATCATTCGCGTGTTGCGATTATGGCATCTAAATCCAATTGTGCTCCTGAATTAATGAATCTTCGTGAAAAGGATGTTCGCTGTGATATCTATGCACTTGGCTCTTTAGTACATGAGCTATTTGGATTTTGGATGATGCCCATTGTGTTTTTGTGTCATCAAAAACAAGAAAGAAGAATTTCTCATTTATCTACTTTTAAGACAATGATTGTTTTACATATGTTCATTCACATCTTGGTTGTACTTTCTTTATGTATTCTGTCTGTCTTCTTAATTTTAAAAAGTACAAGTCCAAAAAATGTGTTTGATGCCTACTATTATCATCATAATATTGCCTTGTTTGAAAAGGCATATCATGAATCGGATCAAAAAGATCGTTTATATACATGGGTTTTAAATGGCTGGATCTTAGATGATGTATACCAAAATGAACAAGCATCCATATTTTTGATGAAGGAGGCGATTTCTACGAGTGATGCGACATTGATTCAATATGTATATGATCGTGTGTCTTTAAAAAAGGGGTCAAAACTGGAAACTTTCGTTATGATGTATTTAAAACCCAACGCAATTCGTGTGAATCGATGTATGACTTTGGCAAATGAGGGCAACATGTTATTAAAAGATAAGCTTGATATATATAACCAGTGTCTACAAATCGCAATTCATGAAGAGTTTAAGATTTCATTAACGCCTGTGCGTACTTGGTTAGAGAGTGTGGATGAATCACAGCTATTGAAGTATACAAAAGAATTTGAAGATTTAGGATGTAATTACTTAGAATATTTACTTTTATTACGAAATAAGGAGGGTGAGATCATGGAAGTACCTGTGGTGTTTGTTGATCATTTAAAAAGTAATCGATGGAATGATATATATGCGTTTTGGAGGAGTTTATGATTTGGATGCAGGATGTAGCTTATACTGACTATATTTATTGGCAGGAAACAAATTCGTTTATCAATGGTGTAGCTTCATCGAGTCAAAATATAGAATTGTTTTTTGACAAGAAAGTAGACCGGGATTCTAGTTTAGTTATTTATGATGGAAAACAAGTGGATCTAAGTCACGATCATATTTATATTGATGTTCAAAAAGAAGGTGTTACACAACTCGTTTATATATTAAAAGATGTGGATGGTTATGCTTTAGAACAAGGTGAAAAATCCATTCTTTTAGATACAACGATTCCAGATATTGTAGTTAAGGTAAAGAATCATAATATTATGGATGTTTTGCCTTTAGAAAATAAAGAAACAATTCATGTTGAGATTCTAGAAGAAAACTTAAAAAGTGTAGAAGTGTATTTAGATGATGAAAAAATGGATTGTGAAGGCAAAGAATTTGATATAGATGTGACAAGTCAAAATCATACATTAAGCATTCTTTGTAGAGATGTTGCGGGCAATGAAGTAGAACGAAAGATTGATATATTACCAATCGTGTTTCCTGAATGCGAGTTAAAGGACACGTTATATACAAAAGAGAATAAGATGGATCTTAAATTTGATGGAATTTGTGAAATGCCATTTTATTTGAAGGTATATTGTGGACAAGATTTATGTTATTCTCTGGATTTAGAAAATCGAGATGCAATAACAGTTGATTTTACTTCAAATGGAACGTATACATTTGTTCTAGAACATAAGGAATATCCTCAAATTAAAAAAGCATTAGAAGGATCGATAGTATATTCAAACATAACTCCCATCATCACTTTACAGCCATCAAGTAAAGTTTCAAATGAAGATGTATTTGTAGGTTTAAATTGGTATGTTCCATATATAAAGAAAGCTTATGTGGATGTAGAACTCGATGGAATCAAAGATCGTCATCCGTTTAATGAAGAAATTTGTTTAAAGGCTGTAGAAAATAAAGATTTATTCTATAAAGTTTTTGCGTATGCCAGGGACGCCTTTGGAAATGAAGTTTCGGATATGGTTATTGTACGTATTGATAAGCGGGCTCCATCAACAAGTTTGTATTTAAATAATGAACAGGTATTGGATAAAAAAATAATTAAGAAATTACCTGAATTTGAATTTTTGATCGATGACAATCGTGCAAATATGCGTATTGAATATTACATAAATGGTGTATTGATGGATATGGATATCGAAAAAAGTATTCAATCGTATGATTAAAGATGATGTGTTAAAGGTTAAAACGTACACTTATGATGCATTATCAAATTTTGAAATAAAAGAATATGAATTTATGTTTAGTCCAGATTAGAAAAAAATACAAAAGTTCTTACTTCAAAATTGAAGCCGAAGATTCATTATGTGCGAAAAAAGAATAAAGTACAAATTTTTTCCAAAGATCAGATTGAATCTTGTTTTGTGAATGGAAAGAAGATTGCGATTCAAAAAGATGTGTTGGGACATGATTTTGTGGAAATATCATTAAAAAAATCAAAAACGACCATTGAAGTCAAAGCTAAAAATGATTCGGGTGTTACTACGATAAAGAAATCAGAAATTAAAAAACCAATCTTAAAAAAATCATTTCTAAAACAATTGTGGATTTGGATTCAGCGAGTCTTTAAATTATGATCAAGCTTTGGATATATACAAAGGATCATTGTGCATGGTTTGATGTAGATTCCATTCATGAATATGACAGGTTTCAATTTGAGAGAAGAAATCAAGGTGTTTGTATCTTTTACAAACAAAATAAAAAAGTATTAAAATGCAATGAATCTTGTATCTTGGATCATACAACTTTCTTTCTTGATGAAAAACAAAGTACACAATGTCATTTTCCAATAGAGACTTCTATTCAAGTGGGAAGAAGTAGCTTGTGTAATATACAGTTGTATAAAAGTGGAGTATCCAGGTTTCATTTTAAAATTGAAAAGGATGTATTGACAGACTTAGATAGTTTAAATGGTACATATGTGAACACTAAGCGTGTACATTCATATAAGTTAAACATGCAGGATGAAATTGTGATTGCGAATGTTCGTATGATTTATTTTAAAAATTATCTGCTTGTAGATATGGTGGATAATCCTTTTGAAAATAAGGATTTAAAACGAGAAGAACCCATGTTCTATCCATCCAATTTAAATGTTCAATTACCAACAATACAAACGTGGGACATACAGATGCCACAAATCCATCGTGTAGTTTGTAAACAGAGTCTTTTTAGTGCTATTGGGCCATCGTGTATGATCGCAAGTTCTGGTTTTATTTCTTCTATTTTGATTGGGTATCTTCAAAAACAAAGCGTGGAAACACTATTCATGAGTATGATCAGCTCTTTAACAATGGCTGTAACATTTATGATTTATGGTTTATATAATCGAAACTATCAATATAAATTGAGCGTAAAAGAAAATCAGAAAAGTCTAGATATGTATGATGGATATTTAAAACGAATGTATGAAAAAGAGGGCTTGTTGAAGCATGATTTTGAAAAGAAGGTAAATCTATATATCAAAAAGTACGTGGATACTTTTAAACATGAAACGAAGGATATTGTTTATGTGGGGTGCACAAAATTAAAGTGGTGTGCTATTTCATATCGTGAAGTGTCTTATGAACATGCATTAAATGATTTAATTCAAAAAAGAGAGCGATTGATAGAATCTTTAAATTCCAAAATACTACAACCTGTCTTCTTAAAAAAAGGGGAAGTGTGTTGGATCAAAGGGAATATAGAAGAGAGCTTGATTTTGTTTGAGAACTATTTGTGGTATTCAAATACGATGCGTAAGTGGTTGTGGCTGCAAGATTTTGATGAAATAAAAGATGTTTTATTGAATCCATTTTGTATTGTGAATGAAAAGTCGAATTCAGAATTCATAGTGGTTACTATGGATTTAAAATGTCAGCCGAAAGAGTATTATTGTTTGATCTATATAGGAAAGAAAGAACCATCCTTCCATTATGACTATTGTATTCAAAATATATGTATTTCCAATATAAATAAAGATCAAAAAAGATATCTTTTAAAATCACAGAATATGGACTTTTATCAAGAGCTGATTGCGAATGGACCCATTCGAAAAGAGCGCTATGTGATGAGGGTTCCTGTTGGAATGCGTGAATCCAATCAAATTGTGTATATGGATTTTCGTAAATATGGATCTCACGGATTGGTTGCGGGTATGACTGGATTTGGAAAAAGTGAATTTATAAGTTTTTTGTTGATGATGATGATTTGGCATAATGCTCCAAGTCAATTTCAATATATATTAATTGATTTTAAAGGAGGTGCTTTTGGACAGCCATTTTATGAATTTGCGCATTGTGCAGGAATTGTTACAAATCTGGATGCACAATCCATGGAACGCTTTTTTATGAGTATGAATTATGAACTGGAAAAAAGGCAACGCTTATTTTTAGCGGCAAAAGTAGCCGATATCAATGCCTATAATGAAACACACACACTCTCGCATCTATGGATATTTGTGGATGAGTTTGCGCAATTAAAGACTCGTTTTCCGCAATTTATGTCACAACTTCAAGAAATTGCACGTATTGGAAGGTCTTTAGGGATACATTTAGTTCTAAGTACACAAAAACCTTTAGGAATTGCGTGGATAAGTACAAGTTTGTAGGCTTCGAATGATAACCGTTTGGCATTAACAGAATAAGTACAAGTTTGTAGGTTTAGTGTTAAGACCTAATGGTATTCAGTCGATAAGTAGTACAAAAGACTATTCGCCAATATATTTTATATCAACATAGCCTTTGAAAACACGTACTTCTTTGATAAGTGAGCGCCAGAACACGGCTTTCTTTTTGTTGCTCAATTTCCAATAAATATTGAGTGCATTGTCGTCCAGTTTGATTCTTTTTGAGTTGATAAGTTGGCGTTTAATATCGTTGATTTCGTCATTGACTTTCTGCTTTTTGTCAACGAATTGCTGCTTGCTCAGGTCGCCTTCAGCATACATTTCCTTCAAACGATCAAGCTTTTTTTCTAGCTTTGTGATATCAGATTTCTTAACCTTAATTTCGTTTTCAAGTTCTAAATCAACGTTGCATTTGGTCAAGTCTTCATGCACTTGAGAAATCAATAGCTTCTCGATGTTTTTTTCAGAAATGGTAATACAAGTCTTGTTTCGCTCGGAGCTTCTGGCGTTACACCTATAATTTAAATATAATTTGCCATTGTCATGACGAGGAGCGCCAACCATTGTGGACCCGCAATATCCACACTTTAGCAAGCCTCTAAACATATAATCATACTTACGAGGCTTACCGCCAGCACGTTCATTGAGTATATCTTGCACTGCTTCAAACACTGGAATATCAACGATTTGTGGATAGGTTTTATTCCCAATGTAATTGTTATTGCGGAGCAAGTATCTCATTCGCTGTTCGGTAAAAGCGTCACGTCCATTCGCACGTTTGTCTTTTTCTTTAAGATAATCACCATACTTTTTATTGAATAAAACCTTTGTCTGACTGACAGAGTGAGTAGCTAAAAACGTGTCAAAAGCGTACTTAACCATCTTGGCTTCTTCAGGAATAATCACTACTTTTTTTGGTTCAACTTTGTACCCCAAAGCACAACATCCGCTACATGGTTCACCTAGTTTTTTCTTGTTAGCAAAGGTCTCATTGATTCGCTCTGAGGCGTGTTCTCGTTCGTTTGCAGCAAGACCAAGCAGGACTGTTAGAATTAATTTACCGTTGGCGGTTGTCGTGTCGATGTCTAAGTCATGGATACATTTAACGCCGATATTTTTGTCATTCCAGTCATTAATAACCGATAATCCGTCTACGGTGCTACGTGTCAAACGGTCCAGCCTGCAAGTCAAAACCACCTCGCCAGACTTTAAATCTTTCAACAATTTTTGGAATGCAGGACGCTTAAGAGTTCCGCCGGAAAAGCCATTATCTTCGTAGTATTCAAGAACATTCAAATCATTCTTAGCACAATACTCGTATAACTGTTCCTTCTGAGCTCCGATTGACTGCCCGTTACGACGTTGTTCGTCTGTAGAAACACGAGTATACAACCTTACATTATCCATCTTATCTCTCCTTTCTAACACCTTTTTTTCATTCAAAAACGTAGTCAAAAACAGCATTCAGTACTCGAAAAACTTTTTCTTTTTGGGTTATATCAAGTCTACTTATTCCCCTTGAAAACCGCTCTAAATCTTCTTGAGTAGGTCTTCGAAACTCCTTTTGTTTACCCAGAAAATAGTCAACATCAACGTTGTATACACGGCTTAATATTGATAAATTTTCAAGCGAAATTGGGCGCTGACCAGATTCATAAGACCTCATTGTAGACTCGGCAACGCCTATCATCTGCCCACCATAAACAATTGATTTTCCAGCGTGTTTACGTGCAAGCTGAAGCCTTTTTCCGACTAGTTTATCAAAGTCACTCATACATTTTTCTCCTTTCTAAGATAGGTTGTTGATACTATCTGTATAAATTATATAGCCAAAAAGATACAGGACGCAACCCCACTTCTTAGTGAATTTGAGGACAACTTTTGGAAGGTACATCAACTTTTCAAAAGTTAGCAAAATCACTGGAAAGTTGATGGACTCTCCGTAAGAAGTAAATAACTAACTAAATAAAAAGTTAAGAAAACCCAGTATTTTTCCACGAAAAAGCCAAATATTTTAACTTCCAAGCAACAACTCCTTTTTTTCAACTTTTCGAGCTTTTTTTTAAGTTTTAGCCATTTCTCGCATTTTGTGGATTTTTGAGCGAATTTTAAGGGGCTTTGACATGGATGTTTACACCGTCCAAAATCATGTCCAAACACGGGCTGTAAGCCCTAGTAATTGCACCAAACAAACCCAACCAAACACCACGGGTTCAAGCTCCGAACGGCTGGCGAGTCACTCGAGTATTGATCAGTATTTTATTCGGTTTAAACCAATGCAAGAGACGAGTAACCAAAGCCCGCTCAGGATGAATTGCTCGGAGGCGGGCTACGAATCAAAGCCCTGATAAACCCTATCCAAAACCAATTCAAAACCAATCTTAACCCCGTCATCACTAGCCACGATTATGTAGAGTAAATCCCGTAGAATAACTATACAAATAAACGGTTAATAATTTGTGTGGTTTGTAGAGTGTGAGAAGTTTGTTTGTGTGTTGTCCAGCTTATTACAACGTATGATTCTGGACGACTTTTTTTGTCCCAAAAAGGCAGTTAGTCTAAGCTTACCTAAATAAGAAAAAAGTTCTTAAAATAGCCTTAAAAGAGGAAAAAAAAAGAGGACAGGCATGGCTAGTTGTAGTCGTAAAGGAGATATAAGCATATGACTACTACTAAAAAAAGAGCAAATCTTATCTCAGCTCGCAAAAAGAAGAAGCTGACAATTCGGGCCGTGGCCAAACAGCTACATATTAGTAAATCATCTTACAGCAATTATGAACAGGGTAAGCGTCGTCCGAGACGATATATTGCGTTTGCAATCTGTAAATATTGGGGCAAACCAATGTCGGTGTTATTTCCTGGCGAATCGCTAAGTTCGTTCAAAGTTGGACGGAAAGGCGGTGCCGACGATGCTGACTGAAAAACAAATCGTACAAGCAATCATCAATGCGTACTCAATCGACGGGTTCGTTGTGACGACTAACAACACGGTTGTCAAGACAAATGAGCAAACTGACAAGTCTACGGGTGGTAAAGCTACAGTTTACAAGCAGTTCGAAGCGGATAAGGACGGTGACAAAGTATGTTTATGTTGAATCTTAAACCCGTTCTTAACCTAGTTCCGAGTAGAGCGGAACAGTGGCTCTCTTGTCCATTGTCAGCAGTGCTTAGTCGTGAATTAAGAGGTTCATATTCTGGTTGTTGTATTGGGCAAGTTGTTTCGACCTACAGCCAAACGGAAGAGGATTTTATCGAACAGGGGGTCCTCGCTCATAAGCTTGCACAAGAAACAATTGATTATCTATTCTTCGGTGGAGAGAAAAAACTAAAAACAAGCAAGATTATTGAGCAGGCGGTTCAAGTTTATACCAATGTGTTGCAACATTATGTGAACGTGAACAGCGGTAATATTGTTATGTTCTGTGCTGAGCAACCAGTCTCAATCGAACTTGATGAAGAAACAAAAAAAGCGGGAATCACATGTTGGGGAACAGTAGACGCCGCTTTATTGACAACCAGCTCTATTCATGTATTTGATCTAAAATACGGAGAGAATGAACCAGTGGATGCAATGAACAATGTTCAACTTATGTTGTATGCCGTCGGGCTGTATCAAGCCAACAAGCCTTTGTATCCATCCATCAATTGTATTGTACTGCATATTATTCAACCAAGACAAGAATATAAGTATAGTGATTATAAGCTAAGTTGTGAACAGTTGATGTATTGGTTCACTAACACAGTTCTTCCTGTATGTCATGAGATTAGTAAATTGGATATCAATCGTGTGATGTCTAACCCGTCAGTCGAGACCTGTAAAAATACCCACTGTGAAGCCTATGAATGCGGTCGCTGTAATAAGTGTAAAAACTGGGCTCTTAATCGGTTGAGTTCGTCAAGCAGCGTTATTCCTACTAATGAAGAACTAGTCGAGGAAGTACGCTTACGTTCATTCTTGAACGGGTATATGAATAATTCACGTGATATGACGGTCGAAGAACTGAAGCATGGACGGGCAATCAATGGTGTAACTCTTGAGTCTAAAGAAGTCCGTGGTATGCCTCGTTCAAAAAAGGGAAAGCAGGCTGTACTCGATAAACTTGGTTCTATCTATCTGCCAGAGTTGGCTGGCGAAGAATACGTGGACCACTCGCCAAAGCCTCTTTATTATTTTGAACAAATGCTTGGAAAACAAAAAACTGCTGAAGTATTTGGTGATGTATTAGACGTTCAAACACGTAACAAACTCAAATTAACTGAATAAACAATTCTACCAGTAATAGCTGATGAATAGTCGGTTGTTACTGGTTTTTTTGTCTCAAATTTTGAGTTAGTTGGGACTACCGAAAAAAAGAAAAAAACTTGCTCAAAAGAGGACAAACTCCGAATCTTGCATGGCTTGTTGTAGACGTAGATGGAAAAGAGGACAAGATATGAGTTTGTTTAGCACATTACTATCGACTGGTGGTTACGCTTGCTATAGCTTGGGTAGAGCTCATGATGGTCGCAAAACGTGGACCGATAACCTAACGGATAGTGTCGAACAACTGAATAGTTATCATGCAAACAGCTTTAACCATAAGTACTGCAACAATTACTTGTCAGTGTCAACGTTCAGAACTGGTTCGACCCGCAGTGAGTACAATGTGAAAGAAGTCAAACGACTTTATGTCGACATGGATGCGCATGACAAGCCTATCAACCTAGACGATGCCAAATTGTTGAGTGAATACATGATTGATAACTGGTTTGACGAGTGCGAATTGCCTGAACCAAATTACATTATATTTAGTGGCCGCGGTTTACAGGTGTTATTCACTCTTAACGGGTGTACTAGTGTGTCTGAGTGGAAGCCGTATCAAAGTGCACTTCTTAACAGTTGTCAGAAATTGTTGGAAGAGCTTAAACACCATTCGCTGTCTGAAGCAAGTGTTGTGGCTGTTGAACATGATTTATCCATTGACAATTTAAAAGACGCATCACGTGTACACCGTATACCTAATACAACTAATTTTAATTTAAACCAAGGGTATGTAGACGCAAAGCTTTTATACGCAAACGAAGAGCACGTATACACATTAAATGAACTAAACAACAACTACGCCGCATTTAGCAATGATAAATTAGGCGCTAAAAAAGAGAAGAAGAAAAACCAGAAAAAAGCCAAATCAGAACCAACCGAACGTGATGTCGATTTATCTGGAATTGATATGGATGGTAAACAGGCTATTGACCCGCATTTTTTCGAAATAATCGAGAAGACAATTAAACCTAGACTGAGTGATTTAGAGACTTTGATTAAATTACGTAACGAAGCTGGAGTTGATGGTGGCTATCGTAACAACTTAATTTCAATTTACATTCCAACTCTAGTTAGTTGTGGATATAAAAACGATAAAGTCATCAAAGAAGCACACCGAATCAACAACCTGTTTAATAAACCACTGAAAAATGCCGAGGTTAATGACTGGTTGAATTCTTGTCTTAAAAAGAAAGAGATTGTTAGTTCGGATGGTGGCAAGGGATTTAGTCGTGTGTACTACAGATTCTACACCAATACAATTATTGATAAGTTACAGATTACACCGAAAGAGCAAGAGTCGATGAAAGTGTTGTGTTCTGAGGCTTTAAAGAAAAAGAGAAGTCGAGAAAGACAAAAAGACGTCCAGAACGCAAATCGTCGAGAGGTGTATAAGGAAAAAACTGCTGATAAGCGTAAAACAAAAGAAGAACGAAATAAACACATCCACGAATTAAATGCCGATGGAATGAGCGCGCGTCAGATTGCCAAACAACTTGGCGTAAATGCATCGACAGTGTCTCGTGTTTTGAAGAAATAAAGTGTTGCAAAATTTCGTAAGAACTATAAAGGGGAAAGAATGAGAGAGTCCAAAATAAGACGAGCGGAGCAAGACCAATACCCCGTCACTCGTGTCTTTTGCTTCTTACTACTGGAAAGGAGGGTTGATAACATGGAAACTGAAAGAACAGTCGAACAAGCTCTCAAACGGAGCATAGAAAAAGCGGGTGGTCGTTGCTACAAGTTTACATCACCGTCTCGTGCGGGTGTACCAGACCGTATTGTAGTCCTACGAGGTCGTGTAGTCTTTGTGGAACTTAAAGCAACAGGGGAGAAGCCTCGAGCTTTACAAAAGGCAGTCGCAAAGACGATTCGAAAAGCAGGTGGTAGGGTGTATTGCTTGTCCAGCGTAGAACAGGTAACGAGCTTCGTCCGTACTTTGAAGAGACGATATCCACTCGAGGAAGACTACGACCCCATCTAAAGTGTTGCATTTTTTCGTCAGAACTATAAAGGGGAAAGAATTAAGAGACTATAACAAGCCGAACGGAGCAAGACCAACACCCACCGCAAAGTCTTGTTCTTTCTTTGAACTGGATATGACGGTCGATCAAACAGACGGCTAGTTGTAAGCACGAACAACAGAAAGAGAGGTACAACACATGA
>OMEQ01001417.1_pt1 | contig 11133 bp, 6 predicted proteins | sample 1645451 | NCBI WGS metagenome assembly OMEQ01 (sample SAMEA103958142, study PRJEB25191) | human gut metagenome | biome: human-associated habitat [ENVO:00009003]; feature: intestine environment [ENVO:2100002]; material: feces | place: Germany | collected 2013/2015
CTGATCGGATTCTTCTGGATTTTACCGGTTTCGTAGAAGGGGAGGTCCAGGAAGTGACAACGTTCCAACGGAATGTTGTTGTAAGTACAAGCTGTGCGCGCTTCGCCACGGCGGATCAGACCTTTGATGGTCAGGATATCGCGTGTATCCATATCGCCGTCTTTTTTGTCTTTCAGGAATTTACGGATTTCGGCGTACTTTTCACTGATCACCTGATCTTCACTGTTTATAAAGATTTGGTTGAATCCGTTGATGAAATGCATGAAGCGAACTACTTCTTCATCGCCTACGGCAATGTTTCCCGAAGTTTGGTAAGCTACATGGACTTCATGTTTCTGTTCTACCAGACGGCGGATCGTACCACCCATAGAGATCACATCGTCATCGGGATGCGGAGAAAATACGACTACTCGTTTCGGATATGGTTTTGCACGTTCCGGACGATATGTGTCGTCTGCTTTCGGTTTACCACCCGGCCATCCGGTAATGGTGTGCTGCAGGTCGTTGAATATCTTGATATTTACGTTATAAGCAGATCCGAAGAGGGCAAGCAGCTCGCTCAAGCCATTTTCGTTGTAATCTTTATTAGTCAGTTTCAGGATTGGTTTGCCGGTCAATTGGCACAGCCACACGATTGCGCTACGGATCAGTTTGTCATTCCATTCGCAGGAAGTGACCAGCCATGGACGTTGAATGCGTGTCAGGTTGGAAGCTGCTGACAGGTCGATAGCTACATGTGCATTGTTGTGGGTCTGTAAGTAAGATGCCGGAATGGTATCTGTTACGTTACCTTCTACACACTCTTTCACCATGTGGGCTTTTTCTTCACCCCATGCCAACAAATAGATTTTCTTAGCAGCAAGAATTGTGGCTACACCCATCGTAATAGAACTGATAGGAGTGTTGTCGATGGTGCCGAAGATCTTGGATGCTTCGTTGCGTGAACCACTATCCAGCAAAATCAGTCGGGTGGTGGAGTTCAGGCGTGACCCCGGTTCGTTGAAGGCTATATTACCTACACGACCGATGCCTAACAGGGCGATATCGATACCGCCGAAGCTTTCGATGCGCTGTTCGTACAGGCGGCAGTATTCAAAGATGGTATCTTTGGCAATCGTACCGTCCGGAGTAAAGATATTCTGTTTATCGATATCTACATGATCGAGGAACATCTCTTTCAACGCATTGAAATTACTGTTGATTGCATCTTGAGACAACGGATAGTATTCGTACATGTTGAATACAATTACGTTACGGAAACTGAGTCCCTCTTCTTTGTGCATGCGAATTAATTCGGCATATACGCTGCGCGGAGAATTTCCACCCGGCAATGCCAGTACGCAGAAACGTCCTGCTTTCTGTTTATCACGAATAACCTGTGCTATTTCGCAAGCGATATGATTTGCACCTTCTTCTACAGATTCATAGATGTCTGTAGGAATTTTCTCTAATCGGGTCAATACCGATCTCTCGAATGCATTCTCTGGTCTGTAATACCTGGGGGAGACCCTGTTGAGAGTAATCTGAGAACTAAGATTTGTCTTCATAAGTTTGTTATTAATTAAGTTTGACTGAGTCTTTGTCGTTATTGGAAACTCTGAACAAATATATATAAAAACAATCAACTATGCGATAAGGTTGACAGGGAAATTAAATTAAAATCTTTTTTTACCTATAAATAGGGAGGAGGGAACGATAAATGATGGGAGATAAACGATGAACGGTTTTGAACAATGAGCGATAAGTAACAGGCGATAAATAACAAACGATTAACGGGCTGCACCGGCACAGCCTGTTAATCGTTATCGCTCAAAAACGTTTATCGTTTAAAACAGAGTATTTGTTTCAGGTACCAACTTACCCATGGCCCATACGGCTCTTACGTTGAGGTCTTCGTCCAGTACCAGAATATCGGCATCCTTACCTTTTTGCAAGGAACCTTTGCGATCATATACCCCCATGATGCGTGCCGGAGTTTCGGAAGCCATGCGAACTGCATCTTCCAGTGGGATCTCTGCTTTCTGCACAACGGTGCGGATCAGGCGGTCCATGGTGGCGACACTTCCCGCCAAAGCAGAATGGTCGGCCAGTTTGCAGACTCCGTCTTCGATAATTACGCGCGGGTCGAAAGCCTCTTTGCTATCACTATCGGCACATGCAAGGGCATCGGTGATCAGACAGGTTCTTTCCACACCTTTTATTTTATATACGAGTCTCAGGATCGTAGGGGGGACGTGAATACCGTCGGCTACTACTTCTACTGTCATGTCATCCAACAGATAAATGCTTTCGACTGTACCTTCGTACTTGTACTCTCTGCGTTTGTGGAAGCCGGGCATTGCATTATAGAAGTGGGTTGCATGAGTGTATCCGGCTTCATAAGCTGTACGGATATCTTCAAATTCGGCTTGTGTATGTGCTACGGAAGGCAGTATGCCTTTGGCAGCAATATATTTACCGAATTGCATGGCTCCCGGAAGTTCCGGAGCAGCATCCCAACGCTTGATGCAATGATACTGTTCTACGATCGGAATGTATTCATTCGGATCAGGATTTTTAATGTTTTCCGGAATTTGTCCTCCTGCCATTTTCATGTTCAGGTAATGACCTTCGAGGTGCAGTCCCAGGATAGGGCTGTTTTTCTCTTCCATCAACTTGGTACAGGTTTCTGCAGCTTGTTGAATCATGGGGACTGTAGATGATGACAGTGTGGGGAAGATACTTGTTGTGCCATGTTTCATGTGAGTATGGACCGCTGCCCGGAAAGCATCTTCCGTACATTCCATAAAGTCGCGGCCTCCACCACCATGCACGTGGATTTCTACTCCACCGGGGACTACATACATACCTTTGACGTCAATAAGTTCAGCTCCGATAACGGCCAGATCGCAGTTTGTGACTTCTAAAATCTTATTGTCTCTGATAAGCACGGAACCGTCTTTCATCCATCCTTGGGGGGTGAGTATACGTGCATTAATTAATTGGGTTAACATTCGTGTTATGAGTTAAATTAGGGTTTGTTTTTTGGTACAATAAATTGATTGTCTGGCAAAATTAGATACTTTTTTGCATTTATATACTATAATTCAAGAGATATTTTTAGTAAATACGGAAATTTAGGCTTGGATATTTAGTAAAGGAGAAAGGGGTCTGCATCTTTCCAGCAAGGGAATTTATGACGAAAAGTAGTGAGGGCTTCCAGGCTAAGTTCAATGGTTTGTATTTTTTCTTCCGAATCGGGAGTTCCTGCCAGGTTTTCTCCTTTAGGTCCATATAAAGCGGAATACCCCGGATAACAGAGCCCGTTGCCGTCCTGTCCTATACGGTTCACACCGCATACATAACATTGATTTTCAATGGCACGTGCGCATAATAATGTATTCCATGCCTGAATACGTGGAGTCGGCCAACTGGCTACATATATAAGGAGGTCATATTCATTGTTCACATTCCTGCTCCAGACAGGAAAGCGGAGGTCGTAACATACCTGCAGGCAGATGTTCCAACCATTGTAGGGAATGATCACTTTCCGGCTGCCTGCCGAAAAATGTTCCGCTTCGTGTCCCATGCGGAAGAGGTGGCGTTTGTCATAGTAAAATTCCTGTCCATCGGGAGTGATCAGGAAAGCCCGGTTATAATAAGAACCTTGTTCTTCACAAATGAAACTCCCGGCCAATGACAAATGAAATTCTATGGCATAATTTTTGAGACTTCGGAGCGTGGTACCGGAAACCGGTTCGGCTAATAGCCGGCTGTTCATGCTGAATCCTGTTGTAAACATCTCCGGTAAAACAACAATCTCCGTTGTTCCGCGAAGAGGTGATAGCTTTTCGCGGAGCAAACGGAGATTTTCCTGTTTATTTTCCCAGATAATATCTGTCTGTACAATCGAGATTTTCATGAATAATCATTCAACGTCTCCAATGGAGAAGTTCTCGGGATGTTTTCCCTTGAAATCTTTGAAATAAAGTTTTATTTCACGCATATCCTTTTCAATGTCTCCGCTGGGCATGATTGCTTTGGTGGAGGTAACTGTTTTCGTATTGTAATCGATTCCGATTAGCACGATAGGGACTTGCGCTTTCAATGCGATGTAGTAGAATCCTTTTTTCCAGTTGGGGTTGCGTTTACGGGTTCCTTCGGGAGTGATTGCAAGATGAAACTTAGGTCTTTTGGCAAAGACCTCTGCCATTTGTTCTACCAGTGAGCTTTTGCGTCCTCGATTTACGGGGATGCCGCCTACGGCCTTGAACAAGATTCCTAAAGGAAAGAAAAACCACTCTTTTTTCATCATGAAACTGGTTTTACGGCCTATCGCTCCATAAAACAGTTTACCGATAAAGAGGTCCATATTCGTTGTATGAGGTGCCGCACAGATTACACATTTATCATAGTTCGGTACCGTTACATTGGTTTTCCACCCCAACAGGTGATAGTAGATAAAGCTATATATTGCTTTCTTCATTCTTAATTCAGTTTCGCGATAGCGTCGATGATTTCATTTACCTTTGCATTGAAGTCCGAACGGAATTTTTTGTAGAATCCTTTCACGTTACCCGGTTCTGTATGACTGATTCGACTGATGAATTCATCTTGCATTTTCATAATTTCCACCATCAACTCGTCAGCTTTCTTTTTGTCGGTACCCGGTATAAACTTACTGTTGATCAGACACTCCGAAAATAATTCACCTGCGATATAATTTACGTTTTTTTTAAGTTCTCTTCTCTTTGCCATTATTCCAAATGTTTTATGTGAGTATATAGAAAATATTTTCGGTAAAGATAATGACTTTCTTTGGTTCTGAGTAATAAATTTGAAATAATTAAATAAATCCGTGCTCTGTCTGTCCGGTTGTCCGGTCGTCTGAGAAGGGACCGAAATAGGGTGTAGCCATCCGCAAGGCAGAGCTACACCCTATTGTCCGGATGGCTACACCCTTTGCTTCATAAGGCTACACCCTATCGGGATACGGGTTAAGTTTCTTAAAAAGAGAATCCTAAATTTACGTAGAATCCCACGTCTTTGGATTGATTGGAATATCCTAATGAAGCTTCCAACGGACCGAACATACTGTCCAGGCCGTATCCGATACTGCAACCGTAAATCCGGTTACCTTTCAGGATTTTGAAAAAATTGTCATCACTCAAGGCGAAATTTCCGGCCAACGTGATATAATGTTTGCTACCCATGCGTTGGCGTAGTTTCAAGGAAGCCACGGCAACGGAATTGTGAGTTAGTTCTATATTGTAAATTCCTGCAAACGGGAGTTGTTGAGGAAGGTAACGGCCGAATACATCGCCTCCTAACGCATTTTCATAAGCATAAGGGATCTCTTGGCCGATCAATACCCTGCCATAAAGTGCCGGGATCAATGTCAGGCGGTTACTTATGGAGAATACACTTTCCCAGGAAGCACTGAGTGCAGAGAAGGGGGCATGTCCGTTATATCGGGCAAAGTTGTCTGTGTACAGCGAATAAGCTCCGGAGAAGTTACTTCCCTTAGATGGAAAATACCCTTTGTCGAAAGTGTTGTAACGTAATTGTGCAAAATAGCTGATGAAATATTCGGAATTGACATTCATCGTAAATTCCGGTTTCTTGAAGAGGAAATCTTTGTATTTGAAATACTCGATTCGTGCTCCGAACTCAAACCGAAAGTTTTTATACCATACATCCGAAAATCCAAACTCACCGGAATGATATTTGTAAGTAGTGTTATAGGCACGGTCACCATGATCGTAAATGTTGATGTCATTGTATTGGAACATGTACGAAAAGTTGACGTTTCGTTGTTGCATCGGCTCCAATGTATAGTCTACCCGTGCCATGTATCGTTTGCCCAATCGCCCGGTGACGGAGACTTTGGAGGGAATATGAGTCTTTAACTGTGCCGTAGCGTTTATTAATAATGAAGCTATCTCTTCCGAGTCGAACCGGATGCCTACATTAATCGTTTTCTCGTACTTTTTCTCTAGCAGGAAGTTTAGTTTGTAACCTTCGGGAGTATCGGTCAGTGTATAACTGGCATTTGAGTAAGACTGGTTTCCACGCAGGATGAACAGTGCCTGCTCAATCTGACGCATGCTGATTCTGCTGTTTTCTTGCAGTTTACATTTCTTCATTAACCATTTCTTATCGTTTTCTTCTACATCGGAGAAGGTGATTTCTTTCACATGCAGGGTCCGGTCCTTTGAGAACATGGTATAAGGGCCGTGCGATTGGGGTACGAACGTGTCTGCAATGCCGATTTTCTTTTTGAGAGCGAGCAGAGAAGCCCATTGCTTGCGGGCTGCTACTTCTCCCCGGTGCATCAGGGAGTCGATGGCTGCGGGAGTAAAACTGGCCGAGGAATATCCTTCTACATTTACCTTTATATAAGTATCGGTCAGGCCGACATTGCTTTGATGGTTGTTTTTAGTTGTCAGGTCGATGATTTGAGAGAGTATGTCCGGAGCGCTGTTTAGTTTGTCGATTCCTTTCAGATTGTTTTGTACATCTACCCCGATGATGATATCCGCACCCATCGATCTGGCCACATCTACAGGGTAGTTGTTGATCATGCCGCCGTCAATCAGGATCATACTATCCTTCCGTACCGGGGTGAATACTCCCGGAATAGCCATACTGGCCCGCATAGCTGTGGCAAGTATTCCATTGTGGAACACAATCTGTTCGCCATTTACGATATTTTGTGAAACGCAGGCAAAGGGGATGGGAAGTTTGTTGAAATCTACGGAATCGTGATATCCCACTGTCAGTTCCGTAAAAAGATTGGCCAGATTTTGTCCTTTTATGATGCCACCTGAAACTGCATCTTTGGGACTTTTGGTAAACGGAAACGAAAAAACATATTTTTCTGACTTTTCACGTTCATTGAGTGACATGGCGCTACGTTTCACCCGGTCGCTCAGTAAGAACATCCAGTCCTGTTTGCGCACCATGCTGTCCAATTGCTGAGGAGTATATCCGATAGAGTATAATCCGCCGATAATGGATCCCATACTGGTACCTACTATATAATCGATCGGAATGCCGGCTTCTTCTATGACTTTCAGTGCCTGGATATGTGCTACCCCTTTTGCACCTCCTCCACTGAGTACCACTCCGACTTTTTTACGTTCTTGTGCCAGAGCGGGGAGTGCCAGAAAAAGTACCGGTAACAGAACTAATATCAATGACAAATGTTTTTTCATTATAGTGTTATTATGAATGTTACTACAAATTTATACTATTATTTGATAAATAAGTAGCGAATGCCATTAAAAGTGAAAGTTATGGAACTTATGCAGAAAAGAATTATCTTTGCGGCCCTTTTGTGGAATTATTCTACACTAATGGGCATAATTCCACACTTTTAACGAATGGCAGCTAAGTTCGGTAAATCATTAAAATTGCCTTTGTAAGACGTATGGAGGCGCTTTTAGTTGAAAAGATCGGTTCAGGTATAATTTGGTATCTGATTTGTAAGGTAGCTAATAAAGGATAAGTTAATTTTAATAATACAAACAAGCATGAGACTGTTTTTTACGAGAAAAGAGCTAAAACTGAGGAGAAAAAGAACAATTGCAGGCATTGTCTGTTTGGCTTTGGTGGCAGGCATTTACTGGATTCTGACACGACCACATAAAGTAGAGCCGGAAGTGCCGACTGTGATTGTAGAGCCCGCAGAAAGGGATAATGTAGAGATTTTCGGTGAGTATGTGGGGCGCATACGTGCACAACAATTTGTGGAAGTGCGGGCCCGTGTGGAGGGGTATCTGGAAAGTATGCTCTTTGCCGAGGGGACGTATGTGAATAAAAATCAGGTGCTTTTTGTGATCAATCAGGATCAATATCGTGCAAAGGCAGATAAAGCACGGGCACAACTGAAAAAAGATGAAGCACAGGCATTGAAAGCAAAGCGGGATTTGGAACGTATCAAGCCTTTGTATGCCCAGAATGCGGCCAGCCAGTTAGATCTGGACAATGCGGAGGCGGCCTATGAAAGTGCGGTGGCAACCGTTGCCATGAGTGAGGCGGACCTGGCGCAGGCAGAGTTGGAGTTGGGTTATACATTGGTCCGTTCGCCGTTGTCCGGACACATCAGCGAACGTAATGTGGATTTGGGGACACTGGTGGGACCGGGTGGAAAATCGCTTTTGGCTACAGTTGTGAAGAGTGATACGGTGCTGGTGGACTTCAGCATGACTGCTCTGGATTATCTGAAGAGCAAAGAACGTAATATCAATATCGGTCAGCAGGACTCTTCCCGTTCCTGGCAGCCGAATATCACCATTACCTTAGCGGATAATACGGTATACCCTTATAAAGGATATGTGGATTTTGCCGAACCTCAGGTAGATCCGCAGACCGGTACTTTTTCGGTAAGAGCGGAGATGCCGAACCCGAAACAGGTATTGCTTCCGGGACAGTTTACGAAGGTAAAGCTGCTCTTGGATGTACGTGAAGGAGCCATCGTTGTACCGCATAAAGCAGTGACTATCGAGAAAGGCGGAGCATATATTTATGTGATGCGCAGAGATTCTACGGCAGAGAAACGGTTCATTGAGTTGGGACCTGAATTTGGTAATAAACTCGTTGTGGAGAGAGGTGGTGGTGGAAGGGTATCACAAGCTGACACCGGGAATGAAAGTGAGAGCTACCTTGCCCCAGCCGTCAGCTGAGAATAAAGAGACTGAGTGACTCCCTTTTCCTGAGATAGATAAAAACGTATAATTTAAAAGAAACTCTTCCTCCCTCTCGTTGGGAGAGGGGCGGGGTGAGACCTTACTGAATATGAAAGTTAGTTTTTTTATAGATAGACCTGTTTTCTCGATCGTTATCTCGATACTGATAGTCATCATCGGCATCATCGGACTGACCATGTTGCCTGTCGACCAGTATCCGCAGATCACTCCTCCGGTAGTGAAGATCAGTGCCTCTTATCCGGGAGCCAGTGCGCTTACGGTTTCGCAGGCTGTAGCAACTCCCATCGAACAGGAGATTAACGGAACACCGGGTATGCTTTATATGGAGTCGAACAGTTCCAATTCCGGAGGCTTCTCGGCAACGGTTACTTTTGATGTTTCTGCCGATCCGGACCTGGCCGCTGTAGAAATTCAGAACCGGGTGAAGCTGGCGGAAAGCCGTTTGCCGGCTGAAGTTATTCAAAACGGAATTTCAGTTGAAAAGCAGGCGCCCAGCCAGTTGATGACCCTTACATTGATGTCGTCCGATCCGAAATTTGACGAAATCTATTTGAGTAATTTTGCGACGATTAATGTACTTGATGTAATCCGCCGTATTCCGGGAGTAGGACGTGTGTCGAATATCGGTAGCCGTTATTATGCCATGCAAATCTGGGCAGAACCGGATAAATTGGCTAACTTCGGGCTGACTGTGCAGGATTTGCAGAATGCTTTGAAGGATCAGAATCGTGAATCGGCTGCCGGTGTACTTGGGCAGCAACCGGTGAAGGGGCTCGATGTGACAATCCCTATCACTACGCAGGGACGTCTTTCTACTGTAGAACAATTCGAAAATATTGTGATTCGTGCCAATACAAATGGCTCTATCATTCGTCTGCGCGATGTGGCACGAGTTTCACTGGAAGCCTCATCATATAGTACGGAGAGTGGCATCAATGGTAAGAATGCTGCCGTTCTGGGAATTTATATGCTTCCGGGCGCTAACGCAATGGAAGTAGCGAAAAGTGTAAAAGAGGCGATGGATGAAATCAGTAAAAACTTCCCTGAAGGGCTGAGCTATGAGGTTCCGTTCGATATGACGACTTATATTTCCGAGTCTATTCATGAAGTTTATAAGACCTTGTTTGAAGCATTGATCCTGGTAGTACTCGTCGTTTATCTTTCTTTGCAGAGTTGGCGGGCTACGTTGATTCCGATTGTTGCCGTTCCTATTTCACTGATCGGTACATTTGGTTTCATGCTGATTTTCGGTTTCTCGCTGAACATATTGACATTGCTCGGGTTGATTCTTGCCATCGGTATTGTGGTGGATGATGCTATTGTAGTGGTGGAAAATGTAGAGCGTATTATGGAGGAAGAGAAGTTGCCGCCATATGAAGCTACCAAGAAAGCCATGAATGGATTGGCAGGTGCGTTGATTGCTACCTCGCTGGTACTTTGTGCCGTATTTGTGCCGGTGAGCTTCCTCAGCGGAATTACGGGCCAACTTTACCGCCAGTTTACTATTACCATCGCTGTATCCGTACTGATTTCGACTGTTGTGGCGCTGACTCTGAGTCCGGTCATGTGTTCGCTGATTCTGAAACCGGACAATGGCAAAAAGAAGAACATTGTTTTCCGTAAAATCAACCATTGGTTGAACGTGGGCAATCATAAATATGTAATCGCTATCCGTAGGGTAATCGGTAATCCGCGTCGTGTATTGGCCGGTTTCGGAGTGGTGCTTATTGGTATTTTGTTGATTCACCGGCTGATTCCGACAAGTTTCCTTCCGGTGGAAGACCAAGGATACTTCAAGATAGAGTTGGAATTGCCAGAAGGTGCTACGCTGGAACGTACCCGGGAGGTGACGGATCGTGCCATCACTTATCTGGAAAAGAATCCGTATATAGCCTATGTACAGAATGTTACCGGAAGCAGTCCCCGTGTAGGTAGCAATCAGGCTCGTAGTGAATTGACTGTTATCTTGAAGCCGTGGGAAGACCGCAAGGATACATCGATTGAGGAGATTATGTCAAACGTCCGTCACGACCTGAGTGAGTATCCGGAGTGTAAAGTCTATCTTTCTACTCCTCCTGTTATTCCCGGTTTGGGAACCTCGGGTGGTTTTGAGATGCAACTGGAGGCTCGTGGCGAGGCTACTTTCGAAAATTTGGTGCAGGCGGCGGATACGCTGATGTATTATGCCTCTCAGCGCAAAGAGTTGACGGGACTTTCTTCTTCACTTCAGTCGGATATTCCACAGCTTTATTTCGATGTGGACCGTGATAAAGTGAAGATGCTAGGTGTGCCTTTGGCGGATGTTTTTTCAACAATGAAAGCTTATACCGGTTCGGTTTATGTAAATGACTTCAATATGTTCAACCGTATCTATAAGGTATACATTCAGGCTGAGGCACCCTATCGGGAACATAAGGACAATATTAACTTGTTCTTCGTGAAG
>OMEQ01001419.1_pt1 | contig 11111 bp, 8 predicted proteins | sample 1645451 | NCBI WGS metagenome assembly OMEQ01 (sample SAMEA103958142, study PRJEB25191) | human gut metagenome | biome: human-associated habitat [ENVO:00009003]; feature: intestine environment [ENVO:2100002]; material: feces | place: Germany | collected 2013/2015
TGTAAGTTCGTCGATGAGGTATACGGAAGCAAGATTCCGCGTGAGGCCGATCTCGTCATCGCTTCCTGCGGCGGCTGGCCAAAAGACATCAATGTCTATCAGATGCAAAAGACCATGGACAATGCCGCCTGCGCCGTTAAGAAGGGCGGTGTAGTCATTCTCCTGGCCGAATGTATTGAAGGATCCGGTTCTGCGAAACTCGAAGAAACCTTCAATCGCCTGACGACGCCGGCAGCCATTAAGCACGAGCTTGAAGAAAACTTCCAGATCGGCGCCAACAAAGCTTTCGCCATTACGCGGCCGCAGCAAAAAGCGAAGTTCATTCTGGTGACGAAACTCAACCGCAGCCTTGCCAAGAGCATGCACTTTACGGCAGCCGTCGACACGGTGGACGAAGCCCTGAAACTCGCTCACGAGCTGCTCGGCGAGCACCCCGCCACCATTTTGATGCCGGAAGGTTCGCTCACCGTGCCTCGCGTTGCTGAATAAATTTCGGTGCCCTGCGCAATGAGAAATATATCGCTGTGACTTCACTCACAGCGTCCAACGAAATGACTGAACAATCCCGCTCGACTCCGCTCAGCTGCGAAGTCGGACGGGATTGAATCATTTATTGCCATTTTCGGATCTGCAGTTCCAACTCCGAGAGTTTTAGCATTTCCTTTCCATCAACAAACCGCGGCTCGATCCCTGCCGCACCGCAGCCATGACTCCGTCAGCACCCGTGAACTTCTTCACTATCCCCGAAATTGTCCGTCTCAAAACGGTACTTGAAGAAATCGCACCCGAACATGAAATCTGCGTAGCTTATTCGGGCGGCCTAGACAGTCGATTCCTCTCCTTTTGCGCTAAGAAGCTCGGATTTCGCGTGAACCTCCTTCACATCATCGGACCGCAGATTGCGCCGGATGAAACAGCTGACGCCCTGAAGGATACCGAGGAGCTTGGATTAGAACCCATTCTTGTACCAGCAGCTTCACTCACGCTTCCAGAACTTGCCCGCGCGGGCGTCAACCGCTGCTATGTCTGCAAAACGCATCTCTTCACAGAACTCATCGACATTGCCCGCAAATCCGGCTGCCAAGGCCCCATCTGCGACGGCACGAACACATCGGACCTCTCCGTCTATCGTCCCGGCATCAAAGCCCTCCGTGAACTCAAAGTGGAATCGCCTTTGGTCAAGGCCGGCATCAGCAAACCCCGTATTCGCGAAATCGGCAGGATCGTCGGATTTCCGCACCCTGAACAAGCTGCCCGCCCCTGCCTTCTGACTCGCTTCCCTTATGGCGCAACGCCGCAAAGCAGCCAGCTTGAAGCGATTGCCGATGCTGAACTTCTCGTTGCCCAGGATCCGGTTGGCCGAAACCTCCGCTTCCGGATCCGCATGCCAAAAACTGGCGACACCAGACTTCACATTGAACGGGCTTCACTCGAAAAAACACCTCACGCAGAAATGGAGCTCGAGCGTATTGCAGCGATACTGCGCAAGCAGTTTGGCCAAAAGCTCCCCGGTCTTCGCGTAGAAGTGCTCGAAAAGCTCTCCGGCTACTACGATCGGCTGCAGCAGCCCGAAGGCATCGAAAACTGATGCTGCGTCTCTTCGCCGCCCCCAGACAGATCACTTCACATGCAGACAGTCTCCGAAACCTTTGCCGGCACCATCACCGTCAATCGGCAGATGCGTCTTGCGCTGCCGCGCATGGCAATGTCGCTCCTCATCATGAGCTACCTTGTGGCCGACGGCGTGCTGATTTCACGCTTCGTCGGCACCACTGCGCTTTCGGCACTCTCGATGAGTTATCCGCTCACAGCACTGCTGATCGCCGCGGGCTTCATGATCGCTGCCGGCGGCGGTGCGGTAGCAGCTCGTGCTTTGGGCGCCCAAAAGCATGAAGAAGCGCTAAGAGCGTTTTCGACGGCTCTGACAACCAATGTCATGCTCGGATTAACGCTTGGGCTGCTGGCCTGGTTCGGACTAGACTGGGTTTTCGAACTTCTTGGCATCGCGCCCGAGCAGACTGAATTTGCCCGCGACTATCAGCGCGTGCTGCTCCCGGCGACACCGCTTTTCCTCGCAGCCGCGACCTTTGAAGTCTTCTACACCACTGCCGGCCGCCCCAAAGCCGGACTTGCAGCTTCGGCAGCGAGCGGCATCACCAACGTGGTCTTTGACATTCTCTTCATGGGCCCTTTGGACATGGGCATGACGGGGGCTGCCTGGGCCACGGCGCTCTCATGGTTCATCGGCGCCGCCTGCGGACTCTGGTACTTTATGCGGGAAAAGTCCCCGCTCAAGCTCGAGCTTCACCTTCCCGACCTGAAGCTGCTGCGAACGGCAGCCGGCAACGGTCTTCAGGAGTTCGTTTCCAATCTTTCCTATGTGGTTGCCATTTGGCTCTACAACCGTGTTTTCATCAGTCATTTGGGTACGGCTGGCGTAGCAGCACTCACAATGTGCAGCTTTACCGTTTATACCTTCAACTGTGTTTTCCACGGCTTCTGTGCAGCCTCGTCCCCCATTCTCGGCTTCAAAGTCGGTGCGAAAGAGCCGCATCAAGTTCGCCGTGTCTTTCTTCAAAGTTATGCGCTTGCGGGCCTTCTTTCTCTGGCGTCCTATCTGCTCACGCTTCCCTTTGCCCGCAGCGTGCTGGGATTCTTTTCCAATGAAGGCGGCGAAGCGTTCGAATTGGCAGTGGAGTCATTCCCCATCTATTCACTCATGATCCTAATGCTCTGCTCCAATATGCTCTCAAGCAGTTTCTTCGCTGCAGCGGGAGACGGCCGAAGCGCTGCCATTCTCGCGTTTGCCAGAACGCTTATTTTTCCGTGCATCGGCATTCTCATCCTGCCGGAACTCTTCGGCACTGCTGGTCTATGGATGGCGTCACCCGCCACTGAAGCAGCTGCGCTGCTGTTGAGCTCTGTGATGTTCTTCCTCAGCCGGCGAAAATTTGGCTTGGGCAGAATTTAAACGCCCCCGCGTTGTCACAAAAGATTCACTTCAGTGAAATCACTTCGTTACCTTCGGCTGACAGAATGCTCGTGTCGACGAAGACAACGAAATGCCGCGGTCGGAGAGTGCCTCCGGACAGAGCTGGTCTTTCGTCGAAACCTGTACCTTTTCAAGCGGGAGTTCGCACAGCGTCTTCCGCTTTTGTTTTTATTCACCCATGCTTTAAGCATGGTTTCGGATCAAACTGCCATTCTCCAATTGGGGTGAAGAACGCCCGCGTGCGCTGCCCGGGCGAACCGCTCTCAAACAAACAGAGCGCCGAAGCGCCCTGTCTGTGTGAGATCTTCTGTTAGTTCCCGAAGCAAAGTTCCGGAACAGTCATCAGAAAATTATTTTTGAGGATTAAAAGCCTTCTGCACATCGAACGGCCAAGCCTGATAGCCCATGGTATTTTCAAAACGCATCAGCACTGCAGGATCGGCTGAACCGAACTTGTACTCAGCAAGATAAGGATGCGGCTTGATCGGACCCTTCATCCCGCCGGAAGGACCGGAGAGACCGGAGGTTGAGTAGTAAACAACAAAGGAATCCTTATCATCCATATACCGCGCAAGACCCGTGACCGGCGAATAATAGGCGTGACCTTCCTTGCGGCCTACCTCATAAACCTGCTCAACCGTCATTTTCTTCTGGTCAATCTTGTACATAACGCCGCGGGTAAACTTTTCATCAGCCAATGCCGGCTGCTCCATGCCGCGGGCGTCGCCATTGTCAAAAGCAGAGACGTAGATCACATCACCCGAAGATTTCGAATCGACGCGCCAGGCAGTGTGCTGCGTCCAAGTCCAGTCAAACCCGCCTTCGCATTTGGAGTCTTCGCACTTGATCGCCTTCCCGTTTTGATCAACAGGCTGAAGCACTTTCTTTGCAAAGTCGCCCTTCCACCCTTCGGGTGCAGAGAGGATCCACTTAACCTTCTTATCGCGGCCGATTTTGATAATCGCTGACTGATGGCGAGAGCTGATGATGATGGAATCATCGGTTTCATCGTAGTCCACAGAGTTGACGTGCGCCCAGTTGCGCCCGGCACCGCTGCCGACAATGTCGCCGAAGTGATCGTTTTGATCCTGCTTGGCAAGTTCTTCAGCCGTCAGGGTCTTGCCCTGCTTGGCCGGATCGATGTTCAGGCACACCGCACCCTGGTCAATCGCTTTGAGCACGTTGTCGCGGTACGGATCGAGAATTTCAAAGAGCCGGAAGTCGTCAACCACATTGCCGTCGCCATCCACCTCAAGGATCACGTCGCGCACGGTGCGCACAATCTTGTTGTCCGGGCGCTTATATCCGTCGGAAGCTACGCGCAGCAGATAGTGGCCGTTCGATTCAATTTTTTTCGAAGCATGCGAAAAGTCGGCATACCCGGTCGGCAGACGGCGATTAAAGATCTCCCGACCCATGATGTCATACTTAGCGTAGCGCTGACCGTAACCCCAGCTCATCGCGCCGTCAGCTTCCTGACGGAAGCCCATCATCGTGCCGCCGTACCAAATGTTGTCAAAGGAATAAATGGTTTCGGGCAACATGTACCAGCGAATTTCGCCCGTCGTATCAATGATCGTGTTCTGCGGCGAATAGTTCCACTGCAACGCGCCGCCCACAGGGTTATTCCAAACGGTCTTGGTACTGCGTGCGTCAAGCTGCCCGAGATTGTTGACAAAATAGAGACGATCCTTGAATTCCGGATCAACCTTCTTCACTTCCGGATTAAAGAAACCCGTATCGCGGGCGCCGTAGCCGTCTGTTTCAACATAAGCAGGCGCTGTCCAGATTCGGTACGTCTCCTTAATATGCTTCATCTGATCGCCTTGCCAGCGGTCATACTCCACTTCCACGGTATTACGCCAGTCCGCATAAAGCCCAAAAACCGGAATGCCGCCATAGGTCTTAGCCTGGTTGTCGCCCACTTTGTAGGCGATTTCCTGTCCGTTTTGTTTCGGGACGATGCGCACTGAAACGTTCTTCAGCACATAACCGCCGTTGTAGATGACCGCAGTGAGCGGCGCGATTTTGTAAGGGTTCACGGCGACAGCACCGAGCTGACCAGGCACTTCATACGTATAGCCCGGACCCGAAGGACCAGCACCTGCCTGAACGGCTGGAGCAGCTAGCGCAGCTGCCGCAGCCATCATCAATACGGCGGTCAGCTGATTGAGCTTCTGATGAGCTTTCTGCTTAGACATTGAATCTCTCCTTGATAGCAGTGATTTGGATTAATTGCTGAGGAAAAATTCTATTTTTCAAGGCTTGACCGCCGCATTGCGGCTTTCCTCAACGCCCGTTTCATCTTTCGCGTCGGGCCGATCGTTTTTCTTGCATCACGGCGTCTTGATCTCCCCCGTATCTCGCCCTACGATCCGTAGTATTCCATCTGCCGCACGAACAGCTCTTTCTCATGCACATCGACAAACTCGCCATTGAAGAACTCCGGCTTCTGGTTCTTCTCTACAAAACGCATTCACTCAAAGATTCAGCCGTTCGCCTGAATGTCAGTACGCCCACGGCCAGCCGCATGCTGGCGCGTCTGCGTGCGGCTGTGGAGGATGAACTTTTCATTCGAAGCGCTTCGGCCATGACGCCTACTCATGCCTGCCGACGGCTCTTCCCCCGCGTTGAACGCATTCTTGCGGAAATGGATGCTTTGACTCACGAACCGCAGGTCTTTCGCCCATCACACATCAAACGGATATTCCGTGTGATGCTCCACGAACAGCTCTTTCTCGCGCACTTTGCCGATGTCTTTCGCGAAGTGCGGCGGCTTGCACCAGGCGTGAGCATCGTGGTTGAAGCAGTGAGCGATGCGGGCCATGAAGCGCTCAAAACCGGCGAGCTCGATGCGATGATCTTTCCCATGATGGACAACGTATCTCCGGACATCAAAGCTCAGTTTTTAGCCACCTGCGACTTCGATATCCTGATGCGAACCGACCACCCATGGCTTACCGAAGTCAATAGAGACGGCACGCCAGACTGGTCGGCGCTTAAGCGCTACGAAAAAATCGAAACAACCATCGACAGTTTCGGTACGCGCGCGCCGGGCGGGCTCGATCATTGGATTTTCAAAGGCAAACTTCCTGAGCAGCACACCGCACTTTGGTGTCCCTATGTTCAAGCTGCAACTGAACTGCTTCCAGAGAGTGACCTCACCATGGTGGTCTATTCCCCGCTTGCGCGTGAACTCTGTCGTCGCGGCGGACTCACCGCTCTGAGTCTTGCGTCCTTAGGCTGCGGATATCCGCTGGGCTTTCTGCGGCACGGACGGCGTGATGATGATCCCGCCTTAGAATGGCTGCGCGCCGTTTTCGTCTCTTGCTTTAACCAAAAGCATTAAGGCCGCCCTTCCTGCATTGGGAAAGACGGCCCTAACCTGACTGAGTTTGAGCGGCTCAGTCTTTTAGGCGAGTGTCGCAACCATCAGCGCTTTGATGGTATGCATACGGTTGCCAGCCTGCTCAAAGACGATAGACGCCGGAGACTCAAACACTTCTTCCGTCACTTCCACGCCGTCGGCAAGTTCAGGATGCTCCGCAATCACATTGGCGCCAACCTTGGTTTCATCATTGTGATAGGCCGGCAGACAATGCATGAACTTCACTTGCGGATTCCCCGACGCAGCCATCAGGGCGGCATTAACCTGATAGGGCTTCAAAAGTGCAATACGTTCTGCCCAAACCTCTGCCGGTTCACCCATCGACACCCAGATGTCGGTGTGAATGAAGTCAACACCCGCCACGGCTTCGTTGGGATCCTCTGTGATGGTAATGTGCGCGCCGGAAACGGCAGCCAGTTCTTCAGCCAGAGCGATGATTTCTGCCGAAGGCCAGTAGGCTTTCGGTGCGCCGATGCGCACGTCCATACCCATCTTGGCACCAATCATCAGCAGCGAATTGCCGGTATTGAAGCGGGCATCGCCAAGATAGGCAAAAGAAATGTCTTTCCAGGCTTTGCCGCAGGACTCCTTCATCGTCATCAGATCGCAAAGCATCTGCGTCGGATGCCATTCATCGGTCAGGCCGTTGTAGACCGGAACACCGGCGTAGGCAGCCAGCTCTTCAACCGTTTCCTGCTTGAAGCCGCGGAACTCAATGGCGTCATAGATTTGACCGAGCACACGAGCCGTGTCCTTGATGCTTTCCTTGTGCCCGATTTGTGACGCATGGGATTCAAAGAAAGTGGTGCCGGCGCCTTGGTCATGCGCCCCGACTTCAAAAGCACTGCGTGTGCGGGTGGAGGTCTTTTCAAAAATAAGGGCGATGTTTTTGCCTTTGAGTCGCTGCACTTCATTGCCCATGCGCTTGGCCTTTTTGAGGTCAATGGCGAGATCGACGAGATAGTCGATTTCAGCAGGCGTGTGGTGAACGAGGGAAAGAAGGCTGCGGCCGCGAAGATTCATCGGCATGAAAAGCTCCTTGGGAGTGGGTTCAAAGAACTGCGAAATAAGACTGCTGGTCGGATCATCCAAAGCATTTCATCTTGAAGGACTGTCCCTTTCCAGCAGACATTTCGCAGCTTTGCGTGGGATACGTGGATTCATTCTACGGAGAAGCGATCTTGAATCTTTAGGGCATTATCCCTATGTGAACTGACGGCTAATTATGCTTTAACTCTTTGTTTTTATTATGTTTCTAATCGTCGACTATTGTGCAGATACCGCACGAGTGCCGGGCGAAAAACTCGAACAAGAAAAGAACGTCTTCTCTTGAAAAGTCTTTTTCCGCCGCCCGTTAGGCGATCTTCAATGGGATGGCTGGCCGAAGACAATTGGCGCAGCCGTCACAATGGAGGGTCAATCTTTTGCTGGTATTGCAATACCACGCCGCTCAGCTTCGGCAATACAGGCGTTGACCACTTCGCGAGCCCATCGCGCACCGCCGACAGCGCGAAAGAACTCTCGCTGTTCGCGCGTCACGCGCGCAACGATGCACACGGATGCGCCGCTGCTTTCTTCTGCGCCGCCCAAGCGTCGACGTGAACGCTGATCCGCAGGCTGAAGCTTTGAAGGCAGACGGCTCAATGACTTTGAACGTCCAGTCGTCGGCTTGCTCTGAGGCAGGATGACGGAAGCCGGATCGCCGGCGCTCAATTTCGGCATCACTTTGGGCTGCGTCATATCCTCTCCTTAAATCCTGTGCATTGTTTGCTTTAGGCCGTCTCTGCCAGCCAGCTGACTAGCGGGACGGACTGGGCCGCCTGTGGCAAACTAACTGCTTTAAGGCAATCCTATTCTTTCAGGCGCGCAGAGAATACCCGTGCTTTCGCGCAGAACAGCACGCCAATCTGCATGCTGCGCATTTCAAGACTCATTGATCATGTCCCGACTTCGACTGGCCTCCTGGAACGTCAACTCCCTTAAAGTGCGTCTGCCGCAGGTGCTCGACTGGCTAGAATCAGCCAAAATCGATGCATTGGTCATGCAGGAAACAAAAACGACTGACGACGTTTTTCCCCAAGCCGCATTCGCCGAAGCCGGATTCGATGTTTTCTTTTTAGGTCAGAAAACATATAACGGCGTTGCACTCTGTTCTCGCCAAACAACAGTTAAGACTTCGGATGTTGTGCTTGGTCTCCCTGGCTGGCCCGATCCGCAAAAACGTTTTATTTCGGCACTCCTTTCACCCCTAGCGGCTCCCGAACAGCCGCCGATTCGTTTTTGCGGGGGCTACTTTCCCAACGGTCAGGCGGTAGGTTCATCAAAGTATCTCTATAAGCTCGACTGGATTGCCGTGCTTGAACGTACGCTCAAAACTTATCTTGCCGATACCCCCAGACTGGTGCTCGGCGGCGACTTTAATATTGCGCCCGCCGACGCCGACGTTTGGAATCCGGAAGCTTGGCGTGGAAAGATTCTCTGCTCAGAGCCGGAGCGAAAGGCACTCGAGCGCCTCTTTGCACTCGGCCTTTACGACAGCTTCAGACTCTTTACGCAGCCCGCAGAGCGCTTTTCTTGGTGGGACTATCGTCAGAGCGGTTTCGAACGCAATCACGGCCTGCGCATTGATCTGCTGCTTGTTTCCGAAGCACTCAAAGGGGCTGTTGAAAGCGCATCCATTGACGACGGCCCCCGCGGCAATCCTCAGCCTTCAGATCATGCGCCGGTTATGTTGGACCTCTCACTCTAAGTGACCTCAGTGAGCAACTAGCCGATCCCCATAAAAAAACAAGACATCATGAACGCTAAGCCAAAACTCCGCATCGGCATTCCCGGAGACTATCTTCCTTTCGGCATCATCAATGAGGATTCTCCGCTGGGATTTGCCGGGCATGATGTGGATCTGGCGGCTGAGCTCTGCCGCGAAGCCGGTTTGGCACCGCTTTTCGTTCTGACAACCTGGCCCACGTTTATGACGGATCTCGCTGAAGGCCGTTTCGATATCGCAGCGGGCGGTGTTTCGTGGGTTCCTGAACGCGCACGCTTAACCGATGCGCTGCCGCGCTATGCGCCCTTTGCCAAAGTTGCGCTTATTCGCCGAGACTCAATCGAACGCTTTCAAACACCCGAAGACCTGAATCAGCCCGATGTACGCGTCATCAAGAACCCCGGCGGAACCAATGAACGCTGGGTGGACGCCAATCTGACCCGGGCACAGGTAGCTACCGTGGCAGACAACGCCACCATTCCTGCCCGCATTGCCAATGAAGTGGGTGACGTCATGATCACGGACTCCTTTGAGGCGCATTGGTACGCCTCCCGAGATGTGCGCCTCACGCTTGCCATGAATGGACGCCACCTGACGCCCACGGCGTGGAAGACGATGCTCGTTCGCCGCGGCGCTCGCCGCCCGGTGCTTCTCGGCCGAGAACATACGGCCGCCGCTTCCGAACCGCTTGCCCCGATCCTCTTTTCTGCCTGGGGTCGTCTGGAGCGCGCCGGTGTTCTTCAGACGCTGGCTGCCAAATGGCTGGGTGCAGGCAAACCTTCTGACGGAAACGCTCCACACTAAGAAAAAACCGCACAACTCGCCGAAATGACCGTCTGCCAAGGCAGACTGAGGGACTAGAAATTCTTTCAAGCTAGTCCCCCAAGCGTTTGGATTATTTGACTGCGTTCACCCTGCGCGGCTGATTGAAAATACGAACGGGCGGCACCTCATCCTTCCAGAGTGAAACTTCCACATTGCCGGTTGAAGAAACATTGCCTCGGGCAATTTTGGAGGTAATAACGTCAATGGCAATCGTATTGGCATTGCCGTGAACATCGATGCGGCCTGCCGGCGTGTTTTCCGGTTCAAACCAAGCGCCGTGCTGAATAGAAACCACGCCCGGCTTGATGCGGTCACTAACCTGCAGTCCGCAGAGGCATGCTCCGCGACGGCATTTCACAAGTACGACGTCGCCATTTTTCAAGCCGCGCACTTGAGCATCCGCAGGGTTCATCCAAACGGGTTCTCGTTCTTCAACCGACCCGCGTCTGGCTGTGTTGACGTTGTCGAGCTGGCTGTGCATCCGATAGCGTGACTTCGGACTCACAAAAGCCAACGGATACTCCTTCGTTGCTTTAGCGGTACCTTCAATCGGTTCAAAGTAGCTGGGATGGCCTTTACAGTCGTCATAGCCGTAGCTCGCGAGCTTGGGTGAATAAATCTGGATGAGCCCCGACTCTGTACCTAGGGAGTTGGCTTTTGGATCCTCTCGGAATGTCTTAAAGGAAACAAACTCTCGGTCCTTTTCTTCCACCTCGAAAAAGAGATACCCCTTCTCCCAGAAATCTTTGAATTCCGGCATAACAATGCCTTTTCGAGCACCATTGTTGCGGCAATCGTTGTAGAACTTTTCGATCCACTGCATTTCGGTGCGGCCCTCCGTAAAGGCTTCTTCTATACCCAAACGCTTAGCGAGCTGCGTACCAATCCAATAGTCGCTGCGCGACTCGTATTGCGGCTTGATTACCTGCTTCATTGCAACCAGACCGTCATTGGTTTCTGCGCCGATGTTGGTAATGTCATTGTGCTCAAAGGTCGTGCAGGCCGGCAGCACGATATCGGCGTGACGAGCCGTCGCAGACCATACATAGTCTGCGACGATCACGGTATCGGGCTTCTTCCACGCCCTAATGACATGGACCACCCACGTACCCAGTGCGTCACAACGAAGCGCAGCGCGA
>OMEQ01001426.1_pt1 | contig 11071 bp, 8 predicted proteins | sample 1645451 | NCBI WGS metagenome assembly OMEQ01 (sample SAMEA103958142, study PRJEB25191) | human gut metagenome | biome: human-associated habitat [ENVO:00009003]; feature: intestine environment [ENVO:2100002]; material: feces | place: Germany | collected 2013/2015
GGAACATGGTACTACTTCGATCTTGTTCCGGAAGAGACCGAGATCCGCACAGGCGCTCCGATCTACACAGGAAAAGTGTGCGTGATCGGTTCCAACCTGAAGGAAGACGAGTTAAAGGCTGCGTTTGAGGCTTAATGAACGTATTCTGCCAGGGTCAGGCTGCCAGATCTGCAGAACCTGTTCAGTGGCAGTTCCTGTCTGCGCAAGACGTGGGCAGGAACCATTTTATATAATTAGGAGAATAAGACAGTGAAACAGCAGGAAAAAATGCCGGTATTTGTCATCAACGGCTTTCTGGAAGCGGGAAAGACCCAGTTCATCACAAATACTTTACAGCAGGACTATTTCCAGGCCGACGGTACGACCGTTCTGATCCTCTGCGAGGAAGGCGATACGGAGTACGATAAGGAAATCTTAAAGAAAACAAGAACAAAGATCGTTACCGTGGAAGATATCTCCGAGATGGACGAGGATTTCTACGGACGGATCGAGGCATTATATGACCCGGCCCGGGTGCTCATCGAGTGGAACGGAATGTGGCCGCAGGATCAGCTGCAGCTCCCGGATACCTGGGAACTCTTCCAGCAGATCACGATCATCGACGGCTCCACCTTCGAGCTCTATTTAAACAACATGAAGCCGCTCCTAGCGCTCCTTGTAAAGCGCTCCGAGCTTGTGATCATGAACCGTTGCGATGAGGTCAGCGACGAGAACATCACCCGCTACCGCCGCGGCTTAAAGGCTTTAAATCCGCAGGCAGAGCTGATCTTCGAGGACGCGGAAGGCGAGATCGAGCAGGAGGTTCTGGAAGAGGATCTTCCGTACGACATGAAGGCGGATGTGATCAAGATCAATCCGAAGGATTACGGCATCTGGTACATCGACGCCATGGATAAGCAGGACCGTTACGAGGGAAAAGTTGTGGAGTTCACCGGTATGGTATTAAAATCCCCGGAATTCCCGAAGAACTATTTCGTTCCGGGCCGAATGGCGATGACATGCTGCGAGGCAGATATGACATTTTTAGGATTTATCTGCAAGGCGCGTGAGGCGAAAAACCTTGAGACAAAGCAGTGGGTCAAGGTCCGCGCGAAGATCGCATACGAGTTCTGGCCGGACTACGACGGTGTCGGTCCGGTGCTTTACGCCGAGAGCGTGGAGCCAGCGCAGGAGATCAAGGATATTGTGCAGTTCTAAATGAAGATTTCAGCTGAAAAACAGAAAATGCAGAATAATACCTGGTACGCTGGATGGGAAAAACTGTCCAGCGTATTTTGATTTTCTCGAATTCCGAAGAAGCTGCCGTTGGCAGGCTCTGCGGGTTCCCATGTATTCAGAAGGGACTTCCAGTGAAAGCTTTAGCGGATATAAACAAAAGAAACGGACTTCATGAGCCATATGAGATATGACTTTTGAAGTCCGTTTTTAATTCCAGGTCTAATTCATCGGTGCCACCGGAACCGGCCGTTCGCGGTCGAAGACCTGGGTCACATCGAAGAGGTCGCTTAAGTGGTCTTTTTCCGGATTCGTCTCCGGCAGGTCGTAGTACATGCGGTAGCCGTCCAGGTTCCGGCGTCCCTGGCGGAGATAGTCAGATCCAAACTGTACCCAGTACTGGCTGGAGTCTACATTGCAGAAGTAGCGGAAGCCCAGCTCATGGAGATATGCGTATTTTTCATTTTCCATTGTGTACGGATGCCAGTCGCCAACATCTGATCCGAATGGGTAGAGCAGGATATCCGTCTTTCCGATCAGGGATTCCACCCTGGAGGCCCACTTATCGGAGTCTGTCTTCACATCCTCAAAGGAGCGTTTCCCGAAATTGATATGTCCCCAGCTGTGGGAGGCGAGCTCCCAGCCGTTGTCCCTGAGACACTGTGCCACCTGGCGGACCATCTCTTTATCGGCCTCATAATTTGGGTTGGAGCTCTCATAGGACGGATCCGTCCGGTATCCCAGAACGCCCTGATATCCGGTAAACGCCAGGACCGCCCGGGCACCCCGGTAGGAAAAATCGGGGTGTTCCGTGATAAAGTCCTCAAGGAGCGGCACGAGATCATAAGAGCCCACCGACACGGAGCCGTCATCCATCACCATCTCGCAGGTCGGCTTTCCGTTCTCACCCACGATCATCCGGCTTGCGAAACCATCACCGTCCATATACTCGTAATAGCAGAGGTCATCCTGGGACATGACGAAAGGAATCTTTCCAGGCGGCAGCATAATATCTCCCGCCACCATCTTCGTATTGCCGTTTTCGTCCGTCACCTCGTGGGCAATATCGTGGAGCTTTACGAGAACATATCCTTTCTCGTACATGGAATCCAGGATCTTTAAAAATTCGCTCTTCGTGGTCATCACCTGGTTGTAGCCCTTGGAATCCGCGTCCCCGTCGAAGGCTTTGGAGTTATCCATGATCAGGGAGTGGAAGAACACATGGGTGATCTTGTTTACATCCGCCCGGACGAGTGTGGATTTTGTCTCCTCGCAGGCGGCGAGAAGCTTCTTCACATCGGAATTCCCCGCGTAATCCGGGTTGGAGTTTAAGATCTCGATGGCAGCATCGTAGTCGTAGGTGACGAATTTTGCGTGAGCGCTGTTTAAAAGCTCATCCAGGGCTGTATCGCCTGTATTGTAAGCGGCAGCCGGTACGGCGGCTTCCAGACGGATCGGATTCCGCCGAAGATTCAGAAGTGTTGTTTTTCAACTGTGTGGATAAGTGGCCTCCTTTTTTAAAGAGGAGCAGTCCGCCGATTCCCAGGAGAAGAACTCCGAGAACGATCAGCAGTATCGTAATATGAACTGTCCGCCGCCGTTTCCGCAGCTTTTCGCGGCTTGAAATATATGCGCGGCGCCTTTCAAAATCATTATTGTATTCCAAAATATCACCTCGTAATTTAATTCGTAACCGCCGTCCTTTGTCAGACAGAACAACGGATAAAATTCTGTATTTATTACTTCTATCATAGCACAACCCCATGTCCGACGCTACGAGAAATAGAAAAATTAAGCATTTTGTAAGCAGTGACATAAAGGGGGATGTCCGGGCCATATTTTATAAGGAGAAAACTGGCTGAGAACATGAAAAGCGTGCCGCAGGGCGGAATAAAATGGCGTCCGGGCGGAGAAATTTTATGGAACAGCAGGCAGGTCGGGAGTAGAAATATGAGAGTGGGAAAAAGAAGCATTTGTGGGATCATGGTCGGAATCCTGTTCATGATGGAACCGGTGAGCGGATATGGGATGATGAGGGAAGGGACATGGAAAAAGGATATAAGAAATCAGATCATGGAAATACAGCAGATGCAGCCGGAGCTGACACCGTACACCGGCCCGGAGATCACGGCTCCGTCCGCAATCCTCATGGAGGCATCCACGGGGACCGTGATCTGCGAGAAAAACGCGGATGAGCCGAGAAATCCCGCCAGTGTCACAAAGATCATGACGCTGATCCTGATCTTCGACGCCCTGCAGTCAGGGAAGATCCGTCTGACAGACGAGGTGGTGACAAGCGCCCACGCGAAATCCATGGGCGGATCCCAGGTGTTCCTGGAGGAGGGCGAGATCCAGACAGTGGAAACTCTGATTAAGTGCATCGTCATCGCCTCCGGCAACGACGCGTCGGTGGCAATGGCTGAGTTTATCGGAGGCGATGAGGGGACTTTTGTGAAGATGATGAATGAGCGGGCGAAAGGCCTGGGGATGGAGCACACGAAGTTCATTGACTGCTGTGGACTCACGGATTCCCCGGAACATGTGACTACGGCGAGGGACATCGCGCTGATGTCCAGGGAACTTATCACAAAATACCCGCAGATCACAAACTACACGACGATCTGGATGGAGAATATCACCCATGTGACGAAGCAGGGGACAAAGGAGTTCGGTCTCTCCAACACAAATAAGCTCTTAAAGATGGCGACGAATTTCGAGGTGACGGGGCTGAAAACAGGTTCCACCAGTATCGCAAAATACTGTCTCTCCGCCACAGCAAAAAAGGACGGCGTGGAGCTTATCGCCGCGATCATGGCGGCACCGGACTATAAGGCAAGATTTAAGGATGCTGTGACGCTTTTAAATTATGGGTTTGGAAACTGCAGGCTCTATAAGGATGAGACGCCGCCGGAGCTTCCGAAACTCTCCGTGACAGGCGGAAAAGAACCGGAGGTGGAACTTTCCTACGGCGAAACCTTTACATATCTGGGACTCCACGGCGAGGACTTTTCCGGTGTGGAGCGGGAACTGATGCTGGAAGAGAGCGCAAAGGCCCCGGTAAAGGCGGGAGACCAGCTTGGAACGCTGCACTACCGGTTTAATGGGGAGGAGATCGGAAACATCCCTGTCATTGCGGCCCGGGATGTGGATCCCGCGGGATTTTCTGACTATGTGAAGTGGATGATGGGATGGTGGAGAATGAGAGGAGAGGAAGTATAAAAATATCGGAGAGATCTGAATTTAAATGATTAGTAACCTCAGTACTTTCATAGTTACAAGCAAAAATCATTCGAGATCGGCTGCGCCGATGGGATTTTTGCCTTCCAGCTTATGTTTTCTTACGGTCAGCGCGGCAAGTGCGCAGACCTGCTGAACAGTTACAATGATTAAAAAAATTCAGATCTCTCCGATTAAAAGGTTATTTCTCTGCGGCTGCCTTCGCAAACTTCGTATTCACAAGATCCTCATAAGGAACCCGCGTGTCAAGCTCACCGGCTTCCTCCAGAATGTTCTCGAGAAGCTCAAAGCTTTTCTTCTCAAAGACCGTATTTCCTTTCCAGGTATCCTGCTCTTTGTAGCGGTCCACGATGATCGCGATCTTTTCGGTGTCGGTCTCCTTAAACTGCGGACTTATCGTCTCGGCGATCTCCTCGGCGGAGTGGGTGTTCACATAGTCGAGGCCTTTCTGAATCGCATTTGTGAATTTCTGGATGATCTCCGGATGCTTTTCAATATAGCTTTTTTTTGCACTGTAGGCCGTGTAAGGGACGTAGCCGGAGTCTTTTCCGAGGGACGCGACTACATAGCCGTTTCCTTCCTGTTCCAGGGCTGTCGCGAAGGGTTCGAACTCGACGGTGTAGTCGGAATCATTGCTGGTGAACGCCGCCGCGGTGAGACCGAAGCTGATGCTCTGGTCGATGGAGAGATCCTTTGTGGGATCGATGCCGTTCTTCTTTAAGATATACTCAAAGACCATCTGGGGCATGCCACCGGCACGGCCGCCTAAAACTTTCTTCCCAATGAGGTTTTCCCACTTGAAATCAGCTTCCGGTGTCCGTCCAACGAGGAAGTTCCCAGCCCGCTGGGTGAGCTGGGCGAAGTTTACGGCGTAGTCATCATCGCCCTGGATATAAGTATAGATACTCGCCTCAGATCCCATGAACCCGATGTCCGCATCCCCGGATACCAGGGCTGTCATGACCTTGTCAGCCCCTGCACCGTTTACCAGTGTCAGATCGATTCCCTCCTCCTCAAAATACCCCAGCTCGATGGCGGCATACTGGGGCGCGTAGAAGATGGAGTGGGCAACCTCATTTAAAGTCACGGGGGTTAAAGATGATTCCGTGTTCTTCTTACATCCGGCAAGCAGAGCCGCTGCCGTAAACACAAGAAGAACCGGTGCCAGAAATTTTCTCATAATACCAAAAGACCTCTCTTTGCGATCGTTCTATATGTTCAGTGTATGAGAAATGCCGGAAAGGGTGCAAAAGATCATGATTCCTGCGGTGCCTTGACGCAGCATAAAGCAATAGGAAAAACCTATAGCAAACCTTGAGTACATCCAATTAGACAGATTTTCCAACATATGGTACTATTACCTTGCAACCAGATAGGATGGTTGGTAAATGAAAATAAGAAATTTTTCGGGAATGAAATGCGATGTCCCGATCCGGAATAAGAGGAGGAAAATCACTATGGCAAAGAAAACAAGAGCAGAGAGAAACTTTAAATTTGAGACATTACAGCTTCATGTAGGACAGGAGCAGCCGGATCCGGTGACAGACGCGAGAGCGGTTCCGATCTACCAGACCTCTTCCTATGTATTCAGAAACTGCGAGCATGCGGCAGCACGTTTCGGACTCACAGACGCAGGAAATATCTACGGCAGGCTGACAAACCCGACCGAGGATGTATTTGAGAAGAGGATCGCAGCATTGGAGGGCGGCGTTGCGGCACTGGCAGTTGCCTCCGGCGCGGCAGCAGCAACCTATGTATTCCAGAACCTTGCGCATGCAGGTGATCACATCGTCGCAGCAAAGAACATCTACGGCGGAACATATAACCTTTTAGCGCACACACTTCCGGAGTACGGCGTGACAGCAACCTTCGTTGATCCGTTCAACTACGAGGAAGTAGAGAATGCGATCCAGGAGAATACAAAAGCAATCCATGTTGAGACACTTGGAAACCCAAACTCCGATGTTGTTGATATCGAGAAGCTGGCTTCCATCGCCCACGCACATAAGATCCCGCTGGTTGTCGACAACACATTCGCAACTCCGTACCTTGTAAGACCGATCGAGTACGGCGCTGATATCGTATTCCACTCCGCGACAAAATTCATCGGCGGCCACGGAACCACGATCGGCGGTGTGATCATTGACAGTGGCAACTTCGACTGGGAAGCAAGCGGAAAGTTCCCGTCCTTAGTTGAGCCGAATCCGAGCTACCATGGCGTAAGCTTCGTAAAGGCAGCAGGAAGAGCTGCATTCGTCACAAAGATCCGCGCGATCTTACTTCGCGACACAGGCGCAACGATATCCCCATTCCACGCATTCATTTTCTTACAGGGACTTGAGACACTGTCTCTCCGCGTAGAGCGCCATGTACAGAACGCATTAAAGGTTGTTGAGTACTTAAACAACCATCCGCTCGTAGAGAAGGTAAACCATCCGTCTGTATCTGATGATCCGGAACAGCAGAGACTCTACAAGAAATACTTCCCGAACGGCGGTGGTTCTATTTTCACCTTCGAGATCAAAGGCGGCGCAGAGGCAGCGAAGAAGTTCATCGATAACCTCGAACTCTTCTCCTTACTTGCGAACGTTGCCGACGTGAAGTCCCTCGTGATCCACCCGGCTTCTACGACCCATTCCCAGTTAAACGACGAAGAGCTGGCTGATCAGGGCATCAAACAGAACACGATCCGTCTCTCCATCGGTACAGAGAACATCGACGACATCATCGAGGATCTGGACGAGGCATTTAAGACATTACAGGAATAACTGAATAGAAAGAAGCTGACAGGGCTGTGAATGTGTGAAGAGCATGTTCACAGCTCTATTTTCGTCCATTGTGTTTCATGCGGTTTTATACTATAATCATTTTATTACGATCGAGAGAAAGGTTGTCCATATGGGATTGTTTTCAAAATGGTTTAAGAGAGATACCGCAGGAAGAAAGGCACCAGATACAGGTTTTGAGAATCCGGAATGCCAGAAACTGTGGGATCTTGGCAGCTATATGAAAGTGATGTTGGAAGAGACACGCTATATCGCAAAAAAGGATTACCAGAATCATCTTCTGGAAGAAAAGAAGATCATAGAATACTTCGACGTGCTTCAGAGGAGCGGACTGTTAGATACATTCTGCAGAAAAAATGGAATGGGAGCAGCTGCGGCGGAGGAGATTCTTGAGCAGTATGAAAAATTTGGTGAACTGGTCGATCAGCATAATGAGAATTATATCCAGCAGGCGATGATACAGGAAAAAGATTATCTGGATCATATTTTGGCGGATGTAGATCCGGCGATAAATCTGGATGAGGATCAGCGCCGTGTGATCCTCACAGATGAGGATTACTGTCTGGTGATCGCCGGTGCTGGAGCAGGAAAGACAACAACAGTGGCGGCGAAGGTGAAATACCTGGTGGAGAAAAAACAGATCGACCCATCACAGATCCTTGTGGTATCATTCACAAATAAAGCAGTGGAAGAACTGTGCGATAAAGTAAACAGGAATCTGAACATTGCATGTCCAATCGCAACGTTCCATTCAACAGGAAACGCGATTCTCAGGAAACAGAATCCAGAACAATTGAACATTGTAGATGCCTCGAGATTATATTATGTCCTTCAGGATTATTTCCGGACAGCAGTCTTAAAAAATGAAAGTCTTGTAAACAATTTGATCCTCTTTTTTGCGTCATATTTTGACGCACCGTATGAAGGAAATGATCTGAATACCTTTTTCAATAAGATCGCAAAATCGAACTTTTCTACGATCAGAAGTGATCTGGATGAGTTTAAATGTCAGGTACTGGACAGCCGCACTAAAAAGACTGTCACGATCCAGAACGAGGTGCTGCGTTCACAGCAGGAGGTTGAGATTGCAAACTTTCTTTACTTGAATCAGATCGATTATGAATATGAGCCATTATACCGGTATAATATTCTTTTTGCCAAAAAGCCGTATACACCGGACTTCTTGATCCGTCAGGGTGAAAAAAGTGCGTATATCGAACATTTCGGAATCACTCAGGATGGAAAAAATGACCAGTTCAGCGATGACCAGCTTGCTGCTTACAAGAAAGCGATCAATGATAAAGTGCAGCTGCACAGACAGCATGGCACAGACCTGATCTATACGTTTTCAAAGTACAACGACAGGAGACCGCTGTTAGAGCATCTAAAGGAAGAACTGGAGAAAAATGGTTTTGAACTGCGGCCGCGTTCCAACAAAGAAGTGATGGAAAAGCTGGTCACGACGGAAGAAAACCGCTATATCAGGAAACTGCTTAATCTGATCTGCCGGTTCATCACAAACTTTAAAACGAATGGCTATCAGGCGGATGAATTTACCCGCATGTACTACTCCACACAGAATGTACGGACAAGGCTTTTCCTTGATATCTGTAATGACTGTTATCTGGAATATGAGCGGTATTTAAAAGAACATAATGCAGTTGATTTTCAGGATATGATCAATGAATCGGCGAGAATTTTAAGGGAAGTCAAGGAGATGAAGCAGCAGCTTGACTTTAAATACATCATTGTTGATGAGTACCAGGATATTTCCCGACAGAGATTTGATCTGGTGACAGCATTGTCAGAGGTTACAAATGCAAAAATCATTGCAGTAGGAGATGACTGGCAGTCCATATATGCATTCAGCGGGTCTGATATTACACTCTTTACAAAGTTTGCGGAGAAAATGGGGTATGCGAAGCTCCTAAAGATTGTAAATACATACCGAAATTCTCAGGAAGTGATCGATATTGCAGGAAACTTTATTCAGAAAAATAAAATGCAGATCACAAAGGAACTGAAATCACCGAAAAGGATCGAGGATCCGGTTATTATCTATACATATGATGGAACTTTAAAGAAACCAAACGAGGATAACCGGGCAGGAGTAAACTATGCGATCGCCCATGCAGTGGAGGTTGCACTGGAACAGATCATCGAATTCAATAGGAAAGAAGGAAAAACGGAAGATTCATCGATCCTTTTATTGGGAAGATTTGGTTTTGACGGGGATAAACTGGAGAAATCTGGACTGTTTGAGTACATAGGACGCGGAAATAAACTGAAAAGTGTCAAGTATCCGGAATTAAATATCACATTTATGACGGCACATGCTTCAAAAGGTCTTGGATATGATAATGTGATCGTTGTGAATGGACGAAACGAGACCTATGGTTTTCCGTCGAAGATAGAAGATGATCCGGTCCTTGCGTTTGTGATCAAGGGAGACCGGTCGATCGACTATGCGGAAGAGAGAAGACTGTTTTATGTTGCGATGACAAGGACAAAGAACCGTGTTTATTTCATTGCACCGGAACAGAATCCATCAGAGTTTCTTCTGGAAATCAAGAGGGACTATAAAAATGTGGTTTTGAAAGGAAATTGGAATGAGGAACCGCCGCAGAACAGTATCGCCCGGAAAACATGTCCGATGTGTGGTTATCCGATGCAGCTGCGCTATAAAAAGGCATATGGACTAAGACTCTATATCTGCACGAATGAGCCGGAGGTCTGCGGATTCATGACGAATGAATATGCGGCTGGAAAGCTTTCAATTTTAAAATGTGAGCAGTGCAGGGATGGATATTTGATCGTGAAACCGGGAAAGGAAAATACATATGTCCTCGGCTGTACAAATTATAAGAAGGATGGAACTGGGTGCGGAAAATTCCTGACAGCGAAGAAATACTATGAAATGTTTCATCTGACAGAGGAACCGGCTCCGCCTAAGAAATTTGCATCAGGACTTGATAAAAAAACTGAGAATCCAAAGATCGTGACAGAGGATAAAAAAGAAGAACATCCGATACCTGCGATCCAGAGGGCAGAAACGGATGTTGTCATGTTTCAGAACATCAATTTAAATGACTGTATTTTTACAATTCTACAGTGCCTGTCCCATATCAGTGAAAAACATTATTATGGGGTCACGATACTGGTGGACGTGCTTCGAGGGGCACAGAGCAAGCGAATCACGGATGCGGAACTCGATAAAATACCGGAATATGGAAAGCTTGGAATGCTTGACCGGGAATCTGTTGTATGCATCGTAGAATGGTTGCTGGAACAGCATTATATTCTGAAAACAAAGCATCCGAAATACCCGGTCCTTCATCCCACTTATGAAGGGATGCATTATAAAGAGAGTATCACAGAGGAACTGTTAAAAGAGCTTGCAGAAAAATTGAGAGCTTAGCTCTGACACGGACCCTTCACACTGTTTAAGATCTCCTCAGCCGCCAGTCTGTGCTTTTCCTCCAGCTCATGCTTCTGATCCAGGATCGTCTGGATCGTGATTCCGTCTAAGTAGTCCATGATGACGCGGTTTAGGCCTTCCCAGACCGGGAGCGTGTCGCAGGCGGAGCAGCGCTCGCAGGGGTTTGGAGTGTGCTCGAGGCAGGAGACCGGGGCGAGGCTGCCTTCAGTGGTCTGTAAGATCGCACCGACGGTGCATTCCGACGGGGATTTTGCGAGTTTGTATCCGCCCTGGTAGCCGCGGGTGGTGGAGAGCATTCCGGTCTTGTTTAAGAGTGGAACGATCTGCTCTAAATATTTTTTTGAGAGACCCTGGCGGGCGGCGATGTCCTTTAAGGAGATAAAGCCATCGTCGG
>OMEQ01001436.1_pt1 | contig 10950 bp, 12 predicted proteins | sample 1645451 | NCBI WGS metagenome assembly OMEQ01 (sample SAMEA103958142, study PRJEB25191) | human gut metagenome | biome: human-associated habitat [ENVO:00009003]; feature: intestine environment [ENVO:2100002]; material: feces | place: Germany | collected 2013/2015
AACCACTTTCAATTGGTATCTGTTGGACGGTTCCTTCCTGTAACCTGACAGGACAGGGATGTCACAAAAAAGGAGTTTTGACTATGAAAGAAAAGAAAAAGGCAGTCTCAACGACCGCCAATCTCCAACATAGATCCGGAAACAAAGATAACAAATCATCTCGAATAATTCAACAGGTACGATCTATTTTCTTATCTGGCCGGAAAGTAACAGCAAAAGAAATCAACGCTGAAACAAATTCGAATGATGCCAGACGTGTAATCTCCACCCTCCGTAATGATGAAGGCTGGGATATTAAAGACGTTCGCCTGGACGATAGAAGAAAACTATACTGGTTAGAACCGGACAAACGGCAAATGTCTATTGACTGGGAAGGAGGTATCAATGAGTAAACAGGAAGAGTGGATTTCAATCATATATTACAAGAGATGGGCGGAGATGTTGATGAAAATGCCAGCAGAATTACGGCACAAAATCCACGACGCAGTAGATGAATATATCGTAAATCGTGCTTTACCCACAGATGAGCAGATTCTTTTCTCTACTTTTTTCTCTATAAAAGAGCAAATAGATTATGATAAAGAATTGTACAATTCTAAGGTAGTCAGAAGAAATAGAGAAAACGGGAGACTAGGAGGGAGACCAAAGAAAAAACCTAATAACCCACAAAACCCAGTGGGTTTACAAGAACCCAAAAAAGCCGATACTGTTACTGATACTGTTACTGATACTGTATCTACTGAAGTAGATATTAAAGAAAATACTATCGTATCAAAGAAAGACGAGCTTTCTTTATCATCTCCATCCGAAGAATTTATAAAATTCAATCAATGGCTAGATAAACATTGCCCTTTCGTACTGAAGGTAAAAACGCAAATGAAAGAACCGGAATATCAAAAGCTTCTTGCCAAATACACCAAGAAAGAAATTAGCGATGTCCTTGAAAGCTTGAACAACTGGAAAGACTTTCCCAAGAAACGGACTAATGTATATCGTAGCACATTAGACGAATTGAAGAAGAAATTCGGAGAACGATAATTTTAAACTGTTACAACTATGGCAAAGACAGAGAAAATTTTGATAGACAATATATGCCCGCTGTATGATTTGGAATGTGAGAAGGCAGTGCTAGGCACATTAACCAGTCCTGTATTATCCAATGGGGAGATACCGGAGAATCTGACGGAAGATTGTTTCTATGACGAATTTAACCGCAACATATTCCGGGCTATTGACTCAATTATATCCCGTGGAGATCATCCCGAACCAATCGCAATAAAAGGGTGTCTTGATAAAATGGGAATATCTTTCAATGTGGCCGAATTATTAAAACGCCTGGATGGTATGACGCTTGATTTCAATCAATACGTAAACCGTTTATTTGATTTGAGTGTACACCGCAAATTCAGGGAGATAGGTTTGTTTCTTCTGAAACATTCCGCCTCGGAAGAGGAAGATATTGAACAGGTGCAGACAAAAGCCGTCGAATCCCTATCCGGTATGTTCCGGCAATCTTCGGACAACATATACACGTTAAAGGATGGTTTGACGGGAGTACACCAACAAGTGAACCGCAATCTTTCCGGTCAGACATCATTAACCGGAACGCCTACCGGGTTCGATCAGTTTGATAGAAGGTCAGGAGGATTGCAAAAATCCGATTTGATAATCATTGCGGCAGAGCAAAGCATGGGTAAAACATCCCTGTTAATGTCTATTTTGCGGTTTGCGGCACTTTCAGGTACAAAGAGCATAATCTATTCAATGGAAATGAGAAAAGAGCAAATTGCGTCCCGTTTGGCTTCTATTGAAAGCGGAGTACCGGCAAATCAAATCATGTACTCTCAATTAACAAGCTCACAGTTAGAAAGCTTTGATAAAGGGTTGGCTAGATTACTTCATCTTCCGATATATTTCGACGATAACAGTACCAGCAATATAGACAGTATAATAAACTCTATCCGGTACATGAAACGGAAGTATGATATAGACGGTGCGGCTGTTGACTATTTGCAGATTCTCAACGTAAACATGAAGGGAGCCAACAAGGAGCAACAGATGGGCGACGTGGCACGACGCTTGAAAAATCTAGCAAAAGAGCTTGATATCTGGATTATCGCATTATCGCAACTCAACAGAGACAAAGATAACCCGGTTCCCTCTATAGCCCGGTTGAGAGATAGCGGACAAATAGCAGAAGCCGCAGATGTGGTTATGTTGATTTATCGTCCGGAAGTGAAAGGCAAACCATACCCAGGAGAGTTTTCCCATGTAGACACCAAAGGTACGGCAATGATAGATGTTGCCAAAGGCCGAAACATTGGGATAATGAAGTTTATTTGCAAGTTCGATGCTCCGACTACTCACTTTTACGACTTACAGGATATACCCATTTCGGCAAATGTTGAACCTGATCCCTTCTAGCTATGGAAATAGAAACAATATACGGGCAAGTGATAGCGAAAGCAAACAACTATCAAGCCGTACCGGGCAAAGACGGCCAGAAACGGATCATCAAAAACGACCGAATCAGGGAGTATGAGAAATCCTTCTGCCTACAATGCAAGAAGTATCGAGGAAAGCGCATTTCCGGTCGTTTCAAGCTATTTATTCGTGTTTGGCATGGAAATATTCGTTTCGACTTGGATAATGCCTTAAAAACGATCCCTGATTGCTTGCAAATGGTGGAGGCAATTACAAACGACAGTCTTTGTTTTGAGATTCATGCGGAGAAGCGGATAGACCGCCGGAATCCGAGAGTAGAGTTTGGTATGGAAGAGATAAACGAACAAAAAAATATATTCAGTCCAAATAAAGCGATTTAAGCCGTTTTCTTTTGTGAGATGATAAGATGTTCATCTTTGCGGAGAAAGTCGCTAATACAAAAACATTATTTGAATATGGAAAGATTAAAGAACATAAAACGTCCACCATTAAAGGACAAATTTAAAAAGTTTGGTGACACATTCGAATTTGTGTCTAAAAATGAAAGCAACCGAATGTACTGTTACAGAAGAACCACCCCGGAAGGGATTGTATATTTTGAGGTGTTCCGGTCAAATCTGGAGAAAGATGAAAACGGGAATGTTTATGAATCCTATCCCAGCACATCGCAATTTGGTGACACAGCTTGGTGTATCAGGGATGGCGAGAACGCAATGAAGAAAGTATTGAAATATATGCAAAAGACATTTTCAAATTAAATAAATTATTAACAATCAAAATTTTAAAGTCATGAAACAGAAAGAATTTTTCGGAAAAGGAGAAAAACATGTTTATGTAAGAAAAGGGGATAACGGTGAAATCCTTGTAACCAAAACAAAGAACGAGGAACTCATAACGGAAGAGAACACCGTACACCTTGATGCGGAAGAAGCCCGTAAACTGGGGATTCAGTTACTAAAGCTAGGGACCGAACCGCTTGAAGGTGAATATGAATTGAAAACCGATATGGAAACTATTTCTGTCTGCCAAAGGATTAACCCGGACAATACACCGTGCAATACCGCCTGTATTGTGATTAACGAAAACGAGGATGCTAGGGAATTTTGGGAGAACAGCGGACTGGAACCGAATTTTGACATAGAAGGAGAATCCCTTGAAAAACTGATAGCATTACTGGCAAAGATTGTATAACCCAATACCGGGTAGGTCTGCTTCGGATGATCTACCCGGCATAAATCAAAATGATATGGAACAAATAGACGAAAAGAAGAATGCCGAGGAATTATTAGAAATTATTAATGAAGGGACAAAGAAGATTCTTGACCTGGCAGGGATTGCTTCACATCTTGGTGAGGATGTAGCTAACCATATGAAAGACAGATTGGAGGAAAAGAAAGATGAAAAAAGAGGAAACTAAAAGAATTTGTATCGGTGTCGGTGAGACAACTTTTCGACGGGACTTTGAAAAGATGCTTAGCAAATTGCAAGGCATTATTAACCGTCAAAAAGTAGAAGAGTTTGGTATTGAGTTGAACACCGAAATATTGCAAGATTTGATTGCTGGCGGTGAAAACACCGGGAAAACCGTGTTGGAACGCCTTAATAAAGACTTGTTGGATGATGCCAGTTTGCCGATCATACGCAGACAGAAGGAGCAGATGTATAACCAGTTATTGCAGGAGTTCGAACAGTTGAAAGTAGCCGTACACAAGTCGGTGAAAGATTTCCCTTATGTCCTTCCGGAAATGTACTTCATTGGTGATGACGGTTGGATTCACGCCCAGGAAGAAGCGTTTGCCCTGTGTGATGAACAAGGAAAGATTTACATAGACAAGCCGGAGCAAATAGAAGTTTATCATCAGGCAATAAAAGCCATTGATGAAATAAACAAGCTTCAGGAGATGGCAGCTAAGTATTATTGCAGTGCTCTAGGACATAGGGCAGTGATAGGCTTTAAAAAAGATACTGCCTGCCTTTATCCCGGTGCTTTGATTGAATGTCATTCCAGCGGCATTTTTGTGAGAATGTTTGAAGGTAAAAAATAATATAATTATATCAACATTCCGGGCAGGGATGCTTTATTGATTCTCTGTCCGGTTTACTAAAGAAAATCAAGATAAAAACGGTGTATTCTCTAACTGTTTAGGCTGAATTTAGAAATATGGCAGCAATCATAGATTACATACCAAGAGTTACGTTATCAAACTTCAAAGAGTTAATAAAACAGAAGCTTATTTTCTTTTGGGAACATCAAGGGAAAAGGAACCAAAAAGAGATCAAGCTCCAGACCGAACCAAGCAATCTTGGAAACGGGACTGTGTGGTACTTTCTTTGTCCTTATACCGGTCATAAATGCCGCAAACTTTTTCTGGACGGTAAGACGATTGCAAGCCGGTATGCTTTTAGCCATATTTACAGTATTCAGAAAGAAAGTAGATCCGGCCGTTTTTTCTATGGATTCGGACGGTTGGAATATCCAGTACGTAGATATGGAAAACAGTTCTATAGAGGAAAAACAACCCCTTACGGGCATAAAGTCTGGACGTATCATAAGAAACTGGAAAAGTACAATCTGTTGTTGGATGAATACATTTTGCCAAGATCAAGAGGACGAAAACCATTAGTATCAAATGATGAAGTATGAAAGATAACATTTTAAACTTGCCAAGTGATGTTCTTGGCGACATATTCAAAGAGATTTATTCGGAGTATGAGAAAAGCATCCGTAAAATGTTCTCCGCTCCGCCCTGTGAGATAGAGATAACCGCCCAACAGGTTGCAAAGGCTTTTGATAAAAGAGGACTGATAGAATACGCTCCACAATTCTACATCTTTGCCACTGGGGTGTTTATCGGGATCAAGGACAGGTGTAATCCCTACCAAGGGATTAACGAATGGGTTGCCGCCTATCGGATGGCTAAGGAGATGAACGTAGATGTCTCCGTTATAAATCCAAAGAAAGCATTTGAGTATTATCAACAAAAAAATAAATAGTTATGAAGAAATCTGTTATTATCGGTGGAAATACGTACAATCTTACAAGTCCAACCATTAAAGGCATAACATTAGCCGGGAAATGCCTGGGAGATATTCCCGACAAAAATGATATTTATGAAATATTGAACGAGAAAGATAAAGATACTTTGTGTGATACACTATCTTATTTCATTGCTGGGGATTTATCTCTTGCCAAAAGGCTAAGTAGGGGAGACAAGAAAGAAGTTGTAGAAGCGATAAAAATAATAATCGTTGATTTTATTCAACCGATATTATTACGTGCTAGCCTCATGGCTAAAAGTGTGTCATTAATGGCAGCAAAACCTAAGCTATGAAAATCAAGAAAGATTTATCCGGTTTGGATTCTTTCATCCAAGAAGTCGAAGATGAAATTAATCAGGGCTTGATAGATGCGGCTCATAAAGCTGTTGATACCCAGAAAGTAAGAAATGAGAGTAGCAAAAAGACTTATGAGAACCACACTTGGAACTTGCGTAATGCTCCCGGTGCCGCTGTTGTTCGCAATGGGGAAATCATTGATTTATATGTTCCGGCAGACGGGGAGCATGCCGAAGCGAAAGCTAAAACCGAAAACCTTCTAATCTACGGGAAACGCCCTAAAAACGGGATTGTCGCAGCGGACGGAATGGAATACGCAAGCTTTGTATCAAGCAAAGGTTTTGACGTTATGGACACGGCTAGTCATGTCTTAGAGAGAGAAGTAAAAGAAAATGTAACAACTAATATTAAAGTAAAATGGCAGGATTGAAATTTACACTAGAAGCGGATGTAAAAAAATTACAGGAGCTAAGAAAGGAAATTGAGAAGGTTACTGTAGCGATAGGCAAATTACCTTCCGATTCTCCACAAATAAGAAAATTGGAAGCACAGTTAAGTAAGTTAAGAAAGGAATATGATGGGATAGAAACTTTGCTCTCCAAAGTTCAATTAATGGGTGAAGAGTTGGCGAAATCAGAAGATCTGATAAAACATACTCGGAAACAAACCAATGAGACAAAGAAAGCTACAGAACATTTTGAAGCAGAAGCCGGTTCACTTGCCGCCCTTGAAAAGCAAGCCAAAAGTTTGACAAAAGAATGGTTTGCAATGTCAGAAGCCAGAAAGCAATCGGATGTGGGACAGGGCAAAGTTAATGAATTGGCAAAAGTTAACGCTCAAATAAAGATTGAAAAAGATAATCTCCGGGCCTTGCAAAAAGAATACGTTAACACACAGAAGATACAGGATTTGCAAGAAGGCTCCATTAAGTCTTTAAGGGCAGAATTGAGTAATTTAAATGCTATATATGATTCTTTGGGTAGAAGCCAACGGAAAGGAGCATACGGGAAAGAGCTTTTGAATGGTATTCAAACTGTCTATAAAGAACTGGTAGAAGCGGAGCAGGCTTCAGGAAGGTTTCAGAGAACAGTTGGACAATATGAAAGAGCTTGGAATGGACTAGGCTTTTCTGTCCAACAGGTGGCACGTGAATTGCCGTCACTTGCAATTAGCGCAAATACATTCTTTCTCGCAATTTCCAATAACCTTCCAATTCTTGCCGATGAAATAAAAAAGGCATCTCTACAATACAAAGCTTTTAAAGCGGAATTAGCAGCCGGGAATAAAGACGTTAAGGCTGTCGCTCCCGTATGGCAGCAACTGGCGAAGTCTATTATTAGTTGGCAGACGGCTTTAGTAGTGGGAATAACACTTCTTTCTGTATATGGGAAAGAGGTTATTAATTGGGGGAAAGAATTAGTTAAAGGCAAGAATTACATATTAGATTTACTTTCAGCCGAGCAGGAACTAGCTTTAGCTAGAAGAAAAGGAATTGAAACGTCGAAAAAAGAAAGGGTAGAATTAGATTTGCTTTATACAAAGTTAAAAAATACCTCGGCATCACAAAAGGAGAGAACAGCTGCCGTAAATGCGTGGATTTCTAAATATCCTAAATATGCTGATGTTATTAATGGAGAGAAAGTAAATTTGGACAAATTGAAACTTGCTTATAATGCGTTGTCTAAAGAAATAGAACAGAGTGCTATAGCCCGAAGTTATATGGATAAAGCAGCGGATATTGCAGTAAAGAAAGATAAAGAGGATATAAAACTAAAGAATCAGCAAGTAACTTTAGAAAAGGCACGCCAAAGACTATTGAGAGCTAACGAGGAAAGAGATAAAGCTTTGGAAGCACAACAGAAAGGCTTATATGGTTCTACTAATGCTGTAGCTAAAGCTAATGACGAAATCGTTGCTGCAAACAAAGCGTTTCAAAAGCAAAAGAAGATATACAATGATATTTCGAATAATATATCTAAGCTGGATGAGCAACAGACGGCTTTTATTAACCATATAAATACTATAAGCATTTTTCCTCAACCTAAAGAAGGAACCTATGATTATTGGCAACAACAGGTTGAGATAGCCGATAATGCATTGAAACAAATTCAAGATTCTTATTTAAAGGTTTTAAAGTCAGGAAGTACCCAAGGTGTACCGGAAGAAGTCGCAAAACAATATAATGCTCTCATAAAGCAGAAAACAGAAGCCGAGGAAAAACTAAAAATCTATGATGATAAAGGGCTTTCTAAAGAGTATAACTCTATCGTTGACCAAAATCAAAAAATCTCTGACCTCATGGATAGGCAATCCATCGAAAGAAAGCGAAGAGAAGAAGATTTGGAAAATCAGGTTATACAAGTTCGTATTGATGCTATGGCAGAAGGAGAAGCCAAAATCCGTGCTCAACGTGAATTAAACAACAAATTGGAAATTCAAAATTTGAAACGTCGGAGAGAAGATTATGTTCGGACGGAAATTGAATATCAGAAGAAGATATTTACTGAACAAGAAAGGCTAAATAGCATCTATACTAAAAAATATAAAAAGAAAACATTTGACCCTTCTTCTGTTAAAGTTGATACTTCTCTTTTTGATAATGCTATTGAAATCATAAGCAAGCGACAATTAAACGACCAAATACGCAGTCAAGAAGAGGCGTGGAATGAATATATCATAAAATATGGTACATTCCAACAAAAGAAAGAGGCTATTACCCGAAAATATACGGATGCCATCAATAAAGCTGCCAATGCCGGAGAAGCAGCATCCTTACAAAAGGAGTTTGAGGAAGCTTTAGCTAACTTGGATTTGAGTAAGCTTAAAGACGAAATAAATTGGGAAATGATTTTTGGGAGTATAAGTAAGGCTACCAAAGAACAACTAACCAAAATAAAGAAGCAGTTGCAGGAGTTTAAGAAGTCTCCTGAATTCAAAAATGCTACTCCGGAACAAATACAAGTTATTGAAACCGCAATAAATTCCATCAATGATGCCCTTGTCGATAAAGGTGGTTTCTTTGGAGGATTATCAAATTCGCTTACTGAATATGAGGATGCTGTAAATAAAGTAAAGGAAGCTCAAGAAGAATTAAATAAAGCGTTAGAGACTGGCGATGAGGTTGCAATAGAAAAAGCTCAAAAGAAGAAGAACGCAACCGAAAATACACAAGCCAATGCACAGACCAATGTTGAAAAATCCAGGGATAAGGCAATTAGTAATATAACGGCTGTTGCTGATGCTATGAAGCAACTAGGAAGTGCGGAATTTAACCTAAGTAGCTTTGGTAGTGCTGTTGGAGGATTGGTAGATGCGTTAAGTGAATCCGGTAGCAAAATAGGGGGAATTATTGCAGCTATCCTCTCTCTTCTTGATGAATTTGGGAAAGATGGAGGAGTCGAATTTGGCAAAAATATTGTGAACAATGTTATTAGTGCCATTGGTGGAACTATTGAGGTTCCGTTCAAGATGTTAGGAATTGATTTGGGGCTCGGAGGTGCAAACTATTCTGATTACAACGAAATGGTAGCCAAGTATGACGTATTACTTGATGTTTGGGATCAACTCTTAGATAAGAAAAAAGCTTATATAAATGAATCATACGGAGCGGAAGCGACTAAAGCGGGAAAAGAAGCTTTAGACCTATTGAAAGCCGAAAGAGATATAACTAGGGAGCTTGCTAGTTCACGACTAGATGCTGGAGCAAGTGCCGGTAGTCACTCCATGGCGTATAGAATGTGGCAAGGTTCCTATAAATATGAAGGTCAGAACTGGAAAGATGTAGCTGGAGAAATATCTAGTGCTCTTGGAGGTGTCGAATTCAGCAGTATGTGGAACTTGCTTTATATGTCAGCCGATCAACTGGAGTGGATAAAGACCAATTATTCCGGTCTATGGTCGCAAATGGACACGGATTTTAGAGGTTATTTGGATGATATTATTCAATACGGAGAGACGGAGGCGGAAATCATAGAATCAGTAAAGGAGCAGATTACAGGAATATCCTTTGATAGTTTCCGAGATAGTTACGTAAGCCTGCTATCTGATCTTGATAGCACCAATAAAGATTTTGCCGATAGTTTTGAAGAGTATTTAAGAAAATCCATACTTCAGTCTGTTATAGCCAAGAACTACGATACTAAAATACAGGAACTTTATGATAGTTGGTCTAAAGCTGGAGAAGATGGAGTATTCAGTGAACCAGAAATAGGTAGGTTACGTGCCATGCAACAAAGTATAACAGATGCGATGTTGGCGGAACGTGATCGACTGGAGGAAGTTTTTGGATGGTCTTCATCTTCATCCCAAGAAGCTTCAAAGAAAGGATTTGCCACTGCATCACAGGATTCAATCGACGAACTTAACGGACGTTTTACTGCTTTGCAGATTGCCGGAGAGGAGATCAAGAATCAAAGCGTAGAACAAACTAGGCTATTGGATTCTATAAACTCGATATTACTAAACATAGATCCTTCACAGGCTTCTTTCAAGATTCCCGATCTATCATTAAACAGAGAAGCTTTAAATAGTAGTTTTGCAGCCGATATAGCAATGAGAGCAGAATCTAACGCCCAGTTACAGGCGGCTATAGTTAACCTAACCGGAGAAGTTCAAACGATTAAAAACAATGTTAGTGAGATGTTGACTTATAGCGTAGAAGTCATGGCGGATCAACAAACTATTGCTGAAAGCTCTAGTGCCCTTAAAAAGAATCTTCCTAAGATTACCCAGGCATTAGACGGCATTAAACAAAATACCAACGGTTTATCACATCGTTAATTTTATTCCATGCCATTATAGAAGAATCCCCGACCGCTTGTGATAAGTAGCCGGGGACTAACAATATTATTTGATGTGGTTATAATCATTTTCCTTATAGAAGCATGTTTAATTGTTTTACTCACATATCCCTTATATGAAATAACTGATTGTAATTTTCTTCTTTTACTGATTCACCAGAAGTAAAGCGACTTTAATATTTCTATATTAAGGCTATAAATTATTTATAAAATCTGTTGCAGAATCATGTTCTATTTGTGCATATTCCATATATTCTTTTACTGCTTGCTCTACAAAACCTCTATCTTTTAAGACTTTCAATTTATGAATCTTCTTCTTATATTCATCGCTATTTGTGTCTATGGCCAATAACTCTTTTTTAGGAGAGAC
>OMEQ01001448.1_pt1 | contig 10895 bp, 7 predicted proteins | sample 1645451 | NCBI WGS metagenome assembly OMEQ01 (sample SAMEA103958142, study PRJEB25191) | human gut metagenome | biome: human-associated habitat [ENVO:00009003]; feature: intestine environment [ENVO:2100002]; material: feces | place: Germany | collected 2013/2015
TAAGCTCTCTGAGGCTGTCACAAAAGGCTTTTATTTCTTTTGATGTGTGTTTATATTCGATTCCTAAAGTCTCGTTAACAAGCCTTCTCTCGATTCTGGAGAGGTTTATGATAGATGAGTTTGCAACGGTTGTGTTAGGATAAATTTTTTGACTTCCGTCAGTCATTCTGAGCCTTGTTGTACGAATCTTTATTTCTTCAACCTGACCTACTTCATTGTCAATCTTAATAAAATCGTCAACTTCAAACGGCTTGTCATAAATAATAATGAAGCCGGAAAGCAAATTCTCAACAGCGTCTTTGCATGCAAAAGCAACAGCAACACCGCCGATACCGAGAGCCGCAAAAACTCTTGTTGCAGAAATTCCGAATTGCTCAAGCATAAGAAGTGCACAAATGATTACTACAAAAATTTTGATTAAATTAGAAATAAAATTAACTGCTGTCTTTTTTGTTTTGGTGTCATCATCTTTAAGTACAAAAGAAAAATCGCTGTTTATGAAATTAATTAAGAACCAAGCGATAGAAAAAATTGCGCCGAGCTTGAAGATAAGAAGAATCGGACTGCGTATTTCGCCGCTCGGAACAATAATTTCAGCACCTAAATAAATTCCTAAAACAAAAATGAAAAAAGATAGTGGGGCGCAAAGAGCATCAACAAGTGCCTTTTGTGCAAGTTCGCTTTTCCTTGCAAGCGTTTTTGTGCAAAGCCAAACTAAAGCTTTGGAAATTTGTTTTCTGAATACAGCAAGTAACAAAAAGACTGCTAAGCTTATAATAAGTCTTAGCAGCATTTCTTTTTCATCTTTAACTCCCTCAATAGATGTTACAAGCTTTGACAGAAATTTGTTAATACTGTCTGTCATAATAAACCTCTTTCAAATTAGTCAAGCACCTGATAATAAGGCGAATAATTATCATCATAGTGACAGTGATGAAACTGGATTTTTGAATCCTTTTACGGATGATATGTGTTGGATTTGCCTTACGTTGATACATTTGTCGGAAGCTACCGGTGATGCTGTTTATATAAATATGGCAAAAAATATTTATGATACACATATTATAACCCGGGCATGGACAGATGCTAAAGGAACCGGATTGCCTTGGAAAAGCGATGATAAGAGCCGAAATGCTTGTACAAACTCTCCTGGTTGTTTAGTTGCTGCCAAGCTGTATAGGAAGTTTGGAGGAGAAAATTATCTCGAAGATGCGAAAATGTTATATAAATATATTGTGGGTAGTTTACTGAAAAGTGACGGAAGAGTGGAAGAGCCTCCTTTGACATATACACAGGGGACTTTTGGAGAGGCATGCCGACAATTATATCATATTACGCAGGAACGGGAATATATGAGAAAGGCTGAATTGGTAATAAACTATACAATGACTAGTGATCGTTGTTTGCAAAACTGGATTTTGCGGGATGAAGGAACAAATATGGATGGAAGTATTTTTAAAGCGGTATTTGTGCCTTATGCTGTAAATTTGGCTTTGGATGATGATACTTCTGATTTTGTGAAAAAGCGTATTAAAACTTTTTTGTTGGACAATGCCGAAGCATTGTGGAAAAACATGGATAGAAGAAAATATCCTGCTATGTATTGCAATTATTATTGGGGTAGTATGTTTCCTTCCAATGAAATTGCATCCATGGGGGCACAGGCAAGTGGTAGCTCTTTAATGGAAGGAGTTGCCCGAATGATGGTGACTCCGGAAAAATAAAGTTATCTTTGTAGCCCAATATAATTAAATCGAGCTTATGAATCATCGGTTCCGTTGTTCTTGCATTATCTTGTTCATTTTTTATTCTTGTATTAGTCATCTTTATGGGCAGGTGCAGGCAGTATCTACCGTTGATACAGGATATGAACTTTGGTTGAATTACAAATCCGGCTCCAATTCCCGATTGAAGCAAGCTGCTATTCGGTATGCCAGTCAGGTTCGTTTGGCGGGAAGCCAGTATGATGAAGTAATAAGAGAGGAATTGGAGCGTGCTTTAAAAGCATTGCTGGAAATTACACCAGGTTTTGTTCGTGGTGAAGAGGCTGGAATTCAGATGAGTTTCTGTACAGATAAAAGGCTGGGTAAGGAAGGATATATCATCCGTAGTGGTAAAAAGAGGATAACACTTCAAGCCTATTCCGATGCAGGGTTTCTTTATGGCACGTTCCATCTGATTCGATTGATTCAATGTGGTGAACCACTTGTACAACTGAATATAAGAGAGATACCTGCATTGGAATTTCGACAACTTAATCATTGGGATGATTTAAATGGAAATATAGAGCGGGGATATGCTGGTAAGTCGTTATGGAAATGGGAGGAGTTGCCGGAGAAAGTCGATAGTAGATATACTGACTATGCCCGTACTAATGCATCTATAGGCATAAATGGAGTCGTGTTGAATAACGTTAATGCCGATCCTCGTATTTTGCGCAGGGACTATTTGAAGAAAGTAGCTGCCTTGGCAGATGTTTTTCGTAAATACCATATACGGGTTTATCTTACAGCTAATTTTGCAGCACCTTTAAAACCGTCGGCAACTCCGGATGTGATGAAGCAATGGGGAGGGATAGGTGACCTTGATACAGCTGATCCGCGAGATCCTCATGTACAAGCGTGGTGGAAAGCGAAAGTTGATGAGATATATGAGCTGATTCCTGATTTTGGCGGATTTTTAGTAAAGGCCAATTCGGAAGGTATGCCCGGTCCTCAAGACTATCATTGTACTCATGCAGAAGGAGCAAATTTGTTGGCCCGTGCTTTAAAACCTCATGGAGGCATTGTGATGTGGCGCACTTTTGTTTATAATCCAGAGATTGATAAAGATCGTATCAAACGTTCTTATAAAGAGTTTCTTCCGCTTGATGGAAAGTTTGATGACAATGTGGTCTTACAGACGAAAAACGGGGCACTTGATTTCCAACCGAGTGAACCTGCCCAACCTTTATTTGGGAGTATGAAATATACTTCTTTGATGCCGGAACTCCAGATTACTCAAGAATATACAGGGCATTCTACATATCTGGTTTATTTATTGCCTATGTGGAGGGAGTTCTTGGATTTTGATACCTATAGTGAAGGAAGAGGAAGTACAGTGAAGAGTATTATTACAGGTAGGACTGCTTCTTATCCCTTTCGTGCAATTGCAGGTGTGGCAAATACTGGAGATTTACAGAATTGGACAGGACACCACTTTGCGCAAGCCAACTGGTTTGCTTTTGGGCGTTTAGCATGGAATCCCGATGAAGAAACAGAAAAAATAACTTCTGAATGGATAAAGTCTACCTGGAATTGTGACGAACAAACTCTAAAGGTTATTGAACAAATGATGATGCCGACTTGGGATCGCTTTGTTCGTAGTCATTCGCCTTATAGCCTTGGATTAACTACTCTGGTAAAATGTCATTATAAAGCAGGATTCGGAATACGTGCCAATAAAGAGTGGAAAATTAGTAAAGAAAGTATTGGTAATGATCGTACTGTCAATGGGTCTGATTATGTATCTCAATATTGGAGGCCTAATCGTTCAATCTTTAATGATATAAATCTGTGCCCTGAACTGTATTTGCTCTGTTTTCATAATGTATCGTGGGAGCATAGAATGAAATCCGGTTTGACTCTTCGTGAAGAATTAACCGCTAATTTAAAACTGGGAATAGAACAAGCTGATAGAAATATCCGGCTTTGGAAATCAATTCGTCATAAGATTGATTCCCGGAGATTTGCAGAGGTAATGGAAAGTCTTTTGAAAGAGCGGAGAGATGCTGAAACATATTACAATGTTGCTATTCATTTTTTTGATCTTTATAAGTAAAATCTGTATTGGATGAGTTTTGATGTGAAAATGGTTATTTTTTGTTCTTTATTGAATGGCTATTTTCGTAACTTATTGGAAAGATTGCCGAACTTTGGGTGTGAGTAATTCATACACTTCTTGTTACTAAACTTATTACGATATTATGTTATGAATAGAAAAGTTTTATTCTCAATCTCTGCTGTTTCTGGTATGATAAATATCATCCCAATGTCGGCACAAACACCCAAACCCAATGTTGTTATCATCATGACTGACCAACAGCGAGCTGATTTGTGTGGTCGCGAAGGTTTTCCGATGGCTGTCACTCCTTTTGTCGATTCACTGGCATTGAGTAATGTCTGGTTTGATAAGGCGTATACGGTAGCTCCTGCTAGTATGCCTGCGCGTTGTTCCATGTTTACAGGACGTTATCCGACTGCTACGCATGTCCGTACGAACCACAACACTCCCGATATGTATTATAAGAAAGATATGCTCGAAGTGTTTAAAGAACAAGGATATAAGACGGCATTACTGGGAAAGAACCATGCGCATGTGAAAGGGAAAGATTTTGATTATTGTGAGGAATATTTTCATTGGGGAAAGAATCAGCGTGATACGCAGGAAGATAAGGACTTTGCATTTTTTCTGAATAATAAAGCGAGAGGTCAATATTTGGAAGCCACCCCTTTCCCGGCAGAAGCGCAGAATCCGGTGAAAATGGTTACCAAAGCTTTGGCTTGGGCGGAGCAGCAAAAAGATTCCGCATTCTTTATGTGGGTTTCAATGCCTGAACCGCATAATCCATATCAGATATCAGAGCCTTATTTCTCAATGTTTTCTCCAGAAAAGATACCGGCAACTTTGACTAGCCGGAACGATTTATCTAAAAAAGGAAATAAGTATGAGATTTTGGCGGAATTGGAAGATACAGCCTGCCCGAACCTGGCAAAAGATCTTCCTCGTTTGCGTGGAAATTATTTAGGAATGCTTCGTCTGATTGATGACCAGACCAAACGTCTGATTGAAGGATTCAAAGCAGCCGGGCTTTATGAAAATACTATTTTTGTAATCCTGTCAGACCATGGGGATTATTGTGGGGAGTATGGCTTGATTCGTAAAGGTGCAGGAGTGCCTGAATGTTTGACCCGTATTCCGATGATTTGGGCAGGATATAACATTCATCCGCAAAAATCTCCTATGGATGCACATGTTTCTATTGCTGATGTATTTCCTACTATTTGTACAGCAATTGGTGCAGATATACCTCTTGGAGTGCAAGGACGCAGTTTATGGCCGATGTTGACGGGTAAATCGTACCCCAAGAAAGAATTTTCGAGTGTAATTGTACAACAGGGATTCGGTGGTGAAGATTTCACCCGGGATGAACCGTTGACATTTGCTAAAGAGGGGGCTTTGCAACCCAATAAAATAGCTCACTTTGACGAACTGAATACCTGGACACAAAGCGGAACTGAACGTATGGTTCGCAAAGATGACTGGAAACTAGTACTCGACAATTATGGTCGTGGTGAACTGTATAACTTGAAAGCCGATCCTTCCGAGATTAATAATCTTTATAATAAAAAGAAATATGCCTCCAAACAAATGGAATTGCTGGAAGAATTGATGACTTGGGAACTGCGTGTACAAGACCCATTGCCGGTGCCAAGAAATCGTTATCATTTTAAGCGGAATCCATATAACTATCATTTTGAAGATAAAAAGAAATAGAACTGAATAACTAGAACTACTGTATCAATGAGAATCTTTTCGCTATTAATATTATTGGTAGTGGCATCTGCCCTGCAATCACAAGTGGTTGTGAATGAGAATGTAAAACATAGTAAATATACTTTCCCATTAGTCGCATCGAAAATAAAGGCGACCGTGTGTTATGATGCCAATGATTACCCGGTTGTAAAGAAGGTTGCCGAACTGTTTGTGTCTGATATTGAAAATGTCACAGGACAGAGATTAAAATTGGCAGATGAATGGAAGAAAGGAAGAACAGTGGTGATTGTCGGTACTATTGAAAAGAATCAGGCAATTCGTCAGCTAGCCTCCAATGGGAAAATAGATATATCTCCTTTGGAAGGAGCATGGGAACGTTATCTGATCCAGACAGTTAATCATCCTTTTCCAGGAGTAGATAAAGCGTTGATTGTAGCCGGAAGTGACAGGCGAGGAGCTTCTTACGGTTTGTTTTCTCTTTCGGAAATGGCAGGTGTGTCTCCTTGGTATTGGTGGGCGGATGTCCCTGTGAAGAAACATAAAACACTTTATGTGGATGCTCCCACCACTGTTTCCAAGACCCCTTCCGTGAAATATAGAGGTGTTTTTCTGAATGATGAAGATTGGGGACTGAAACCTTGGGCCGCTAAGACTTTTGAGAAAGAGCGTGGCAATATAGGTCCCCGTACTTATGCCAAAATATGCGAATTGTTGTTACGGTTGAAAGCCAATCATCTGGCTCCTGCCATGCATCCGGTGTCGACCGCATTTTATAAGATACCTGAAAATAAGTTGGTGGCAGATACTTTTGCTATTGTAATGGGGGCCAGTCATTGTGAACCATTATTGTTAAATACAGCTAGTGAATGGAATTCAAAAACGATGGGGCCTTGGGATTATGGTAAAAATAAGGATAAAATTAATGAAGTTCTAGGAAACCGTGTAAAGGAAAACTGTGCCTATGAGAATGTATATACATTGGCTTTGAGAGGATTGCATGATGCGGCAATGGGAGGAGGTGATGTCCCCATGAAAGAAAAGGTCAAAATGCTGGAGAGTGCGTTGAAAGACCAGCGTAATTTGATTGCAGAACATATTGATCGACCGGTTGAAACAATTCCACAGGCATTTACTCCATACAAGGAGGTGTTGGAAATCTATTCGAATGGATTGAAATTGCCGGATGATGTAACCATTATTTGGCCGGATGATAACTTCGGCTACATGAAGCGCTTAAGTGGCCCGCATGAACAGAAGCGCTCCGGGCGTGCAGGTGTTTACTACCATGTCTCTTATCTGGGAGTTCCCCATAGCTATTTGTGGTACAGCACTACTCCCCCGGCTCTGATGTATGAGGAACTCCGAAAGGCTTATGATACGACGGCAGACCGTATCTGGCTGGCTAATTGCGGTGATTTAAAAGGAGCCGAAATGCAAGTCTCTTTATTCCTTGATATGGCTTATGATATAGATAGCTTTAATGCGAATAATGTGGTTACCTATCCCGCCCGTTGGTTGGCAAAGATGTTTGGGGAGCAATATTATAGCGTATTTGAAGATATCACTTCTTCGCATATCAATCTGGCCTTTTCCCGGAAACCGGAATATATGGGTTGGGGATATTGGAATAACTATTGGGGCGGGGGAGAGAAACGTACGGATACGGAGTTCTCTTTTGCCAATTATAATGAAGCAGAAAATCGTCTGAACGAATATAGCCGCATTGGGAAGAAAGCGGAAAATCTTTTGGCATCTTTGGATAAAGACAGTCAGCCGGCTTTTTATCAGTTATTATACTACCCGGTGAAAGGTGCCGAACTGATGAACCACATGACTATAAAAGGACAATATTATCGGCAGTATGTTCGTCAGCAGCGTGCCGCCGCCAATTTGATAAAGGAGAAGGTAAAGAATTACCATGATAGTCTGCAAATCATAACTGAAGGGTATAATTCTTTGTTGAACGGGAAATGGAAATATATGATGTCTTTGAAACAGAATTATGAAGGTTCCAGTTCTTACTTTATGCTTCCGTTGATGGAAGAAAGTTATACACCGGTTGGTGCTCCTAAATTAGCTCTTCAGGCAGAAAGTGAAATTTTGGATAAAGGTGGGTTGAGCTATCATAGTTTGCCTGTTTATAACACTTTTTCCCGTAAAAGCCATTGGATCGATGTGTATAATCAAGGAAGTGGAGATTTGAGTTGGACTGCAAAGCCGTCGGACGATTGGATTATAGTGTCTCAAAAAGCTGGGAAAACTCCGACAGAGGACCGAATCAGGGTATCTGTTGATTGGGAGAAAGTTCCGGTTGGAGAGAGTATTAAAGGTGCTGTGGAGTTTAGTTCTAATGATCAAAAAGAATGTGTATTGGTTTCTGTTTTTAATCCGGCGTCTCCTGTGCGTGATGAGATGCAAGGAGTATATATGGAAGAGAATGGGTATGTCTCTATTCCGGCTGCAGGGTTTCATCGTAAGTTTGAGAGTAATGACATAAAAATGAATATTCTTCCCGGGGTTGGGGTTGAAGGGTGTGCTTTGCAATTAGGGAATCCTATATCTCCCTTACAGATGTATCGTGCTGGTGATGTACCTAGAGTGGAATATGATTTTTATACGTTTAATGCCGGGATTTATGATGTGTATACCTATGTTCTACCTACATTCCCTTTGCACGCAGAGCGAGACTATAAATTGCCGGAACATACTAATTCGGACACAAAGTATAGTGTCCGTATAGATGATGGTTCTATTTCTACTCCATCTACTTCTGCTATTGAGTATTCTCAAGTTTGGTATGATAGTGTACTGAAGAATTGTAGAGTGAATAAATCTACTTTGTATGTGAAGAAGCCGGGCAAACACACCCTACAGATACGTTGTGGTGATCCCGGAGTCGTCATTCAAAAAATAGTCATCGACATGGGAGGATTAAAACGTTCATACCTTGGACCTGAAAGTACAAAATGTAATTAGTCTAATTGATTGGAGAACCAGATGGCTTTGCCATGGGTTCTCCGGCTTTATCCGGTATTCCCAGTATAGGCATCCCATCTTTGTCCCACTCTATTTTTTGTAAACGGGGAGTACGTGAGTCCATTGCACCCGGAGCATCATTCGGTATCTGACGGGCATGATAAAGCATATAACATTCCTTTCCATCCGGTGAAGAGACGAAAGAACTGCCGCCGGGGCCAAAAACTTCATTCTCCGGTTCCTGCTGAAATACGGGTGTCGGATGCTTCTTCCAGGAAGCAGGGTCCAACAGGTTGGCATTGGCGTCTGCTGTTAGCAATCCTACACAATAATAGGGAGTCCAGCTACCGCTGGCGGAATAAAAAATGCATACTTTATCTTTATTCTTCGGCTGGAAGAAATGAGGTGCTTCGTTCACATGGATTGGATAGGCTGTTTTGCTGCCATCGGGATTCACCCATTGACACTCCCATTCATATTCAGGTTTGGAAATCAGGACTCTATCAGAAGAAAGAGTCCACGGATTTTCCATCGAAGCGATGTAAATACATTGTGTCTCGCTGTCAATTCTTCGTTTTTGCCATCCGCACCAAATCATGTAACGCTGTCCGTTGTGTTCGAAAGTACTCGCATGAATTGCCCAGTTGTTATCTTTGTCGGTCGGTATGCGCCCTTTCATAACAAACTTACCCTCTGTAGGAATATCAGCCTCGTTTTCAATCACATAAATCTGGTGATTATCCATATTACCATCGTCTGCTGCGAAGTAAATATACCATTTGTTGTTGATGCGATGCATTTCGGGGGCCCATAAGTGATGGGAATTGCTTGGATCGGTTGGTATCCATACCGGCTTTCTAAGACTGTCATTCAAATTTGTAATATCACTGGTCTCCCAGAGCATGATTCTGCTTTCAGAGCCTTGCGTATAATAATATTTCCCTTTATAAAAAACAGCCCATGGCTCTGCTCCTCTTTCACGTAGCGGATTTGTATAAGTAGCTCCTGTTACGGCTTCCTTTTCCGGCTCTGTTTTCTTCTTGGGTTGACAGGATGCACAAATAATGACTAAAAGTACGGCTAGTAATAACAATCTGCTTTTCATGGTATTTTTCATTTAATAATGACACTGCAAAGAAAGCACAAAATCTTGATAAACCATCTTTTTTTTGCAGATTGGTTAGTATTTATCCTTAATTGGTTCGTATTTATTGAATTTTCTAGTTGTTTTTTCTCATCTTTGCAGCACGAACTTTAAAATTGATATTGTATGAAACTGAAGCACCTTATTCTTCTTAGTGTTATTTGCTGTTCCCAGTCTGTATTTGGACAAAAAGCCAATCAACAACCGAAGACGAGTGGCAATCCTGTATTTCCGGGATGGTATGCCGATCCAGAAGGAATTGTATTTGGGGATGAATACTGGATTTATCCTACGTATTCGGCGCCTTATGACGAACAGACTTTCATGGATGCCTTCTCGTCTAAAGACTTGGTGAACTGGACAAAGCACCCGAAAGTGTTATCAAAAGAGAATATAAGTTGGTTTAAACGTGCTTTGTGGGCACCTGCCGTGATTCATGCGAATGATAAATATTATATATTCTTCGGTGCGAATGATATCCAAAGCAATAATGAACTGGGCGGTATTGGTGTAGCTGTGGCCGACAATCCTGCCGGACCATTTAAAGATGCGTTAGGCAAACCTCTGATTGATAAATTTGTAAATGGTGCGCAACCGATCGATCAGTTTGTTTACAAAGATGATGACGGACAATATTATATGTATTATGGTGGCTGGGGACATTGTAATATGGTGAAACTGGCCCCGGACTTGTTGAGTATTGTACCGTTTGAAGATGGTACCCTTTATAAGGAAGTAACCCCCGAAAAATATGTAGAGGGACCTTTTATGTTGAAACGTAACGGAAAATACTATTTTATGTGGTCGGAAGGCGGTTGGACCGGACCGGATTATTGTGTTGCTTATGCCATTGCCGACTCACCGTTCGGACCCTTCAAAAGAGAAGCAAAAATATTACAGAGAGATCCCAATATTGGAACAGGTGCCGGTCATCATTCAGTTGTAAAAGGGCCGGGAGAGGATGAATGGTACATCATTTATCATCGCCATCCATTGGGTGAAACGGATGGAAACGCTCGTGTGACCTGCGTTGACCGTATGTACTTTGATAAAGATGGAAAAATAAAACCCATAAAGATGACTTTCGAGGGAGTAAAGGCAAGCCCATTGAAGTAAAATCTGAAAAGTTCAGCCCATCCGTAATTAATATTTTAATAAAGATGGGCTTTTTTTGATTTATTGTTTTATTTTTGTCCTTGTAAATCAAACATACTTATTACAATGAAACCAGATATACACA
>OMEQ01001451.1_pt1 | contig 10859 bp, 7 predicted proteins | sample 1645451 | NCBI WGS metagenome assembly OMEQ01 (sample SAMEA103958142, study PRJEB25191) | human gut metagenome | biome: human-associated habitat [ENVO:00009003]; feature: intestine environment [ENVO:2100002]; material: feces | place: Germany | collected 2013/2015
CCAGCCGCCGCTCGACGAGCCACACAGCAAGTACGCCTGTGACAAGAGCGGTAAGCAGAACCAGCGCTGCCTGCCAAAAATCAAGTAAGATCCCGACGCCCGTGCGGCTGGCGGTGAAGCCGTTTATCGTGACCGGATGAAACGCCCACAGCAGCGGCAGCGTGCAGGCAAAGAACACCCACGCGATGCCATAGGTCCACGCTGCGCCGCGGACGACCGCGCAGCGGAAGGCGTCCACATCCTCCCCCTCCTCGTCGTGTATGGCAAGGAGCGCGGCATTGAGCTGCACAGTCTCAACGGCGGCCGCCGCGACAAAGAACACCGCGCCGAGGAAGAAGCCGAGCAGCGCGCGGTCAAGGGCGCTGTTGCACGCCATCGCCACAAGGAAGCCCGCGGCGGCAAGCGCGAGCGCGATACAGCAGCGCGAGCGGAAGCGCGAAAGGCTCGCCGCGAGCAGGTGCTTTTTCTGCTGCTCGCCCTTTGGCGTGGACTGTGCGCCCTGCTCCTCCCCCGTCGCGGCTCGTTCGCCGCGCAGCAGCTCGTCGCAGGTCACGCCGAATACCTCCGCAATGACCGGAATAAGCGCAAGATCCGGCGCACCGTCGTCGCGTTCCCAGCGCGAAACGGATTTGTCCGACACGTTCAGCCGCTCCGCCAGCTCCTTCTGCGTCATGCCGTTCGCGCGGCGCAGGGCCGCGAGGAAGCTGCCCATTGTTTTCTTTTCCATAAAAGCGACCTCCTTTTGGTCTTTGGATGGCTCGATTCTACCGCCACGTCAGAGAGAATGCCACCCAACGGAGCGGGACTGTCTCTCGCCGTGCGAGAATTTCACGCCTCCCCGGCCAATTTCGGCAGCTCCCAGCCGACGAGCAGCGGTCCGCGCCCCACGGTGATGCGCGCCGTCGGCGCAACGATGTGGTTGCTCACGCCGAGCGGGAAGCCGCACTCGAGCGTACCGTCCGTGAGCGGATATTGCAGCCCCTCGAGCGTGATGTGCTCAGCGCGGTCGCCCATGCTGAAGAGCGAGACAATGCCCCAGTCCACCTCACGCGCGAGCGTGAGCGTCTCATTTTCGATGGCGGTGTAGACGAAATTTTGGTCGTAGAGATAACCCCTTGCCCCATGGCGCAGGAGAAAGGCGAGCGACTGGAGGTTGGCGAGCGTGTGGTCGAGCCGCGCGCCGCCCGTCGTGCCATAGAGATAGAAGGTATCGCAGCCGCGGCGAAGTCCCTCGCGGAGCGCGAGCATGGTGTCGGTGTCGTCCTTCTCGACCGGCACGCGGATGCAATCCGCCGGCGCTTGACAGACGTCCATTGAGTCAAAGTCCCCGAGCACAACGTCCGGTCGGACGCCAAGGCGCTCGCACAGATGCAGTCCCGCGTCTGCGGCGATCTGAAGATCGCCCTCGCGCGGCGGCTCCCACAGACCGTAAAAGGTACCCGCGGCGTAGATAAAGCAGCGTTTCATGGTTTTCCCTCCCTGGGATGGTTTATGGTCCTTATTGTAACGTAAGCCGCGCACGATGGCAAGTCGTAAAAATTGTGCAGATCACCCCTTGACAAACCCGTTCAAAAACCTATAATAAAACTCGACAATTCCAAGGGGCGCTGGCGCAAGCCGGCTGAGATCGGGGCGTAACGCCGTCCCAGTCCCTCGAACCTGATCCGGGTAATGCCGGCGTAGGAATGCGAAGGATATTGATGAGGTATGCCGCATTGCGATCGCCGCAATGCGGCATTTTTTATCGGACCATTGGGGTTGATCTTTTCAGAAAGCAGGAGAAAAACCATGACCCAAACCAAGACCCGCGCCCTCACCGAGGGCGCATTGATGGTGGCCGCCGCCACCGCGCTGAGCTATGTCAAGCTCCTCGAGCTGCCGCAGGGCGGCAGCGTGTGCATCGGTATGCTGCCGATCTTCCTCTACTGTGCCCGCTGGGGCTGCAAGGAGAGCTTCCTCGCCTCCTTCGCCTACGGCCTTCTGCAGCTCATTTTCGACGGCGCTTACGCCTGGGGCCCGACCTCGATGCTGCTCGACTATGTGCTCGCCTACGGCGTGCTGGGCGTGGCCTGCCTGTTCCGCAAGCAGAAGGGCGGCGTGTACATCGGCACGGTCGTCGGCTGCCTGTGCCGTTTCCTCGTCCACTTCATCAGCGGCATCACGATCTACCGCATCTATGAGCCGACGGAGCTGTTCAACACGACCTTTGCCAACCCCTATATCTACTCCGCCGCCTACAACGGCAGCTACATGGTGATCGACTTGGTGCTCTGCCTCGTCATCACCGCGCTGCTCTACCGCCCGTTATCCAGCTATTTTGCGCCGCAGGAGACAGTCGCGGCAGTAAAGAGAAATCAGGGGCCTGAGCTCTAAGGCAGCACCGCGCAACTGCGTCTGCGCAGCGCTGCCCCAAAAAAGCAAAAGGGCGGGATCCCTCTCCCCGCCGACAGACTGTCAGGAGAGCCGTTCCAAACGGAACGGCTCTCCTGCTTTTTATAGACTTTTCAGCTCCACCGGTGTGCCGACGGAGCGGGCGATGGTGTAGATCTTCGCCACATCCTCGATATACTCGGCGTTGAGATACGCCTGCGCGAGGTCGCCGCCCACGGCGAGCACGCCGTGGTTTGCGAGCGTGCAGCCCCTGCGTCCCTCAAGCGCCGGGACCGCGTTCAGCCCGACCTCCTTTGTGCCGGGCGTCGCGTAGTCCGCGCAGCGGATGTCGCCGCCGAGGAACACCAGCGCCTCGATCAGCACGGCTGGGATGGTCTGGTGGTTCACGGCAAAGGCCGTGGCATAGGGCGAATGGGTATGAAACACGGCGTTCACATCGGGACAGCCCTCATACACCGCCGCGTGCATCCGCCACTCGCTCGAGGGCTTCAAATGTCCCTCGACCACCGTGCCGTCGAGCCGCAGGACCACGATATCCTCCGCGCGCATCACGTCGTAGCGCACCGAGGTCGGCGTGATGAGCATGAGGTCTTCCTCGCGCAGATAGCAGCTCATATTCCCGCTCGTGCCGGAAAACAGCCCCTCATGAAAGGCCTGCAGGGAACGGTCCACGATCTCCTGCCGAAGCTCTGTGATCGTTTTCATCGTCTCCTCCTCACACCACAAGGTTGTGCTCGTCGATGTGCCCGTCGGTGAAATAGCGGTGCAGATCGTAGGGCGAATAGATGCCGAGGTCGGTCACCACGCCGGAGACCAGATGCGGCGGCGTGATATCAAAGGCGGGATAGTAGCCCTTCACGCCCTCCGCCGCCGTGCGCACGCCCATGGCCTGCAGGGTGAAGTTCGGGTCACGCATCTCGATGTGCACCGTGTCCACAGTCGGATGCCCCTGATCGGGCGCGCCGGTGACGAAGTACGGTATGCCCATGTACTTGGCGACGATGGCGTTCTGGAACGTGCCGACCTTGTTGACCACATGGCCGTCGCAGCAGATGGCGTCGGCGGCGGTGGTGAACACGTCCACCCCCTCGCGCTGCATGACGAAGGCCGGCATATTGTCGGAGATGACGGTGACATCAAAGCCCATGTCGCGGCAGACCGTCGCGGTCAGGCGCGCACCCTGAAAATAGGGGCGCGTCTCGGGGCAGAAGAGGCGGATATGCTTCCCTCTCTCGCTGCATTCGCGCAGCATCATGCCGACGATGGTCTCGGCAAAGCAATGCGTCATCACCGTGCCGTTCTCGGGGAACAGATCGACAAGGTACTTACCGATCTTCGCCACGCGCTCGTAGCGGGTGTTGTTCAGCTCGACCGTTTTGTTCACGATGGCCTGCGCCGTGTCCTCGCCTGCGGCGAGGGCGCGTTCCGCCTCGGCAAGACAGAGGTCGCACAAAAGCGCCATGCGCTTGACCGTCGTGGGGCGCGCATGGGAGATGGTGTGCGCCGCCTTCCGCAGATATTCCATCTGCTCCGCGGCAGTCTTATCGCGGCACTCGTGCGCCGCGAGCGCCATGCCCATCGGCACGGCGGTGTACGGTCCCGCGCTCTGCGTCACCATGTCGGTGATGGCCTGCGCAACCTCCTGATGTGTGCCGCAGGTGACAAATTCGACCCTCGCGGGATAGATACGTCGGTCAAGTATTTTTACTTTACCGTCCTCGTACCACGCGATGTTTTCATATTGCAGCATAAAGGCTAAATCGTGATCCGCTCTCTGCATCGTTCTCCTCCTTACGCATATAACCGCTTGACCGCCGCGCGGGCCTCGTAAAATACCTTCTCGCGGTCGAGCGTCTTGTATTCGCCGTTTTCATATAAGATCCTCCCGTCCACCATCGTCATGCAGACGTCGGACGAGTGGGCCGCGCAGGTCAGCAGCGCGGGGGTATCGAAGTTCGGATAGAGGTGGGGCTTGTCCAGATCGAGCGCAATAATATCCGCCTTCTTCCCCACCGCCAACACGCCGGTATCGCTGCGCCCCTGTAGTCTTGCACCGTTGACCGTTGCCATGTCCAGCACCTCGGCAGAGCTGACCTCCGTCGGGTCGTGGCGGTAGCCGCAGGGCATGATATCGGCCAGGTGCATTTCCTCAAACATATCCAGGTTGTTGTTGCTCGCCGCGCCGTCCGTGCCGAGGGCGAGGTTGATGCCCGCATCCATCAGCTTCCGCACCGGCGCAAAGCCGCTGCCGAGTTTGAGATTGCTTGTAGGATTATGGATAACATTCACGCCGTAGCGCTTCAGAATGGCAATATCCTCGTCGCTCACGGCGACGCAATGCGCCGCGGCGGTGGGGCTGTCCAGCGTCCCCAGCTCCTCGAACCACGCGACAGGGGACTTGCCATAGCGCGCGATGCACTCATCCACCTCACGCTGCGTTTCGGAAAGATGAATGTGCATCCGCCCACCATGTGCCATGCAGAGCTCGCTGTAGGCGCGGACGATGTGCGGCTTGCAGGTATACTCCGCATGAATGGAAAAGTCGATGCGGATGCGCCCGTTTTCGGCGTTGTGGTACTTCTCAAACAGCTCCACCGACTGTGGGATCTGCGTGTTCTGCTCCACGGTCTGGTTTTCATCAAAGCACTGCACGCAGCGGCTGATGTTTGCCTTGATGCCCGCTTCCGCAACGGCGGCGACCGTCTCGGCGGGGAAAAAATACATATCGGAAAAGCTCGTCGTGCCGCTCGCCAGCATCTCGAGGATGGCAAGACGGCTGCCCGCTGCGATGTCCTCGGGCACCAACCGGTCCTCGATGGGAAAGACCTTGTCGAACAGCCACTCACGCAAAGGCAGGCCGCTGCCTACGCCGCGCAGCAGCACCATGGGCGAGTGATTGTGGCAGTTAATGAGGCCGGGCATGAGCAGCTTATGCTCCATGCTTTTGTGCTCCTCATACTCCCCCGTCGGTTTTTCCGTGCCGATGTAGTCGATGGTATCGCCGCGCACGCCGAGGAAGCCGTGCAGCGTCGAGTACACGCCGTCTTCCCCGCGCAGCAGAAGATCGCAGTTTTCAAAAAGAATGCTCATAATAGTCTCCGTTTCGATTAGTGCATTGATTCTACCACGCATACACGGGAATTGCAAGGAATACGGCACGCACTTCACGCACCGCGCAAAAAATGACCGTTCTCCCGTCGGAGAGCGGTCATTTTTTTCTGCTGCATCCGGTGCTCAGCGGGCTATCGGCAGCGCTTCCGCGTCCTGCGCCGCACCGCTGTGCATCGCGCGGCGCGCGGAGGAAAGCATCAGCTTGATGCGATTGAGCTGATTGACCTCGCTCGCGCCGGGGTCGTAGTCCACGGCAACGATGTTCGCCCACGGGTACGACTTGCGCAGCGCCTTGATGACGCCCTTGCCGACCACATGGTTCGGCAGGCACGCGAACGGCTGGATGCAGACGATGTTCGGTGTGCCGGAGGTGAGCAGCTCCGCCATTTCGCCGGTGAGGAACCAGCCCTCGCCGTACTGGTTGCCGATGGCGAGGAACGGCTCGGCGAGCTTGGCAACATCCTCAATGGGCATGGGGGCCTCAAAGCGGCGACTTTTCTCCAGCGCCTCGAGCGCGGGCGCACGGAGACGGCGGAGCATCTCCACGCCGGCCTTGGCGACCACGGAATCCTTCCACGAGGTGCCGAGGTTCTTATGGCGGAAGTCGCGCCCGTAAATGCTGTAGTTAAAGAAGTCCAGCAGGTCGGGCACGACGGCCTCGGCTCCCTCGGCCTCCAGCAGCTCGACCAAATGGTTGTTCGCGAGCGGCATATACTTCACCAGAATTTCGCCCACAATGCCGACACACGGCTTGCGCAGCGTCTCGTCGATGGGCAGCGCGTCAAAGTCCGCCACGATGCCGCGGCAGACGTCGGCATAGCGCCACTTCGTTTTGGGGTTCACGAGCGAATCGACGCAGATCTCCTTCCACTTCTGATGGATCGCCTCGGCGCTGCCCTTTTCCAGCTCATAGGGGCGCACATGATAGAGGCAGCGCATGAAGAGGTCGCCGTAGACCAGCGCGTGGACCGCGTCCATAATGAGGCCCTTGGAGAGCGTGAAGCCCTCGTTCTTCTCCATGCCGTTGAGATTGACGGAGACGACCGGAATGTGGCCGTAGCCCGCCTTTTCCAGCGCGCGGCGGATGAAGCCGACGTAGTTGCTCGCGCGGCAGCAGCCGCCCGTCTGCGTCATCATGAGGGCAAGGTGATCGGTGTCATAGCGGCCCGAGGTCACCGCCTCCATAAGCTGGCCGACCACCGTGATGGACGGGAAGCAGGCGTCGTTGTTGACGTACTTGAGCCCCATGTCGATGGCCCTTCGGTCGTCGTTCTTGAGCAGCACCACACCCCCGCGCGCCACGTCGAGCGCCGCGGCGTCCGAGAAGGGATTGTGTTCGGGAATAGCGGGATCGAGCTGTTGGCGGTCCAAAAATCCGAACGCAATGAGCGTCTGGAGGATATGCTGACATTTCAGGTCGATCGTGCGTTCCGACACCACGCCCGATTCGATGAGCGGACGCAGGTTGCGGGCGTTCATAAACCGGGCGCTCGGCATCTCCAGATCGAGTCCCCGGTTGGCGGCGCCCTCGGCCGAATAGGTGGCGTTCCAGTCGGACATGAAGATTCCTTCGAAGCCCCACATCCCGCGCAGAATATCGACCGCAAGCTGCTCGTTCTCGGTCGCATGCTGGCCGTTGACAAGGTTGTAACTCGACATCACGGCGCCCACGCCGGCCTGCTCGACCGCCTTGCGGAAGGCCGGGAGATAAATTTCGTGGAGCGTGCGCTCGTCGATATCGGAACTCACCTGATGACGGTCCCACTCCTGATTGTTGCCCGCAAAGTGTTTGATCGTCGCCATAACCCCTTCGGACTGCATGCCCTCGATATACTGCACGGCGGTCTCCGACGCCAGATAGGGGTCCTCGCCGAAGTACTCGAAGTTGCGGCCGCACAGGGGCGAACGGTAGATATTGACGCCGGGTCCCAGCATGATATGCACGCCGCGGGCGCGGGCGTCCTGCCCCAGACCGCGTCCCATATCGCGCACCAGCGCCCGGTCCCAAGTCGCCGCGGCAGCCACGCCGCAGGGGAACATCGTACTGCGGGTATTGTTGCGTACGCCCTGCGGACCGTCGGCCATCCGGATTTCGGGAATGCCCAGACGCGGAACGGCTCTGATATAGAATTCGTTGTAACCGCCGATATAATCGATTTTTTCATCGAGGGTCATCTGTCCGACCAGTTCGGCGGCGCGCTCTTTGGCCTGCGGCGGGATCGGCTGTGCGGCGGCGGACGACACGAATGCGAACGCCAGCACGGCAACAAGAGTTTTTTTCATCGGGTTGAAGTTTTAATGGTTTATGCAAAGAAAATAAAAATATTCCGAAAAGCATCGGATCGGAAACAAAAACTTCCGAACCGAAACCTCCGTCCGGCCGCACGACTCACCATAATTACACGCCCGCGCCACCGGAAACCCCGAACCGGAGCAATATTTTTCATCATCGGAGAGCGAGCCAATACATATATGAAAAGAAATTAGTATCTTTGCGCTTCGGCCCGCAGGAGAGTTCCCGCCGGATGCTGCCGGGCAGCATCGCCGACGTCCGCGCAGGACGCGCAGCGGATGCTGAACGCACGCAAACCTCCGTCCGCACACGCTTAATGCGCAGGACACGCAGCAACCGTCGCCCGCACCGCCTGCGGTGCAGGATGCGCGGAAGATGCCGGACACGCGACAACCGCCGTCCGTACGGAACGCTCCGGGCCGCAGACAACCGATTCGAAACAAACAAGATAATTCAATGGCTTTACAGTGTGGCATCGTGGGTCTTCCGAACGTCGGCAAATCGACCCTTTTCAACTGCCTGTCCAACGCGAAGGCGCAGGCGGCGAACTTTCCCTTTTGCACCATCGAACCCAACGTGGGCGTAATCACCGTCCCCGACCGGCGGCTCGTCCGGCTGGCCGAGATCGACAAACCCAAGCGGGTGACTCCGACCACCATCGAAATCGTCGATATCGCCGGACTGGTCAAAGGCGCGTCGAAAGGCGAAGGACTGGGCAACAAGTTCCTCGCCAACATCCGCAACACGCACGCCATCATCCACGTACTGCGCTGCTTCGACAACGGCAACATCACCCACGTGGACGGGTCGATCGACCCCGTGCGCGACAAGGGGATTATCGACACCGAGCTGCAACTCAAGGACCTCGAGACCGTCGAGAACCGGCTCGCCAAGACGCAGAAGGCCGCCACGTCGGGCGGCGACAAGCAGGCCAAGCGGGCCGTGGAGCTGCTCCTGCAATACAAGGCCGCCCTCGAACAGGGCCGGAGCGCCCGCACGGTCGAACTGGACAGGGAGGACCGCCGCCTGGTGGCCGACCTGAACCTGCTGACCGACAAACCGGTGCTCTACGTCTGCAACGTGGACGAGAAGAGCGCCGTGACGGGCAACGCCCACACAGAGGCCGTGCGCGCCGCCATCGCCGACGAAAAGGCCGAAATGCTCGTGATCGCAGCGGCGACCGAGGCCGACATCGCCGAACTGGAGAGCTACGAGGAGCGGCAAATGTTCCTCGAAGACATGGGCCTCGGGGAGTCGGGCGTGGCGCGGCTCATCAAAGCGGCCTACAAATTGCTCAATCTCGAAACGTTCTTCACCACCGGAGCCGACGAGACCCGGGCCTGGACCTATTCGCGCGGCATGAAGGCCCCGCAGACGGCCGGCATCATCCACACCGACTTCGAGCGGGGATTCATCCGCGCCGAAGTCATCAAGTACGACGACTACGTGGCGCTCGGATCGGAGAAGGCGTGCCGCGACGCGGGCAAGATCGGCATCGAAGGCAAGGAATACGTCGTGCAGGACGGCGACATCATGCACTTCCTGTTCAACGTCTGACCCGCCCCGCCGGCCCCGCTCCGGAAGGACGCGGACCGGAGCGGCCGACACGTTATGTTCAACCTCAAAACGACAGAGCCATGAAAAACACGAAGTATTTGTTGCTCGGCATCGCAGCCGTCGTATGCGCCGCCATCGTGGGCCGCGCCTACACCTATAAATACCGCGCGCAGGACACGATCCTCGTGACCGGACTGGGCGAGGCGGAATTCACCTCGGACCTGATCGTCTGGTCGGGCGAGGTGACGGCCGAGGCGCAGCAGGTCGCCGCGGGATACGCCCAGATAGAAAAGAGCAAGCAGAAGGTGCAGGAGTACCTCGCCGCGAAGGGCGTCTCCGCCGGGGAGACGGTCTTCGCCTTCGTGAACGTCGAGAAGCAGTACGACCCGATCTACAACGCCAACGGCAACTGGGCCGGGCAACGCTTCGCGGGCTACCGCCTGCGGCAGCGCTTCACGGTGGAGTCGGCCGACGTGGAGAAGGTCGAGACCGTCTCGCGCGAAATCTCGTCGCTCATCGCCCAGGGCGTCTCGATCGAGGCCTACGCCCCGGACTATTACTACACGAAACTCGACGACGTGAAGATGGGCCTGATCGAGAAGGCCTCGGCCGACGCGCGGACGCGGGCCGAGAAGATCGCCCTGAACGCCGGCACGAAGATCGGCCGCGTGGCTTCGGCACGCATGGGCGTCTTCCAGATCACCGGAGCCAACACCAACGAGGAGTTTTCGGCCGGCGGCTCGTTCAACACCTCCTCGCGCCAGAAGAAGGCGCGCATCACCATGCGAATCGAATACAGAATAAAATAACGAGACAAGATGGAAAGACCCGTTCGGGTGCGTTTCGCACCCAGCCCCACCGGACCGCTGCACATCGGCGGCGTCCGCACGGCATTGTATAACTACCTGTTCGCACGGCGGCACGGCGGCACGATGATCCTGCGCATCGAGGACACCGACTCGCAGCGCTTCGTGCCCGGCGCCGAGGAGTACATCCTCGAATCGCTCCGCTGGTGCGGCATCGGGATCGACGAAGGCGTCGGCGTCGGAGGCCCCCACGCCCCCTACCGCCAGAGCGAACGGCGCGAGATCTACCTCAGATACGCCCTGCAACTCGTCGAGGCCGGATGGGCCTACTATGCCTTCGACACGGCCGAAGAGCTGGACGCCCTGCGCCGCGAGGCCGAGGCGCGCGGCGAAGCGTTCGCCTACAACCACGCCGTGCGCGGGCGGCTCGCCACTTCGCTGGCCCTTCCGGCCGAAGAGGTGAAGGCGCGCATCGACCGCGGCGACCAGTGGGTGATCCGGTTCAAAATGCCGGTGGACGAGGTGGTGAAGATGGACGACCTGATCCGCGGCCACGTCGAGGTGAACACTTCGACGCTGGACGACAAGGTGCTCTACAAGTCGGCCGACGCGCTGCCCACCTACCACCTCGCCAACATCGTGGACGATCACCTGATGGAGATATCGCACGTCATCCGCGGCGAAGAGTGGCTGCCCTCGCT
>OMEQ01001458.1_pt1 | contig 10818 bp, 9 predicted proteins | sample 1645451 | NCBI WGS metagenome assembly OMEQ01 (sample SAMEA103958142, study PRJEB25191) | human gut metagenome | biome: human-associated habitat [ENVO:00009003]; feature: intestine environment [ENVO:2100002]; material: feces | place: Germany | collected 2013/2015
GATGACCGTCACCATGGCGCCGCCGGAGAGCGAAAGCAGCAGCGGCAGGGCGGCAACATATCCCGCGACGGTGCTGTCGAGCGTCAGGCCGTGCCACACCACGCCGAGCCACTCCCCCGCGGAAGCCTGCGCCGCATCCGCGGCATAGTAGGCCAGAAAAACGGGTTTCTGCACCGCCATCAGCAGGACAGTCGCGCAGAACACCCCGAAAACAAAAGCCAGTTTCTTCTTTACCATACGAGCAAAATAATGCACAATACGCCGGGCGCGATACCGCTCCGCAGCCGGGCAGGACGTCGCGGCGCATACTGCAACCACAATCCCCCTTCCTAAGGAGATTCCGCCGCCGGGAAATCCGGTCCGGAACCGTTCGATCCGGGAAATCGTCCTGCGGAAAAGTCCTCCGCTCGAAAAATCCGGTCCGGAAATCCGTCCTGCCGGGAGCAACCATCCGCCGGAATCGTCCAGACCGGGAGCCGTTCATCCGGAAGAGCGTTCCGGCCGCGGATCACCCGTCAAAAAAACGCCCGGCCCGGAAAACCGCATGCCGGGCACTCCCTAAATCTTCTCGCCGTAGGCCAGATCGCCGGCATCGCCGATGCCCGGAACGATGTACGAACGCGAAGTCAGCTCCTCATCGACGGCCGCGGCCCAGATCGTCGTGGCCTGACGCGGCATGTTCTTACTCACGTAGTCGATGCCCTGCTCGCTGGCGATGACGGCCGCGACATGCGTATATTTGGGCGTGCCGCCCTTTTCGCACAACGCATTGTAGGCCAGCACGAGCGAGGAGCCGGTCGCCAGCATCGGATCGACCAGCAGCAGGACCTTGTCTTCGAGGTCGCCGCACGAGATATACTCCACCTTAACGGTGAACTTACCGTCTTTCGTACTTTTACGGTAGGCCGAAACAAACGCGTTCTCCGCATCGTCGAAGTAATTCAGAAAACCCTGATGGTAGGGAAGACCGGCCCGCAGAATCGTCGCCACGACGATCCGGTCGTCGATCGTCTCGACGGTCGCTTCGCCCAACGGAGTCTCGACCACGCGGGGCGTATAGGACAGCTCTTTCGAAATCTCGTACGCCGTGATTTCGCCGATACGCTCCAGATTGCGGCGGAAACGCATCGAGTCGGTCTGAATCGACTTGTCGCGGATCTGCGCGATGAATTTGTTGAGAACGGTGTTCTGACTGTTCAGAGTATGCAAGGTCATATGGGTATGAGGTTTGGTGGTCAATAGAGGAAATTGTTGAACGGGTAGCGTCCGGCATGGATCTCGCGCACCATGCCGTAGAGATCCGTGCGGAACTTCTCGATATTGGTCTTCATCCGGGCCGAAAGGAAGATGCAGGGCGTATTGGCACGCGCGATCCAGCTCTTCTTCAGGTCGTCGAGCGAAAGATTCTCACGCGTGGCGGGCGTGAGGTCGTCCTCGTCTTTCTTGACATAAGTGTAGGCATCGACCTTGTTGAAGACCAGATAGACGGGCTTGTCGCCGGCGCCGATGTCCTGAAGCGTCTGCTTCACCACGTCGATCTGCTCTTCGAACTGCGGATGCGAAATATCGACCACATGCACCAGCAGATCGGCTTCGCGCACCTCGTCGAGCGTCGATTTGAACGACTCGATCAGCTCGGTCGGCAGTTTGCGGATGAAACCGACCGTATCCGAAAGCAGGAACGGCAGGTTGTCGAAGACCACCTTGCGGACCGTGGTGTCGAGCGTGGCGAAGAGTTTGTTCTCGGCAAAAACCTCGCTTTTCGAAATCAGGTTCATCAGCGTCGATTTGCCGACGTTGGTATAGCCCACCAGCGCCACGCGGACCATCGAACCGCGGTTGGAGCGCTGGACCGCCATCTGACGGTCGATTTTCCGCAGGTCCTCCTTGAGTTTGGCGATCCGGTTGCGGATGATACGGCGGTCGGTCTCGATTTCGCGTTCGCCCGCGCCGCCGCGGGTTCCCGTGCCGCCCCGCTGCCGTTCGAGGTGGGTCCACATACCCGAAAGCCGGGGCAGCATGTACTCGTAATTGGCCAGCTGCACCTGCGTCTTGGCATAGGCGGTCTGCGCCCGCGACATGAAAATATCGAGAATCAGGCGCGTACGGTCGAGGATGCGGCACGGCATCGCCTTTTCGATATTGCGCGTCTGCGACGGTGAGAGTTCGTCGTCGAAAATCACCACGTCGATCTCCTGCTCCTTGCAGTAGCCGGCGATCTCCTCCAGTTTGCCGGGACCGACGTAAATACGGGACGAGGGCTGCGGAAGCCGCTGCGTGAAGCGCTTCACGCTCTCGATATCGGCTGTCTCGGCCAGAAACTCCAGTTCGTCGAGGAATTCGGCAGCCTGACGGGGGTCCTGATCGTCACGCACGACGGCGACCAGTACGGCACGTTCCCGGCCGTCGGAAGCCGTCCCGGCATTCGGAGTCTTATTTCTGTTTTCTTCCAATTCGTTTTTCAAATTTTAACGTTACACATGCGCCGCGCTCCGGAATCCGGCGCCGCACACCCCGGAGGGGAGCAAACACTATGCTACAAATAAGGGTATCCGCCGGAAGCAGGATACCCTATTTATTGTCACGGAGCACTCCGGTCACGCCGAAGGCCTTTCATCCGGTTAGTTCTGCACGCGGAAATCAACGGGCAGGGTATACTTCACACGTACAACCTGATTACGCTGTTTTCCGGGACTCCACTTCGGCGACTTGTTCAGCACGCGGATCGCCTCTTCCGAAAGCGAACGGTCGGGGGTCTGAAGCACCTGAATATTGGTCAGACGGCCGTCCTTCTCGATCACGAACGTGAGGACCACGCGGCCCTGAATGCCGTTCTCGAGAGCGATCTGCGGGAAGCGCACGTTCTGCTGCACCCACGTACGGAACGTATTGAGGTCGCCGCCCTGGAACGAGGGCATCGTCTCGGCGATCAGGAAGGGCTGGTCGTCCTCGATCTCCTCCTCCTGCACCTCGACCTGCTGGATCACCTCCGTGTTCTCGTCGAACTCGGCGAAGTCCACTTCGGTCGTGATCTTCGTGTCGTTGGTCACCACCTGCAACAGGTCGGCGATCACCTTCACCTCCACCTTCTTGGGAGGCTCGGGCGGCTTCTGGTCCTGACGGGTGATCTCGGTGATCTGCTCCTCGACGATCGCGGTCTGCAGATCGAGCTTTTCGATTTTACGCTCCTTCGGCGTGTACCAGAAGGCCAGAATCACCAGGCCGAGCGATACGACGAGGCCGATTTCGAGCAAAAGACCCCGCTTGTTCTGAAGGTCTGCTTTGGGTGATTTCTTAATTTCCATTTATTTGAATTTTAATTGTTCGGCAAAGTCAAAAATCACGCACAGGCATGCTATGCACCACAAATATATGGATAAAAATTCAAAAATGCGCCATCCCGCACAAAAATCTTTATTTTTTACCTACTTTTGTGCCGGAAAACAGCTCGCAGGAGACGGAAAAATGGCCCTTTCGGAAACGTTATACGGGAAGACCCCGGAGCAGCTCGCCGCCGTGTGCGCCGAGTTGGGAATGCCGCGCTTCGCCGCGAAACAGTTGGCCCGCTGGCTCTACGCGAAACACGTCGAGGACCCGATGCGGATGAGCGACATCGCCGCGGCCCACCGCGCGAAGCTGGCCGAACGCTTCCGCCCCGCATTCACCCCGCCCGCGCGGATCACCGAGTCGGCCGACGGAACGAAAAAGTACCTCTACCGCACGCAGCAGGGCGCATGGATCGAATCGGCGTACATTCCCGACGGCGAGCGGGCCACGTTGTGCGTCTCGTCGCAGGCCGGATGCCGCATGGGATGCAAATTCTGCGCGACGGGACGGCAAGGACTGCAGCACTCGCTGACGGCGCCCGAAATCCTCAACCAGATCGTCTCGCTGCCCGAACGCGACAGTCTGACGAACGTGGTCTTCATGGGCATGGGCGAGCCGCTCGACAACACGGACAACGTACTGCGGGCGCTCGAAATCATGACTTCGGAGTGGGGCTTCGGCTGGTCGCCGACGCGCATCACCCTCTCCACGGCAGGCGTAGCGCCTGAACTGCAGCGGTTTCTCGACGCGACGAAAGTGCATCTGGCCGTAAGTCTGCACAACCCGTTTCACGAGGAGCGGGCCGCGATCATGCCGGTCGAACGGGCATGGCCGATCGCCGAAGTCGCGGCCATTCTGCGCCGGTACGACTTCACCCACCAGCGGCGCGTGTCGTTCGAATATATCGTGATGAGCGGACTGAACGACTCGCCGCGGCATATCCGCGAACTGTGCCGCCTGCTGGACGGCATCAAGTGCCGCATAAACCTGATCCGGTTCCACAAAATCCCCGGATCGCCCTTCTTCTCGCCCGACGACGAGGCGATGATCCGCTTCCGCGACACGCTGACGGCGAAGGGGATACAGACTACCATCCGCGCTTCGAGGGGCGAGGACATTCAGGCCGCCTGCGGACTGCTGAGCACCGCGGCGGCGGAGGACGGGCAATAGAGCACGGTTCTTGCACGTTAGCCGTAAAACAAGATGCCATGAAAAAACTGATCTTCGTCCTGTTGCTGGCGCTCGGAGCGGGTGCGGCGCAGGGACAGGTAAAATTCGAAACCAAATCGACGGACGCCGTGCGCGAAATGGCGATCAAGAGCGGCAAGCTGGTCTTCATCGACCTTTACGCCTCGTGGTGCCCGCCCTGCCGGATGATGGAACGCGAAGTCTTCTCGCGCAAGGATGTCGGCGACTTCATGCAGCAGCGTTTCGTCGCGGCCAAATACGACACCGACAAACCCACGGGCAAGGAGCTGATGAAGCGTTACGGCAGCGGAGCCATTCCGCTCTATCTGGTCTTCGACACGCAGGGCGAGCTGCTGGGACGCATACAGGGCGCATCGGCTCCGAAGGAGTTCATGGAGAGCGTCCAGAAGATCATCGACGGCTCGAAGCGCAGGTAACCGCCGCCGGACCGGGACGCCGAAAACGCGGGCCGTCCGGCAACTTCCGAAAAACAAAAATCGCCCCTGCCGCAGCTTTGCGGCAGGGGCGAACGCATTGGACAGGGGCTTGATGCGCCGGCGATCAGCGGTCCGCGGCGCGGCTCCGCGTCCCGTCACTCGACGTCGCACCGGAATTCGGCGTCGGACCGGGATTCGGCGTCGCACCGGGATTCGGCGTCGCACCGGGACACGGCGTCCGGCGCGGATTCGGCTTTCTCGCAATGAAAAAGACGTACCCGTAGAACTCACTGTACTTGCGGTACAGCTCTTCCTCATAACGCTGGAACGCCATCAGCCCTTCGGCGGTGCTGTCACCCGGATATTTCGCCGCGAACAGCTCCCGCGCCTTGGCCAGCGGAGCGAAATAGTGTTCCGTCCAGCAGGTCTCCGGCAGGACGAAGGCCGCGACCGGAAGATACCCCGCCCGATGGATCTGAGCCACCTTGTTGGGAATCGTATCTATCTCAGGATAGGCATCGACCCAGAAATCATGGATTTCCGTCGGACGTTCGTCGGTAAACCACACGCTTTCGGAGACCGCGAGATAGCCGCCCGGCTTCAGGTATTCGCGCCATTCGTTCAGGCCCCGCTCGAAGCCGATGTTGTAAATCGCCCCCTCGGACCAGATCAGGTCCAGCTCCCCGGCGCGGAAAGGCAGGGCGTCCATCGAACCGACGACGCCCTTCACCCGGTCGGCGAGGTGCAGTCTCCGGGCGTCGGCGTTGAACCGGTCGATGAATCCCGGAAAGAAGTCGAGACCCGTAATACGTCCCGGCGCATGCCGGGCCAGCGTCATTGTCTGACCGCCCGTCCCGCAGCCGAGGTCGGCGATCAGGGATTCGTCGGTCAGGTTGTCGATGAAACTCAGCGCCTTGAGGGTCGCTTCGGGACTTCCCGGTCCCTGCCGTTCGGTATTCAGGAAAAAATCGCAGATCAGATTGACGTCGAATCCGTGAATGGCGTTATTTTCGTTACTCATTGTCTTGAAGTATTGCGGCGTACACGCAAAGGCATGGCAATGCCCTTATCGTCGTACGCGGATTAAAAAAACTGAACCAATTACATGAAAATTACCCCCGGAGAGAGTCCGGGAGCGAACGAAAGGACGATCCGTACGGCGGGTACGAATCGTTTACAACACCGAATCCGATTTATAGAGGGTCTTAATCATGCCGCAAAGATAGACAATATTCCGAATAACCGCCCTCTTTGCCGAATAAAAAGCCGGATGCAGGACCGAAACAATTCCGTGACGCAACTTTCACAGATTTATGAAGAATTCATTTCGGCAGCCCGCACCCGGCTGTAACAGAAAAAGGACGAAGCGATGCGGGATTTCATCGTGCCGCTCACCAGATCGCAGGGCCGCGCCGCCCGTCCTTATGGAATCAACCCCGGCAAACGGCACGGCAACGCCCGGCGACCGCAGGCCGCCGGATAATACATTCGCCTTACAACAGATTGCTCGTGACATTGCGCCGGGGTTGAAATCAGTTTATATGCCTTCCGACCCGGCCCCGCCGAAAAAAAGCAAGGGCGCAGGTACAATTTCTACTGGATGGCCTTGCAATGCCGTGGAGTAAAATTGCCCTTACGCCCAAGCCGCCCACGGCCGAAGCCGCAGGCATGACATTGGGTTTCAGACAACATTTACACTACTCCATAAACCTGCCATATCCGTTTGGAATATAGCAGTTTGCAAGTTTACCAGTATGCGTAAAGGTTCGTCTTAACCTCTGTATTATGTCACTTTACCGTAATAGTACGGCAAAGTTAGCATAATTTCTGTAATTAGTTTTTATTGTTTCACGCAACAAATATAAGTAAAAAAACTCAATATTGGAAGATGCTCCAATATAAAAAGGCGTGAAGATTCATTTTTTTGTAAAAATGAGTTAAAATGCCCAAAAGAAAGCAACGCCGCGACGAAGAATTATTCAAAATGGTTATTCAACGTATAAAAAATTTACGTGAAGACCACCATTATACACAAGAATACGTAAATGAATACACCGGCTTGGATATTCCGCATCTTGAAACAGGCCGGGATTTTCCGTCGCTGACGACAATAGCTATCCTTTGCAAGTTCTACAATATAACTATCGTCGAATTCTTTTCACCAATAGACTATCCGGCAAAGGAATAAATCAATCATACGAAATTCACAGCCAGCGCACCATACCCTACTTCTGTCAAATGTGAATCATTTTTTCTAAAATACAGATGATTTGAAACCTACAAACCCCATATTGGTAAATTTGATTGCCCGGCGACTAACGGAAATCCGGGAACAGCACAATCATACGAAAGAGTATGTTCTGCACAATACGGGTTTGGGTATTTCCGGCTATGAAAACAAAGTAAGATTCCCCTCTTTGGAGTCTATCGCCAAATTCTGCAAATTTTACAATATCTCGCTTGAGAAATTTTTCGCGGGGATAACCTATCCGGAGGAGCCGCAGGAATAGCGGCATCCGCAAATTGCCGCAATCGTTATTTCTTGGGCGTATAGACCACTTTCTTGGTCTCGAAGAACTCCTCTTCGAAGAAGCGCGCAATGTCGTAGACATCCCACCGTTTGCCGGTCAGCGCCAGCTCTTCGGCCAGATCGCCCCCCTTGAGGTAGAGAATGCCGTTGGGCAGGGTGCCGCGCTGTCCGCGTTCGAGGCGGTTCCAAACCCAGTTCACAAATTCGGACATGGCCGTAACGGCGCGCGAAACGACGTAATCGTAGCGTTCCGGAAGCGTTTCGGCACGCGCGCAGCGGGGTTCCAGATTCCGCAGACCCAGTCCCGCGGTCACGCCTTCGACGACGGCGATCTTCTTGCGGATGGAATCGACGGCCGTGAAACGCGCTTCGGGGAAGAGGATCGCCAGCGGAACCGACGGAAAGCCGCCGCCGCAGCCGACGTCGAGAATGCGCGCCCCGGCGTCGAACGCGCAGACCTTGGCAATAGCCAGCGAGTGGAGCACGTGACGCAGGTACAGCTGGTCGAAATCCTTGCGCGAGACGACGTTGATCTTCGCGTTCCAGTCGGCGTAAAGGTCGTACAGCGCCGCAAACCGCTGCCGCTGGCAGTCGGTGAGTTCGGGGAAATATTTGAGAATCAGTTCCAAATCTTGACTTTTAATCCTTAAATCGTGTCATCGTTCGTCGCCCTGCGCGATCAGTTTGCACATCTGCTCGCGGGCGCGGTGGATCTGCGTCTTGACGGTGCCCAGCGGCAGGGTGAGCTTGGCGGCGATCTCCTCGTAGGAGTATTCGTCGAAGAAGCGCATGACGATCAGCGTCCGGTAACGCGGCGTCAGCCGTTCGAGGTAATGCTCGATCTGGGTCCGCTGCTGGAGGCTGATGACGCTCTCCTCAGGGGTCGGGGCCGTCGAGGGGGGCGACGAGAAACGCTCGTCGATCGACAGATCGTCCTGACGGCGGCGCACGAAGTCGATGAACGTATTGCGGGCGATGGTGTAGACCCACTGTCCGAAGGTATAGTCGGTGCTGTAGCGGTGCAGGTTGATATAGACCTTGATGAAGGTCTCCTGCAGCAGGTCGTCGGCGTCGTTCACCCCGCCCAGCCGCTGCACGAACAACCGGTGGATAGCGTCGCGGTAGCGGTTGAAAAGGTATTCGAAGGCCGTATCGTCGCCTTCGAGCACCAGTTCCACCAGCCGCCGGTCCTCGGCGACGATATAGTCGGCTATCTCCATACGCGGTCGTCTTTGCGCATCAGCATCACGCTCAGCGCCAAGGCCCAAAGCGGACTCAGCAGGTCGTAGACGAAATAGCGGCCCATCATGCCCGATTCGCCCAGACGGCGCGCGATGCGCCGCACCTCGATCGCCACGATCAGGAAGCGGATCACCAGCAGGGCCAGCGCCGCGATCTTGAACTCGAACGGCATCACCGCAGCCGCGCAGACGACCGTCAGGAAGAAGAGCGAGCGCGATCCCAGCTCCCACTGGATATAGTTGCGGACCGTCTGCGGATAGAAGCGGAACGCCGAGCCGTAATAACGCAGCTGGCTCATCCACCAGCCCATGCCGCCCCACGTCTTTTCGCGCAGCGAAGCCCGTGGCGAGAGGATGACGCTCACGTTGTCGCGCGTCATGACCTTCTGCATGAAGAGGTCGTCCTCGCCGATGTTCATATTGAGGTGGCTGAAGCCGTTGGCCCCGAAGTAGATGCGCTTGGTGAACCCGAAGTTGTGGAGCGTGCCCCGGTAGGCGCGGCGCCGCACGGCGCGGGCGAGCCAGTCGGCCGAGTGCATCATGCGCCAAGCGCGCATCATGTAGTTCGAAAAGCCCTTTTTGCGCTCCACGCCGCAGTAGCCCACGACGATCTCGCCCCGCGTGAAGCCCTTGGCCATGAGCGACAGCCAGCGGTCGGTCTGCGGGCAGGCGTCGGTCGAAGTGAAGACCATATGCTCGTGGTGCGCCGACTTGATGCCGACGTTGAGCGCCATCTTGCGCGAAATCGGGAAGCGCGGGTCGAGGTGGATCTTGGTCGTCACGATCTGCGGGAACGACTGTTTGAGCCGCACGAGGTCCTCGTAGAAATCGGAGTCGTGGCCCACGTAGACGATCACCACCTCGAAGTCGGGGTAGCTCTGGGCCAGCATCAGCGGCAGACGCTCCTCGACGAACGAATAATCCTCCGAGAAGAGCGGCACGACCACCGACACCGGAGGTTCGGCGTCGAGCACCGCGCTGCGGCGGTTGTTCTTGTAGCCGGGAATCCGGCCGTAAACGAAAATATAGTAGTACAGCTGCACGCCGAACATGGCCAGCACGGCCCCCGCAAGGGCGATGCCTTCCCAGCCGTAACATGTCAGAAGCGTATCGAAAAATTGCATACAGGCGAAATATGCGCAAAGGTACAAAACAATTCAGAATTCAGAATTCCCAAATCAGATTATTTTATGTATTTTTGCCGAATATATGAGCATGAAGTTTACATTACAGCATAAGGATCCGGCGACCAAAGCCCGCGCAGGCGAGCTGACGACCGACCACGGCGTCATCCGCACCCCGATTTTCATGCCCGTGGGCACGGCGGCGACGGTCAAGGGCATTTTCCACCGCGACGTGCGCGACGAAGCCCGTGCGCAGATCATTCTGGCCAACACCTACCACCTCTACATGCGGCCCGGCATGGAGATCATCGAAAAGGCCGGCGGCGTGCACCGTTTCTCGACATGGGAAGGCCCGATGCTGACTGACAGCGGCGGATTTCAGGTCTTCTCGCTTGCGGCATGCCGCAAGCTCAAGGAGGAGGGGTGTCACTTCCGTTCGCACATCGACGGATCGAAACACCTCTTCACCCCCGAAAGCGTGATGGACACCGAGCGCACGATCGGCGCCGACATCATGATGGCCTTCGACGAGTGCCCTCCGGGCGACGCACCGCGCGAATACGCCGCCAAGTCGCTGGCGCTCACCGAGCGGTGGCTGGAGCGCTGTTTCAACCGCTACCATCAGACCGAACCCAAATACGGGCATTATCAGGCGCTGTTTCCGATCGTGCAGGGGTGCACCTATCCCGACCTGAGGGCGCACGCGGCGGAGAACGTGAAGCAGTACGACGCCGACGGCTACGCCATCGGCGGCCTCGCGGTCGGAGAGCCGACCGACGTGATGTACGAAATGATCGAAGTGGTGAACGCCATACTGCCGGAGGAGCGGCCGCGTTATCTGATGGGCGTCGGCACGCCGGTCAACATCCTCGAAGCGATCGAGCGCGGCGTGGACATGTTCGACTGCGTGATGCCCACGCGCAACGGCCGCAACGGGCAGCTCTTCACGTCGGAAGGCATCATCAACATCC
>OMEQ01001461.1_pt1 | contig 10812 bp, 6 predicted proteins | sample 1645451 | NCBI WGS metagenome assembly OMEQ01 (sample SAMEA103958142, study PRJEB25191) | human gut metagenome | biome: human-associated habitat [ENVO:00009003]; feature: intestine environment [ENVO:2100002]; material: feces | place: Germany | collected 2013/2015
AAAAATACGAAAGTTATAAATCTACCCTCACCATCCCTCACCCTTGACCCATTCATTAGCGTACCGTTTAACTCGTTTCTGCACAAACAGTACGTACTGTTTTCTACACCTCATTCAGTTAAAAGCAACTATACTTATACTTTCCTTTTTTTAAAAGCTATGAAGTACCCGGAAATTTATTACCTTTGTGTAATTGATTTATAAAACCGGAGTATATGAGCACTAAAATTTATCCCATTGGTATACAGAATTTCGAAAAGATTCGTAATGACGGTTATTTCTATATTGATAAAACGGCATTGATGTATCAAATGGTAAAAACCGGTAGTTATTATTTCTTAAGCCGCCCGCGCCGCTTCGGAAAGAGTCTGCTCATCTCTACTCTTGAAGCCTATTTTCAAGGAAAAAAAGAACTGTTTGCAGGACTGGCTGTAGAAAGGTTGGAAAAGGATTGGATTAAATATCCGATACTACATCTGGACCTTAATATCGAGAAATATGACACTCTGGAGAGCCTGGATAATATACTCGAAAAATCGCTGACTGCTTGGGAAAAGCTCTATGGAGCCGAGCCATCCGAACGGTCATTTTCCCTGCGTTTCGCCGGCATCATTGAACGCGCCTGCAAGCAGGCAGGACAGCGCGTAGTCATTCTGGTAGATGAATATGATAAACCTATGCTGCAAGCCATCGGTAACGAAGAGCTACAAAAGAAATTCCGGGATACTTTAAAACCTTTTTATGGGGCACTTAAAACAATGGATGGGTGCATAAAGTTCGCGTTCTTGACCGGTGTCACCAAGTTCGGCAAAGTCAGCGTGTTCAGCGACTTGAATAATCTGGATGACATATCAATGCGGAAGGATTATGTTGAAATCTGCGGTGTCAGCGACCAGGAAATTCACGAAAATCTGGAAACAGAACTTCATGAATTCGCAGATGCACGCGGAATAACATATGATAGGCTCTGTACAGAATTAAAAGACTGTTATGACGGTTATCACTTTACGCATAATTCTATCGGCATATATAATCCGTTTAGTCTGCTCAATGCTTTCAAATATAAAGAGTTCGGTAGCTATTGGTTTGAAACGGGCACACCTACCTATCTGGTTAAGTTACTAAAAAAGCATCATTATGATCTGGAACGGATGGCACACGAAGAAACTGATGCACAAGTACTGAATAGCATCGACTCCGAATCAACCAACCCGATTCCAGTGATTTACCAAAGCGGATACCTCACCATTAAAGGATATGACGAACGTTTTGGCATATACCGTTTAGGTTTCCCCAACCGTGAAGTAGAAGAAGGATTCATTCGCTTTCTGCTTCCTTTTTACGCGAATGTGAATAAGGTGGAATCCCCATTTGAAGTTCAAAAATTCGTCCGTGAAGTAGAAACGGGAGATTATGATTCTTTCTTCCACCGCCTGCAGAGTTTCTTTGCCAATACGACTTACGAAGTAATCCGGGAGCAGGAACTACATTATGAGAACGTACTTTTCATCGTTTTCAAGCTGGTTGGCTTCTATACCAAGGTGGAATACCACACTAATGACGGGCGTATAGATCTCGTGCTACAGACAGAGAAGTTCATTTATATAATGGAATTCAAGCTAAACGGAACAGCAGAAGAGGCTTTGCAGCAAATTAATGACAAACGCTATGCGCTACCTTTCGAAGCGGATGGACGGAAACTATTCAAGATAGGAATTAACTTCAGTGAGAAAACCCGTAATATCGAAAAATGGGTGGTAGAATCCTGAAGTATACCCCGCCTTGAAAAGAGACTGTTATTATTAACGTGGTGATCTTATTCCAATCCCGGCCACGCTTTTGTTGAATACGTAGCCTCAAGTGCATTTTCCAGATTATCATTCAGATTTGGGAAGAAATCGATTCCTGTCTTTTCTTCCAGTTCATCTATTGATAATGCATAGTCAACAAGTTTTGTCGATTTCGGAGTATCGGAGTGCTCCATCCAAAAAGCTATGGCTTTAAATGAATCTCCTTTTTTAAACAATAAAGCCATATAATAATATTTAGGAATAGGCTTGCTTAGGTCGTTACTAATGTATCCCCTTATCTGATCTTCCTTATCAATCGTTCCGCCTTTTACCACATATAAGGTATCTGAAGATGTGCAGCTACGTCCCCATGATTGCACCTGTCCCTCCAAAGTCAACCATATACCTGTATTAAATTTATTTCGTTGAGGGCTCATATTTGTATAGTAGAAAGTTTGTTCATTCACCTCACGCGAATAAAGTCTGTCGGCAGAAGCACAAAGATGCCCTCTGTCATAACCTTGTTTTCCAAAATCTGCTTGCACACGCTGATATTGTGAGCCGATAGCAGGATCAGCATCAAAAGGCTCATCACTACGTGATACATTTTGCTGTTTTGTTTGATTGTCAAACCGAAAAGCAATCCAACGGGAATGTTTTTTACTCTTATCGTATTCCATACTGAAAGAGGTTACTTTCTGTCCATTGAATGTGGTATAGTGAGTTACAAACACATCGTTTGCACCATTGCGAAGGGCAGGAAGTTCTACGATACCGATGGCAAAATTATTGGAGTTGTTGTTCTCGTCTTTATCACAAGCAGCTAAAAGCAAACACAAACAAGCTACCCACACATTAATTTCTCTATACCTCATTTTCTTCTTCCTAAACATTAAATTATAATCAATCATTAAAAGATGAAAAGCTACCACTCTTGTGGAGGGCAGCTTTTCTTATCTTATAACTTTTTATTTCACTACCTCTGTAATACTAGTTGGAGACTTAAGTCCAGGGACACTAAAATAGTTTTCCAAATTTGCCTGTATAACAACTTGTTTACCAAGTTTATCAGGATTAGTTTTCAGCCCCCCATGCAGTACGTATAGCTCCAGAAGGCAACTGTACTGGGACGAGTTTACTAACTTCTGTCTCACCTTGTTTGTCAGCAATCACAATATTAGTATCACCACTAAAACCAGATGTCTGAATTTTATCCATTGCACCATTTGCAGCACCAATAATATAAGCTTTTACATAAAAAGGACCTTTTTGAGTACTATTGAGTGTTATTACATCTGCAGCAGAATATGGATGTGCTTCTGTTCCATCAGCTTCGCTCGGTTCAGGGTCAGGTTCTTCCACACCTCCTACAATACCTCCATCTTCAGTTTTTAAACTAGCATCGTCTACTAACAAATCTTTTCCTGGATTTCCCGAATTCATGATAACCAAGCATATCTTTTGTTCTCCGCTTAAAGTAAATGTAAAGCTTTTCGTAACCCAATCTTCATTAGATATACCATTTACATAATCAGCATCATATACATAACTTCCAGCTTTACCAGTCTCATCAACAGGAACATAGCCTAAACGAGCACTTGCTATATCTGCTGTAGCAGCCTTAAAATAAGCAGAGAACATATAAGTACCAGCTTTTAATGTCATTTCTGCGCTACCAAGCCGCTTATTACTTGATGAGACTCCCTTTACTAAAACAGAATACGTACCACTTCGTTTATCAGTAGACTGTTCAAGAGTTGCACTACTTGCTGTAGACGTAGACTTCCAACCTGTCGGATATCCATCTGCCCAGTTTTCAAATCCTCCATTAGTTAATAACTCTGTACCTTCTCCCGGGGTTTCTCCACCACCTTGGCCTTTTCCTGCTTGAATATCATCTAAACGATAGCTTAAAGCTTCCGTACTACTTGTACTAGTATATTTAAACCCAACAAAACCTGTCTGACCTGCATAACTATCCAACTTAGCTTCCAATAGCACCCATGTGTTATCAGTTGTAGGCATCCCATCAATTGTCAGCTTACTAGATTCCATCTTACCATTCACTAATTTCAAGAAGTAAACTTCCAAATTAGAATTAGCAGCTGCTGTTGCATAATTATAAACCGCACACTTGAAAGAGACAGTCTTATCTGCGATTTCATCAACCTTAAAAGCCGGAGTTACGAACCAACATTCAAAATTACTACCTGAAGCATTGTAAGAAGTAGCCTGAATATATTTATCTACCGAGTTATCGGTCTTATTTGTAAAAATCTTGCTTTGCCATGTACGGTCATCGTCAGACGGGGAAATAATCTCGTGAGTCCAACCCGGGCACAACTCATTGATTGGAGTAAAGTCTGCTTCGATATTGTTGAACTGATAGATCGTATCTTTCACAACAACCGACGGAGTACTAGGGTTTCCTCCCTCACCTCCATCGCCACCCGTAGGCAAATCCTCGTCTTCACTGTTCGAACAAGCGGAGAATCCTGCAACTGTCATAGCTGCCATAAAAATCCATGCAAATTTTCTCATCTTTTTCATATTAAAATTTATTTGGGGTTAAAAATATTATTACGATTCATGCAAAAATAGATTGTTCCTCAGCATAACCAATTTCATTTGATTTTGCGCCCGACTCACCCTATTGAGGAAAATCGAATCCTTTGAGATCGGCAAACGGCGTATCCAGCGACCGTACGGTCAACTGCCAAGTTCCGTCATAGGCCTCGTTATCTTGGAACCACCCTACAATTGCAGTAATTTCTCCTTTATTGCCGCTATCGGGGGTAGGAATACGACGATCGGCAAACCGGGCATACTCACTGGTAGAAATATACACATCTACCGTATTGCCACTATCATCGGCAATCTCCCGGGAGCGAGGGAACCCGATATTATATTTTTTATTGTTATCGTAAGTCGCAGGAGCAAACGTAGGATTCAAAGCGTACTTCGCCAAAGCGGCCGTCACATTCTTTCCGTCCGACGGGAACGGAAGAATCTCATCGTTCAATTTCTTTCCATCGGAATCGTATCCTGTAAAATAGACATCTTTAATCTTTACGATTTTGAAATAACCATACTTGTCCATTTCGGTGATCTCTTTCAAAGTCTTTTCTTCCACAACTATTTTAGAAGGATCGGGAGTTCCTATCTTCTGGATATGTTTCATCGCCAGCGTATAAGGGATACGACCGGGCTCTTCACGAATCTTGTTGTCGTTGCGATATCCGCGTACTCCCAACTGGGGTGCTGCCGCATAACGTCCCAAAACCAGTCCGTTACAGCGAATAGCTACCACTTGTCCCAACGGCAACATACCCGAAAGACTGCCGGCATCGACCGAAACTTTCAAACAAGTATGGTCATCGTCCAGACTTTGTATAACGAAATATTTATATACGTTGCCCGCACGGTCATCGGTAATAATCCGACCTCTAACGATGATATCGTTGGGAGAATCGATCGTATCGATTGTAAACAGGCCCTCTTTCGTATCGAAATTTTCGATAAGGTCTTTAATAGTTACCGTCTGGGGCCAAGCCTCATCGCTGCCCTCGGGAACCGTAGCAAAATCTTCGGGAATGGCATCGAATTCTTTTTCACACGCCGTAAACAGCATAAGAGCTGCAAATACGACACCGATATATTTTAATTGTCTCATACTCTAAACGATTTATTAAAATTTGAAACCGACATTGATAAACATATTGAAGCCCCAAGCATAATAATATTTATTGGGGAATTTGTCCACCGATTGTATATCTTTGGTTACACTCTTGTTATCCCGGCTGACACGACCTTGTTGATAACCGCCGGTAATCATGCTGGTATTATTGAGAATATTATTGAAGCTAAGGTTGATATTCAACTGTTGCTTACGATTGTTGAGATAAATCAATTTACCTACCGAAGCATCGAGTAAGAACCCGCCTTTAAGTTTCTCCTGCGAACCGATCATCTCCTTCTGATTGTAGTACTTAACGATATCGGAACCTTTATTCCCGGTATAGTCTCTAACAAGAACCGGTTTACCGGTCTTTTGATCAAAACTCCAAACCATAGAAGTTTGACCATTCTTATCGATACCGATAATGCGATAACCGTTGTAGTTCTGCTCCAATCCTACTTCATTGGGATATTTTCCGCCATACATATTCATGTGCGTGAAACGCGACGGTGAGAAATCGAGGTAATTGTTATCGAAGTAAGAAAGCGTTATGTCGGCAAACCACATCTTCGGGTGAAAATAATCCAGCGTAATGCTTGCGGCCAACTGAGGACCGTTGCTCACATGAAGACCTTCGGTGTAAACTTTTTCGGTATAATCGGTCGAAGCAGCCCGCCCGTCGACTATAACCGGCAATTGTTCGGTAAAGAGATTCATACCGTTCTCGGCGCTCATCGTTCCCATACAATCGTTGGTATATTTGTAGCTGCCATACGTTCCTGCCGCCGATATGGTGAAGCTGCTGTTCAACTTCACGCTCACACCGGCCTCGACACCAAAGTGACGTTTATTCACACCCGACAATGTATGATTTACATACGTGCGGAACTCATCGTGATAATATCCCGTACTTTCTACGCCATCGCGGAATTCCGTGAAGAATCCTGTTACCCGACCTTTTACAATCGATGTATTCAATTGATAGGTCAAATCGGCCGAGAATACTTTCTCCGATTTCAAACCTCTGATACGAGTATCTTTAATACGAGGCGCTACATAGGCATAACCGGCCAACGGAGCCCGAGATTCCGCCAAAGCATTTAACGACAAACGATTATGTCCGTCTATCTTATATACGATACCGGCCTTGATACTGGGATCTATAAAATACATCTGTTTACCGAAGCCCTTAGACTTAGCTCCTATAACCTCGGCACGACCGTTTCTCATCAAACCTTCACGTTGGAAAGAGGTATAGGATAAACGTGCGGCATAATAGATATCGAACAAGGGTAATTTCCAATCGTTCTGTATAAATGCCGAAGCATTGATAACATGCATATTGTAATTATATCCGAACTTATCACCTTTATAAACAGCTCGGTTCGGATCGTCCAAATCATTCTGGATAATGTCCTGATTGTCGGTAAAGTCACGCTCGGCAAACTGGTCTATATCGATCCACTGATTAGCCCCTAACAAGTCATCGACGGTTTTGTAGTGCATTCCTTTCGCATACTTGGCTTCGATACCGGCCGTCAATTTGAGTTCGCTATTCAACTGATTGGTGTACAAAAAGTTCAAAGGTATTTCCATCAAGTTGTTGTGACGACGCTCCAAAATATACTTGGCACTTCCGTTGGGATTAATGGCATTGTTGGTATAGTTCGCGCTATACATCGCATTCCAATTAATCTGGGTAACGTTAGGATCGCCGGCTCTCCATAAATCGGCAATCTGATTGGCCAATCCCTTATTCACCTCTTTGTAATAGGCATTATAAATATCGTCGGGACCATCTACTGCCAACTGATAATATTGCCAGCTGGGCAAATTACGGTAATAATCGGGACGGGGATCGGGAGCGTTATAAAAAGCTATCGCCGAATTACTATATTGGCTGTAATGGAATCCTACACCGGCAGACAATTTGCTCTCATCGTCGATTTTCCAGTCCCAATTAAAAATTGCCGTAGGGTCATAGCTGTGGACAATGCGGGAATTACGCTTTTCTCCGTCTTGGTATCCCCAATAAGGATTGTAATAAATTCCCCGATAATCGTAAACCTCCTGTGAAACGGCAGCCGACTGTGCCCGTTTGGTCGGTGCACCGAACGTCGTCAAGGCAAATCGATGGTCGCCCAATACTTTCTCGGCAGCAAGGAAATAGCCGAAAGAGTTGTAAAAGGTTCCTTCCGTGCGTCCCTCGTCGGCCCAACGATAAACGACCGACCCAGTAAAAGCCCAACCATTGTCCATAATACCGGTCGAGTAGATAGCCTGTCCGCGCAATTTATAAGCACGATTCGTGTAAGCGGCATTTACATTCGTACCTGCTGCATAGTTGGTTGCCCGCGTGTTGATGTTCGTCGTTCCTCCCAAAGAACCGTAAGCATATCCCGGCATTTCAAGACCATTCACGGCATCTTTATTTCTCATGGCATTGTTCAATCCACCGAGACTCGAATAGTTGAAACGACCGCGTTCCAAATCATTAAAGTTAAGTCCGTTTATATAGGTAGAAGATTCCCGTTGTTCATATCCCCGCACATTAAAACGCATAGGGCTATATGAATAACTGGCTGCTTGCAAATAAACATCGTCGGCAGCGCCGGACAGATAGGATGCCGATTGAGATGCGGCACTGCCCTCGTCGTCTATCGCCGACTCGTCGAGCTCGAAAATATTATCTTCGAGAGCCTGTTGATTGAGTGTATTGTCTACTTTCTTAGGTTGCAAAGAAGCATTCAAGGTATTTACGCCGTCATTTACCACAAAGTCGACAGAATAAGCCTTATAATCAGCCGCCGTAAATACAACAACCACAGACCCTGCCCTAACTTTCTTCAACTCAAAATTTCCGTCAAAATCCGTAACAGCCGACACGTTCCGTATCGCAACTTTTACATTCGCAATAGGTTTGTTTGTTTCATAGTCAACGACAACGCCTCTTACTGATGCGGCCTGAACAAAAGCCGGTACGACAAGAAGCCATGTCATTAATAACCATAGTTTACGATTCATTACATCAAAAGGTTTAATTATAACTGTGTTTATGTTTACAACCCTATTCCCCCTTTTATCAAGGGGCAGAAAAGGAATTTGCAAATTAAAAGATTATTTTCCATTATACAAACTTCTACGTTGGGAATATTTATTACAATCGTGTTAAATTGTAACCCTATATAAAATGTTAATTATCGGACAAAATGCAAGAAATTTTGGGAAATAAGCTAACTTTCAAGTTATTAAACCTATCACTATGTTAAAAATACCTTTCTAAACGACAACTGCTAAATCATATCTCACCCATCGTCCTAATACATTATCTCCATCATAAACATTAGAGCTAATGATATAATATGATTCTTACGAACGTCGCACACGGAAAGATGTCTTTAAACGCATTTCTTCCTACCGATAGAGATTTATTCCTAAAAAAATTTCGCTTATTTGTCAAATTAGAGTTATCTTGCGCCACATTTTAATTTAAGTCGAAAATTTCAAAAACAAAATTCCACACGAACTATGAAAAAAATAGGATTCTTGCTATTAGCCGTATTCTTGACAGGAGTGACTGTTACACAAGCACAAAAGAAACAATACGCTATATATGCGGTAGCATTCTACAATCTTGAAAACCTGTTCGACACGATTAATCAGCCGAATACGAACGACGAAGAATTTACGCCTTCGGGGTCGTACCGTTGGGGCGGATTAAAATATCGGAATAAACTCAACAACCTCGCTTATGCAATTAGCAATTTTGCCACAGACAACAGCAGCCCGTTCAAATTAAAAAACGGACCTGCCGTTATCGGCGTATCGGAAATAGAAAACGAACAAGTATTGGAAGATTTGATTCATACCGGCGAATTATCCAAACGAAACTATGGAATCGTACATTACGACTCTCCCGATTTTAGAGGAATCGATGTGGGTCTTATATATGACAAAGACCAATTTACACTCGAATCGAGCCGTAGCGCACGACTTCATACCCCTCAATTCCCCGACCTACGGACTCGCGACCAATTAGTCGTTTCGGGAATATTGGCTGGCGAACGGGTACACTTTATTGTCAACCACTGGCCTTCAAGACTCGGCGGAGAAAAACAATCGAGCCCAAAACGGGAAGCCGCTGCCGCACTGACCAAACATTTGGCTGACTCTCTTTTAGCGGCCGACCCCGACTCGAAAGTCATCATTATGGGCGACCTCAACGACGACCCGTCGAACCGCAGTTGCAAAACCGTATTAGGGGCCAAAAAGAAACAACAAGAAGTTCAGGCTGGCGGATATTTCAATACCATGTGGGAAATGTTCGACAAAGGCATAGGCACGTTGGCTTATAACGGTTCTTGGAACTTATTCGACCAAATTATTATTTCGGGGAACCTGTTAGGAAAAGATCGCTCCACCTTGAAATATATCCGGTCGGAAGTATTCAACCGGGATTTCCTAAAACAAAAAGAAGGCAAGTACAAGGGTTATCCTTTGCGAACCCATGCTGCGGGAGTTTATCTGAATGGTTACAGCGACCACTTCCCCACTCTCATCTATTTAGCCAAAGAGATAAAATAAATAAAGCTCGAAACACAAAAAGAGGGGTGATATTGTTCTATCACCCCTCTTTTCATTTTCTCCGGAATTAAAATATAACACGACGAGTTATCCTATCTTCATTCGATGACAATACGATAACATAAATTCCTCTGGGATAATCGGCTGTCGACAAAACAATCTTCCCCCGACCATCTAAGTATTCACACCAAACCATACGACCAGAAATATCGACTAATTCGATCATTCGAAATTTTGTATCATTCACAGCAATCTCTAAATTTCTGCCATTTCGAATGATAACTATATCATCATCTCTATCCACCTCTTCAATTCCGCTATAACAAGGATCATTCACCGCATCCGACGTTTCATATTCGATGTTACCGTCAGGACCTTTGACATAAACCAATTTATCCTGAGTATCCAACCCACTCACATCGGTAGAACAACCCGGGCGCAGCAAATCACCGTCTTCTACTCCTATCCCTTCGATCCACAAGACCTTATCTCCCGTCCAAAATCGCTGCCGAAGTGTATTGGCGATCTCTACCGTATCGATTTTACTAATTGTCGAAGATACGGATTTCTGAGTAATCCAATCGAAATGAGTGATGGTCTCACCCTCCTTTACGCCGAAATCATAAATAAGATATTCCCTATCACACAAACTCTCGACAGGCATAAGGAGTTTATTAAAAGTTATATAAACCTGTTTCCCTGATTCTCGGATAAAAGCCAAATTTTTATCGGCTGTCTCCGAACAAGACTCAAAAGTGT
>OMEQ01001471.1_pt1 | contig 10744 bp, 11 predicted proteins | sample 1645451 | NCBI WGS metagenome assembly OMEQ01 (sample SAMEA103958142, study PRJEB25191) | human gut metagenome | biome: human-associated habitat [ENVO:00009003]; feature: intestine environment [ENVO:2100002]; material: feces | place: Germany | collected 2013/2015
AGCTGCCGGAGCGGTGCTTAAGCCGCAAGGCGGGAATTGTGCGGTGTTGCCCTAAAGCAAAGAAACAAACAATAAACCACGAAAATACGCAAGATATAAAACAACAAAAAGCACCGCCAGGAAACAATACTGGCAGTGCCCGGTCAAGGGTCAAAATAAATAATGAGAAAATAGAAAGCGGCTGAAATCAGTCCTTTGCCGCCTGTGCAGGGGCCTGCTCCTGCACATAGCGCACAAACGCATCGCGCTCTGTGGCGGTATCCAGGGTGGCAACATACATCTGGTTGCCCATGTCCAGCGAAAGCACATCCGGTACGCGGTCGCACATCTTCATCTGGCGGCCATACCGGGCCAGAATCTCCTCATGGCTGTGCTTGTAGGTGTGGCAGTCGCGGCGGCCTGCGTATACACAATAGTGGTGGGGCAGGTCCAGCTTTTCGTGGCGGAGCTCGTCATAGCATACCATGTCGGCCCAGATCTGGTAGCAGTCCACGCTGTTGGCATAGTTGATCAGGTCCGGGGTGTAGCCGCCGGCGGGGCGCATGTTCACTTCCAGCGCAACGTAATCGCCCTTTTGGCCAAGGCCCTCTTTGTCCTCGTTCAGGCGGAAAAACTCGCAGTGGAAAAAGCGGCTCTTTGCGCCGAATGCCTTGATGGTGCGAAACCCGACATCCCGCAGCTCCTCCGGCACGGTTTTCTGCGTCCAGTAGGAAAGATCGCCCAGCGAGTTCACAATGTCGATCAAGGGGGTGGGGAATACGTTGGAGGTGTAGAACAGCGGTACACAGCGGCTGTCGGCTACGCCATCAAAGCTCACAATGGTGCCGTTGATGAATTCTTCCATAATATAGGAAGTATCCGGCAGTTCCGCATAGAACGCTTCCAGTTCGGCATCGTTTTTTAGCTTATAGGTGGCCTCGGCACCACAGCCGTTGTCCGGCTTCACAATGACCGGGTAGCCGACCTGAGCCACAAAGGCGCGGGCATCGTCCAGGCCGTTTTCATGCACCATGTGGTGGCGGGCCACGGGTACCCCGGCAGCGATGTAGCTTTCCTTCATTTTGCTCTTGTACTTGATGCGGTCAATAAAGTCGTTCTGTGCGCCGGTGGTAATATTGAAATCGGTGCGCAGGGCGGCGTCCTGCTCCAGCCAGAATTCATTGTTGCTTTCCAGCCAGTCGATTTTGCCGTACTTAAAAGTGAAATACCCCATGGCGCGTACCATGGCATCATAATCCGCCATGGAATCCACACGGTAATACTCGGTCAGGCATTCTTTCAGCTCGTCCGGGATCTCGTCATAGCCGGAATCGCCAATGCCCAGCACATTTACCCCGTTGTGCTTGAGCCGGTCACAAAAATTCCAGTAGGTTTTGGGGAACTGCGGCGAAACAAAAACAAAGTTCAAAATATACTTTCCTCCCTTAAGGGCGCACCTGAAAAGCCGAAACCATCGCCTGTTTCTACAAACGCAGCCGAATTTTGTGTTTGCGGAAGGGTCACCATTTGTGTAGGGCAGCACCGCACAATTCCCGCCTTACGGCTTAAGCACCGCTTCGGCGGCTGCGGCACGGCATCTGCGTTGCCAAAATGCTCGATAATGTCGGGTTGCGGTACCCGCATCGTGCTTCGGGGGCAAAAGCCCCTCGCACTCTGCGACCGCTGCCCCTGCTTCGGTTCGCTGCATCCGCCACTGGCGGCGCTCACCTTTGCAGCATCCAGTATTATCTGCGCTTTTGGCTTAGCAGCTGCCGCACCTCGCTTGCCGTATCGGCACTTAGAATTATGCGGTATTGCCGTAGCTTTCAGGCGTGCCTTGCGCAGCAAACAGCGCTGCGGTTTACCCAAAAAAACAGCACCTTACCCCTTGCGGGGCAAAGTGCCGTGCGAAAGCATGTGGGTGTGATCAACACCGTTACACAAACTGGTTGCGGCTGGCGTTGTATTCATAGCCAACATCGGCCAGTTTTGCGCAAATGGCATCCTTATCGGCGTCCTGATCGGCACACAGGGCATCCAGGCTTGCGTAATGATCCCGCAGCTGGGTGTTGATATAACTGAGCAGGATGATTGGGTCAGCTGGCAGCATAGCAACCTCCTAAGGCGTATCTGATCAGATACATCCTGATAAAAATCAAAAAAGCACTGCCAAGGCAGCCCCTGACAGCAACGGGAACCCGCTTATAAAAAGCACGCAAAAATGCCGGCCACCAACTGTGACCGGCAATTTTTTGCGTCTTGATCAGACCGCGCGGGTAACCTTACCCGAACGCAGGCAGCGGGTGCAGGCGTAGATATACTTCGGGGAACCATCCACAACCGCTTTCACGCGCTTGACGTTGGGGTTCCAGGTACGATTGCTCCGACGATGGGAGTGGGAAACCTTGATGCCGAAAGTGACACCCTTGCCACAACATGCACATTTGGCCATTCTGCTTGCACCTCCTTTAACATAGCTGTACTATAATAGCAAATCTTAAGCCAAAATGCAATACCCTTTTTGAAAAAATCCGTAAAAAATCCGCAGAAACGGTACATTTTTTCAAAAACAGGTGCAAAGTGTCCCGCTGCCCTTGTTTTGGGGCGGATTGTACGGTATAATACTTTAAATAATTACCCGTATGTGCCTGTGTGGCCTGCTATGCGGTATGCTGAGGTTTTTATGAATCATTTTGCCCTCAATGGCGTGATCTCCCCGCAGGAGCTGTATTATTACGCTCTGCGCGCCGTGGCCATGCTGATCGTCATCCCGTTCCATGAATCCGCCCACGCGCTTATCAGCTGGAAATTGGGCGATTCCACCGCCAAGGATATGGGCCGCCTGTCCATGAATCCGCTGCGCCACTTTGACCCGCTGGGCGCTTTGTGCATGATTGCGGCCGGGGTCGGGTGGGCAAAGCCGGTTGGCATCAACCCCACGCGCTTCAAAAATCCCAAACGGGGGATGGCTGTTTCCGCCGCGGCGGGGCCGCTCTCCAACTTTTTGCTGGCCTATGCGGCCATGCTGCTCTATAAAGTGGTATATTATGCCTGCGGCGGCGCGGCGCCCCAGCTGGTGCTGGATTTCCTTTATGTTCTGATCAGCATGAACATCAGCCTTGGCGTGTTCAACCTGATCCCTGTACCGCCGTTTGACGGCAGCCGCATTGTGTTGCTGTTCTTGCCGCAAAAACTGTATTTTCAGGCCATGCGGTATGAAAAATACATCATGGGCGTTGTGCTGCTTCTGGTGTTCTTTGGCCTGCTCAACACCCCGCTCAATCTCTGCGTAAACGCGGCGTGGCGTTTGCTGCTGAACCTGACCGGCTTTGTGGAACTGCTGTTCGGCATTGCCTGATGGCACATCTCGATTTAAGTAAGGAACGATATCCGCTGTTTTATGGAAACACTTACCTTTAAGCTACAGGAAGATAATTTTGAAGGTCCGCTGGATTTGCTGCTCTATCTGGTTGGCAAAAATAAAATGAACCTCTATGATATCAATATCATGGAACTCATTGAGCAGTATACTGCCGCCATCCAGACCATGCAGGCCGATAAGCTGGAAGTCTCCAGCGAATTCATTGATATGGCCGCGCACCTGGTTCAGATGAAAAGTGCCCTGTTGCTGCCACGCAGCCCTGAAGCGGAACGCATGAAAGCGGAGCTGACCGGCCGTCTGATCGAGTACAGCACCTGCAAGCAGGTGGCGGCGGAGTTGGGCAGCCGTGCGCGGGATTTGTACACCGCGGTGCGCCAGCCCCAAAAACCGGAAGGCCCGGCGGAATATTCCCGCAAACAGGATCCCGACCGGCTGGTGCAGGCGTGGTTCAGCCTGATGGGCCGCAGCCAGCGCCGCAAAAAGCCCACCCAGGAGCGGTTTGAACCGTTGGTCACCGCGCCGTTCGTATCGGTGGCAAGCCGTGTGGCCCACATGCTGCGCGGTATGCTGAAAGGTACGCTGTGCCGCATGGGCCAGCTGTTCAGCCCGCAGGAAAGCCGCAGCACCAATGTGGCAACGTTCCTGGCGCTGCTGGAATTGATCCGCGCCGGGCGTGTGCGGCTGGATGAAACTGGAACCCTGACGATGGATCGCGCCCGCCGCCCGCGCAACAAACAAAACCAACCCACAGGAAAGGAGGCCGCAGCCGATGCCGATCACACAGCGCAATAAAATTGGCATGCTAGAAGCCATGCTGTTTGCCAACGCCGAACCGGTGGAAACCGACCGCCTGGCCGAAGCCATGCGCGCCGACCCGGCAGAGGTGCTGACCCTGCTGGAAAAGCTGCAAAAGCGCTATGATGAAACCGAAAGCGGCCTGATGCTGCTGCATTTTGACGGCGACCGCTGGCAGATGGCGACCCGCCCGTATTATGGCGAGGTGGTCAAGCGCATTTTGGATACCCGCCGCAACGCGCCGCTTTCGCCCGCTGCGCTGGAAGTTCTGGCTATTATCGCCTATAACCAGCCGGTCAGCCGCAGCTTCATCGAGCAGGTGCGCGGCGTAGATTCCTCTTCCACCGTGTCCAAGCTGATGGAACGTGGACTGATTGAGGAAGCTGGCCGCCTGGATCTGCCCGGCAAGCCGGTGGCGTTCCGGGTGACGGATACCTTTTTGCGGGTGTTCGGCCTTGGCAGTCTGGCCGACCTGCCCCCGCTGCATGACGACCCCCAGAAAGAAGAAGAACTGCCGGTGCAGCAAACCCTGGAGGAACTGCAATGAGCGCCGTGTTGGCGGTTGTGCTGATGGTGCTAAAAATAATCGGCATGATTTTGCTGGCACTACTTTTGCTTTTGCTGTTGGCGCTGCTGCTGCCTGCGGGCATTCACTTCCGTTGGAGCCATATCGGCGGCCTGCGTTTACAGCTGTGTTACGGCCCGCTGCACTTTACCCTGTACCCGCGCAAAGCGGATGAAGAGGAAAAAAAGGCAGAACCGAAGGCAGAAACAAAGCAGGGGAACACGCCCAAAACCGAGCCGACTTCCGCCGCACCGCCCAAGCCAACCCCGCCGCCTGCAAAAGCGGAACTGCCCGCACAACCTACAATGGAAAAGCAGACGGAACCCACGGAAGCAAAGCACGCAAAAGCGCCGGAAGAACCCCAAAAAGCAGAACCGGCCCCGCCCGCTGAAAAGGAACAGGGAAAACCAAAAGCACCGGAAACGTCCCCGCAGCCGGAACAGGCAGTACCAAAACCAAAAGCCAAATCTGCCCCGGCAGCGGAAACACCTGCCGCGGAACCACAGCCGGAAGAAGATACCGGCCTTGTGGACCGCATCAAAGCGGCGGTCAGGGCGGACCCTGTTGGCTATGTGCGGCACCTGTTCAGCGTGCTGCGCGCCAGTGTGGGGCCGCTGCTGCGCGGCTTCCGCGTCAGCAAGCTGAATGTGATCTGGACGATAACAGGGGAGACCGCCGCAGAAACGGCCATCCTGTACGGCCAGACGCTGACCACCCTCAACACCATCCTGGCAATCGCACAGGACCACATTAAAATACAGGCGGATCAGCTCTGGCTGGAGGCTGATTACACCGGCAGCGCCAAACAGCAGCGTGTGGTTTCGCTCAAACTGCTGCTCTGCCCGCTGCTGGCACTGGTTACAGTGGTATGCTTTGTGTGGCATGCCCGGCATGACCCGCAGCTGCTGCCCCCAAAACACCCCAAATACAATACACCTGAAACAGAACAGGGAGGTAATTTATAATGGCAGAACATCCGATTGAAGGCATGATGGGCGTTACCATGGAAAAAATCCGCCAGCTGGTGGATGCCAATACCATCATTGGCGAACCGATCACGGTGGATGGAGCAACCATCATCCCCATTTCCCGCGTTACCTTTGGCTTTGCCTCCGGCGGCTCTGATGTTGGTGCAAAAACCAACAAGCAGATGTTTGGCGGCGGCACCGGCGCGGGCGTTTCCATTGCACCCATCGCGTTTTTGGTGATCAGCGGCGGCAATGTGCGCACCATCCAGCTGGTGGAACATGTCAGCCCGGTGGACAGCGCTATCAACGCTCTGCCGGACCTTGTGGACCGCATCAGCGCCCTAATCAAAAAGGACAAGCCCGAAACCCCGCAGGAATAAGCGGACAGATTTCATTTTTCCCCAACCGGAACCCGGCCCAAAGCGGGCTGTTCAACTGAAATGCCGGGAGGACATGATCATATAAGCAAATCCACCCGGCGGATATTACCCTGATATTGGAAAGGAACACCATGGCAGAACAACGGATTCAAAAAGTACTCTCGGACCAGGGCGTGTGCTCCCGCCGCGCTGCAGAAAAATTGATTGATGAAGGCCGCGTCAAGGTCAACGGCCACCCGGTCACGCTGGGGGATAAGATGGACCCCGACTTTGATAAAGTCAGCATTGACGGCAAAAGCGTGCGCATTGTGCGCAAGCGCCAGTATACCTATCTGATGCTTAACAAGCCCCGCGGCTATATTACCACTGCATCGGACGAACGCGGCCGCAAGACCGTTATGGATCTGCTCACCGGCGTGGACCGCCGTGTGTATCCCATCGGCCGTCTGGATAAAGACAGCGAAGGCTTGCTGCTGCTGACGGATGACGGCGCATTTGCCAACCTGCTCACTCATCCTTCCGGCGGCGTGGGCAAGCTGTACCGCGTTACTGTGCGCCCCCGCGCGACCGAGGAACAGGTTGTCAAAATGTCCAGCGGCGTTGTGCTGGACGATGGTGTAAAAACCCAGCCCGCCGTCATCCATGTTGTGGTGGATGAACCCGGCCGCACGGTGTTGGAAATCACCCTGCACGAGGGCCGCAACCGCCAGATCCGCCGCATGTGCGAAGCAGTCGGCCTGGAGGTCATCCGTCTGAAGCGCAGCGCTGAAGGCCCGGTCAAACTGGGCATGCTGCAGCCTGGCGAATACCGCGAACTGAAAAAATCCGAGATTAGTGCCCTGCGCAATGCCGCGCTCAAGGCTGCCCCGGCCCGCAAAGCCGCCCCTGCCGCCGCCCGCCGCCCCGGCCCCATCAAGCACGACTAAGCAGGCTGAATCACAACATTCTATGCAAACAAACCGCTCCGCAAGGGGCGGCTTTGTCATAATTTTGGGCAAACCGTGCAGAAAAAAGCTGAAAAATAAGGCAAAACGCAAAACTTTTTGGCGCTTTCCACTTGTCTGCTTTTCGACGAAGTAGTATAATAAAGCCATATGGCATATGATAACCATCTTGCTCATTGAATAAACAGGAGGTCAATGTATGGCAGCTAATAAGCCAGGCAAGGAAGCAATCCTTGCAGCATTTTTTGATGAGGGGAACTATTCTTCTCTGTTTACTGACGGTGCCGTCAGCGCAGCGTTCGGCTGTGCCAATGGCCAAAGCGTTTATGCCGTTTACCAGAACGGGGAACCCGTTGGCGCGGCAGATCTGGATAAAACCACTCGCGTGCTGAAAATGGCCGCTGAGACCGGCAATCCCGTTGTAACGTTCTACAATTCTACCGGCGCTAAGCTGGAAGGCGGCTTGGAGCTGCTGAACGCAAACTCCCGCCTGACCGCTGAGATCGCCCGCATCTCCGGCGTTGTGCCTCAGGTTGCCGTTGTTACCGGTACCTGCGCCGGCACCAGCGCTGTGCAGGCCGCCGCAGCTGATGTCTGCATCATGGCAGCTGACGCTGAGCTGTTCCTGACTGCTCCTTTCAATGCAGAGGACAAGGTCAAGGCTGCCGGCTCTGCTGAGTTTGCCGCCAAGGCAGGCGTTGCCGCTATCGTGGAAGAAGATGCCGTCAAGGCAGCTTCCGCCGCTGCTCGCGTTGTGGGTATGTTGCCGGCCAACAACCTGGCTGGCCCCGCTGTGTTTGATTTCGAAGCTCCCGCCGCTGCGCTCAACCTGGTCAAGTACGATGCCAAGAGCGCTGCCGAGGCTATTGCCGATGCAGGTAGCCTGACCGAGCTGTACGCTGGTTATGGCCGCAACATCTATACCGCACTTGGTTCCGTCAACGGCCAGGCTGTCGGTATCGTTGCTACCGCCAAGGGTACCCTGTGCCACAAGTGCACCGCTAAGGCAGCCCGTTTTGTGCGCCTGTGTGATGCTTACAGCATTCCCGTTGTGACTGTTGTCAACACTGAAGGCTTTGTCAAGAGCGAAGGCGACGACCAGGCTGGCGGCATCCGCCAGGCTGCCCGTATGGCTGGCGTTTATGCCGAAGCTACCACCGTTAAGGTCGCAATCCTTGCCGGTGAGGCTGTTGGCCCCATCTACACCGTCTTTGCAGCTTCCGCTGACTGGCGTATTGCTGTGGACGGCTGCACCGTTGCCCCGCTGGCACCGGAAACCGCCGCTACCGTTCTGTACAAGGACGAGATCTTTGCTTCTGACAACATCCAGCAGGCTACCAAGCAGAAGGCTGCTGCCTACAAGGCAGAGCAGTGCAGCGCAGTTGCCGCTGTTGCCAACGGCGCTGCCGATGCCGCTGTAAAGGCTGCCGATGTGCGTGCTGCTGCCGCACAGGCCCTGGATATGCTGGCCACCAAGCGCACCACCCGTTTGCCTAAGAAACACGGCAACATCACCCTGTAATATTTAAGGAGGACCCTTTTTATGAAAAACCTGACTGTTACCGTGAACGGCGTTGCTTACAACGTTACCGTTGAAGAAAACACCAACGGCGCTGCTCCTGTTGCTGCTGCCCCGGCTGCCGCTCCGGCACCCGCCGCTGCACCTGTTCCGGCTGCTGCACCTGCCGCACCCGCTGCCGCTGGTTCTGTTCCTGTCAACGCTCCCATGCCGGGCACCATCCTGGACATCAAGGTCAAGGCAGGCGCTGCTGTTAAGGCTGGCGATGTTGTCATGATCCTCGAAGCCATGAAGATGGAAAACGAGATCAGCGCACCGCAGGACGGCACCATTGCCAGCATTGACGTTCGCAAGGGCGATACCGTCAACTCCGGCGATGTGCTGTACACCATGGGCTGATAAAGCGTAAACGATCCCGAACGTTAAAAAATGAGGTGAACGAGATTGGCTAAGAAACCTGTTAAGATTACCGAAGTCGTTCTGCGTGATGCGCATCAGTCTTTGCTGGCCACCCGTATGACGATGGATGAAATGCGTCCCATCCTGCCCGAAATGGACAAGATCCCGTACTTCTCTGTGGAGTGCTGGGGCGGCGCAACGTTTGACTCCTGCATCCGCTTTCTGGACGAAGATCCGTGGGAGCGTCTGCGCATCCTGCGTAAAGAACTGCCGCATCAGAAACTGCAGATGCTGTTCCGCGGCCAGAACATGCTGGGCTACCGCCCCTATGCTGACGACGCCGTTCAGTACTTTGTACAGAAGAGCGTTGCCAACGGCATTGATGTGATCCGTATTTTCGATGCTCTGAACGACCCCCGCAACCTGAAGACTGCCATCGAGGCAGCCAACAAGGAAAAGGCACATGTTCAGGCCTGCATCAGCTACACCCTGAGCCCGGTGCATAACAACGAGTATTTTGCCAAGTATGCCAAGACCTTGGAAGAGATGGGCGCAGACTCTATCTGCATCAAGGATATGGCAGGCCTGCTCAAGCCCTACACCTGCGCCGAGCTGGTGAGCGAGCTGAAGAAGACCGTCAGCATCCCTGTTGACATCCACAGCCATTACACCGCCGGTCTGGCCTCCATGTCCATCCTGAAGGGCATCGAAGCCGGTGCTGACATTGTGGATACCGCCATGAGCCCGCTGGCTCTGGGCACTTCCCATATGCCGACCGAAAGCCTGGTCGCCGCCCTGCAGGGCACCGATTATGACACCGGCCTTGACCTGAACCAGCTGAACGTTGTGCGTGCTTACTTCGCCAAACTGCGCGAAAAGTACATCGCCAACGGCCAGATCAATCCGAAGAGCCTGGGCGTTGATGCCAACACCCTGCTGTATCAGGTTCCGGGCGGCATGTTCTCCAACATGCTTAAGCAGCTCAAGGACGCTGGCAAGGAAGATAAGCTGGACGAAGTTCTGGCCGAAATCCCCCGCGTGCGTGAGGATGCCGGTTACCCGCCGCTGGTCACCCCGACCTCCCAGATCGTTGGCACTCAGGCTGTGTTCAACGTCATCATGGGCGAGCGCTACAAGATGGTCACCAAGGAGTTCAAGGGCCTGGTCCATGGCGATTACGGCAAGACTCCCGCTCCCATCAAGAAGGAATTCAGCGACTTTATTCTGAAGGGCGAAGAGCCCATTACCTGCCGCTTTGCTGATACCCTTGCCCCCGAAATGGACAAGCTGAAGGCCGAAGCTGCCAAGTATGCCATCCAGGAAGAGGACGTTCTGACCTACGCTATGTTCCCGCAGGTTGCTCCCAAGTTCTTCGAAAAGCGCAATGCCCGTATGCACGGTGTGGACGCTCTGCATGCTGACTATGAGAACAAGTCTCATCCGGTCTGATTCCAGCTACGCTGAATAAGCAATAAGCAACACCCGCAGGTGTAAGCCACTTGGCCGATTCCTGCGGGTGTTTTTGTATATTCGCTTTTTTGTCAGGCATAACTTGAGTGCGCATTTCAAATATCACATGGAACTAAGCCCAAAACGTACCCCCGTAGTAGTGTGTTAAGACTAAAACTTTACCTTTTTGCTCTATCTAAAAAATTAGAGCCGCTTCGTAACAAAGCCAAATGGAGAAAGTCTCCAAATCATAAAAAGTAAGGCTTTAGAATTACCACACTAGTAGGGGCACACATCGTGCGCCCGCTGCCTAAGGCAACACCGCACAATTCCCGCCTTGCGGCTTAAGCACCGCTCCGGCAGC
>OMEQ01001477.1_pt1 | contig 10715 bp, 4 predicted proteins | sample 1645451 | NCBI WGS metagenome assembly OMEQ01 (sample SAMEA103958142, study PRJEB25191) | human gut metagenome | biome: human-associated habitat [ENVO:00009003]; feature: intestine environment [ENVO:2100002]; material: feces | place: Germany | collected 2013/2015
GCCTGCCCTCTGTAGCAAGGCCCGCCCTTTTACGCCATATTACGCCTCAGGCGTCCAGTAGGACGTTGACCGGCCTGCCAAGGGCTCCCCCTCTGGGGGAGCTGTCGCGTCAGCGACTGAGAGGGCTTACTGCATATCCGTCTCAGAGATGGGGGTATCCAGCTCATCGGCGGGGGCGTCCGCCGTCTCGGGCTGTTTGCCCTTCTTCTCCCTGCGGGGCTTTTCGCCCTTCGGGCCGCGCTTCGACTTGATGCGCTTTGCCAGCAGCAGGAGCAGCACCAGCAGGGCTGCACCACCGGCGCAGAAGGCCCAGATGGGGAGCTTTGCGGGGACGAAAGCCACTTCGACCTCGGTGCCGGTGGTGGTGAAGGTGGTGTAGCTACCGAAGCTGCCCGTCTCCACCTTATGCCAGCTGCCGTCGGCCTGCTTGACGTAGACCTTGCCCTTGGCCTTGCCGGGGGTCAGATAACGGATCTGGTGAGTCTCATTGCCGTCATCGGTGAACTCCAGCAGCCACTGCTCTGTCACACCGTGGACATCGGCTGTGATGTCCTGCTGGGTGACCTGCACGGCGTTGGAACCGCCGAAGAAGCCGTCCACGAAGAAGACGGGGCGTCCGTTCTCACGGGTGACGCTGCTGCTCAGAGACGGGATGTAGGGCGTGTACTCCACATTGACCACGGTGTCGGTGTGGAGCTGGTCGAGGACGGGTGCGCTCCACTCGGCGTAGTATCCATTCTTCTGGGGGATCTCGGGGTAGTCGGCCAGAGTGAAGGACGCACCGTAGTCAAAGCTGATCTTCTTGATGATATGGCCGTCGGCCTTGAAGGTCAGGGTCAGCTTACGGAAGGAGTCCGGCACATTCTCCTGAGCCAGCAGGGTCTCATAGGTGACCGGCTCTGCCTGACCGACGCGGCTCAGGCGGTCGATGCCCTGCAGGTCGTCGGAGACGAAGAGGTTGCCATAGAAGTCGCCGTCCTGTCCGCCGGAGACAGCACCCACGTACTGCTGGCCTTCCAGCACAGAGACGATGGCGCGGTTGTTGATGGCGATGAGGCTGCCGTCGGTGAGGTCGCTGTCGGTACCCTGACCGACGATGCCGCCGATGTACTTTTCACCGCTGAGGGCGCATTTTGCCCAGTTGCTGCGGAGCTTGGCGCTGGCCGCACCGGCAATGCCGCCCACCTGATTGACGCCGGTGACGTCGCCGTAGGACTCGCAGGCCGTCACAAGGCCCAGCTCCTCCTGACCGACGATGCCGCCGACCATGTCCTTCTTGGCGGTGATGCTGCCCTCGTTGATGTTGCCGATGAGGACGGCGCTGACGGTATAGGAGGTGCGCAGCAGCGAGGTACCCTCGTCCTTGTTGTCCTCCTCGGGGTCCAGCAGGTTCTCGACGCCCATGGTACCGGCGATGCCGCCCACGTTCATGTCGGCGTCGATGGTGCCGCGGTTGATGCTGTTCTCGATCTTGCCGTCGGACTGGGAAGCGATGAGGTCTTCCGACTCATCCTCGTAGATGGTCTTGCTGCCCGGGTCGCTGATCTCTTCCACAGCATCCAGCATCAGGTTGGACACGACGCTGACCTGTGCGGTCACGGCGCGCATCTTGTCGGTCAGCTGGTTGCTGGCGGTGCGCATGGTGCTGTTGATGTCGTCCATCTTGTCGTTGATGGCGCTGACAGCATCAAAGAGGGAGTCCTTGGTGTTGGTCAGCTCTGCCGAGGGACGAGGCACCTTGATGGGGTCCTGCTGGTTGAGCCAGTGGAGGATGTCGCGGGTCTGGCCCATCATATCGGTCAGGCCGCCGAGGCCGTCCTGCATCTGGCCCAGAGCCACGGAGGTATGCGCCAGCGTTGCACTGGTGAGGGCGGCGTCGGTCTTGAGCAGGTCGAGGGAGTCGCTCAGGTCATCCATGGCGTCGCTCAGCTTGTCGGAAGCATCTCTCAGCTGATCGAGACCATCCTTGATGCTGCCGCCGCCGTTATTGCCGATCCAGTCCTTGATGTTGTCCATGATGTCGTCGGTGATGCTGCCCATGCCGTCCAGCGCGTCAGAGGCTTTGGTCAGAGCCGCAGCCAGCTCGGGGTGGTCGGAGGCCGAGACGGACTTGGCAGCGCTGCCCACGATGCCGCCCATCTGGGTGGCAATGGTAGAGATGGTACCGATGGCACTTGCGATTTGGGAAGTAGCACGGGCAATGTCACTGTCGTTGGACAGGAGGGACGCCGTGCGCAGCAGGCCCATGCCTGCGGTGACGGCCTTCATTGCCGGGGCCATGCCGCTGCCCAGCGTGAAGACGCTGGCCACGGAGTTGGCCACCTTCAGCAGCTCAATGCCGGTCTTGAGGTTCTTGTCGGACTTCTTGTCCGAGGACAGGGAGTCGTATGCGGAGAGGATGCCGGAGATGGCCTGCGAGGCAGCGCTGTCATCGCCGGTATCGACAGACTCCAACAGCTGTTTGATACCCTCAGAGATCGCCGACATCCCGTCACGGCCATCCTCGGCCGCGTCGCTCACCTTGTCCAGACCGTCGCTGGTCTTGGCCAGGGCTCTGGATGCCATCAGCATCTCAGCGGCCATCTCGCGCATGGCCCACTTGAGGTTTCCGGTGGCGTCGGTCAGCTTGGTCATGGCATCTTCGCCGGTGTCCATAACGGGTTCGAGTTTGGTGAGGGTATCAGCCAGCAGAGTGGAGGCGCGGTCGATCTCGTCGGCCACCTCGTCGCCGTAGTCGCTGGCCTGATCGTCCAGCTGGCGTGCCGCTGCAATGGCGGTGTCCATCTGGCTGGTCATGGCGCTGAAGGAGTTGGAGATGCTGGTGGTGGAGTTCTCGACGACGCCGGTGGTGTCATCGACAAGGCCGCGCAGGACCTCCAGCTCCGAGCGGAGACGCTTGATGGTATCCTTGGAGAGGTCGAGTTCGCGATAGGGTTCCGCCTGACCGGCGATGCCGCCCACGTCCTTGCGGCCCAGAACACGGCCCTGATTGACGCAGCCGGATACGAGGCCGTCGGTGCGGCCCACGATGCCGCCCACGTTGTAGCCAACATGCTCGTAGCCGATGGTGCCGGTGTTGACGCTGGTCAGGATCATGCCGGAGGAGCGGCCTGCGATGCCGCCGGTGTCGGTGGCGACGTTGGTGACGGAATTGGTGGCGTCGTTATCGGCGGCGGCCATCTTGTTGTTGATGTAGTCCACCATCTTGGCGGTGAAGCCGTCGGTGTCGAGAGAGGCTTCCGGATATTCGGTGTTGATGCTGCCCACATTGGTGCAGCCGGTGATGGCGCCGAGGTTGTAGCCTGCAATGCCGCCGGTGGAAGATTTGCCGGTGACGATGGCGCGGGCCGTGCTGTGGTCGATGGTGCCTTCGGACTCGTTGCGGCCCACGATGCCGCCCACCTCGCTGTCGCCGGTGACGACGCCGGTGAACTGGCAGCTGATGAGGGTGCCGTGGTTGATGCCTGCGATGCCGCCGGTGGTGGTGTCGGCAGAGTCAGAGACAGACACGACACCGCGGACGCTCAGGGACTCGATGGAGCCCTGTTCCTCCACGATGCCGAAGAGGCCCGCCGGGGAATACTGGCCCGTAATGGTCAGGTCCGAGATGGTGTGGCCATTGCCCTTGAACTGTCCGCTGAAGGACGGGATTGGCTCCCACAGCATCCCCTCGAGGGAGAGGTCTTTCTGTAGAATAACCGTCTTGCCCACCGACCACTGGTCGTAGGCACAGTTCCTGGCCAGCGAGAGCAGGTCCGAGACGCTGTTGATGTAAATGGTATCGCCGTCGTCGGACGCGAACACCGGCAGTGCGATGCTCAGCGCCAGCACAGCGGCCAGAAGCGCAGCCGTCAGGCGGCGCAGCAGATGGTTACTGGTCTTCATTCTGCACCTCCTGTTTTTCGTTGTCGTCCAGTTCCTGAGAGACGTTGCCCGAGATGACGGTCAGCTGGACGTCGCCGTCCACGATGGCGTTCATCGTACCGGCCACGGAGCCGTGGATCTCGCCCTGCACGATGCCGTTGACCCGCATACGGCCATTGCCGCTGCTGCGGGCCACCAGCTTCGGCACGGCAAAAGAGGTACGGTCCACGATGCGGGTGCCGATGAGCAGGATCTGAGGCAGGACGAAGAGGACGAGGAAGATGGAGATGATGGTGCCGCGGCCCAGACACTGGCCGATGCCCACGATGCAGGCGTCGGAAGTCATCTGGCCGATGAGGAGGCCGGACACGGTCATGATGGTGCCGGAAGTCAGGATGGTCGGGAACGCGAAGTTGATGGTCTCGATCATGGCCTGCTTGTGCTCCATCTTATCCTTCAGCTCGTTGAAACGGGTAGCGATAACGATGGCGTAGTCGATGTTCGCGCCCATCTGGATGGAGCTGACGATGAGGTAGCCCATGAAGTAGAGGTTGGTCCCCATGAAATACGGGAACGAGAAGTTGATCCAGATAGCGCCCTGGATGACCACGATGAGCAGGATGGGCATACCGACGGACTGGAAGGTGAACAGCAGCACCAGCAGGACGATGAAGATGGACACGACGTTGACGACGACATTATCGATGGCGAAGGACTTCTGGAAATCGTACTCGTTGGTGGCGTCACCGGCCATGTAGAGCTCGCCGTCCGGGTAATACTTCCGGGCGATGGAGCGGATGGTGTCGGTGAACTCATAAGTAGTCTGGCCGGGTTCCAGAGAGGGGCTCAGGTAGATGAGGACGCGGTTGTAGTCGTCGCCCTGCAGCTGGGCCAGTGCGCTCTCCATCTGTTCGCGGGCGTCGTGGAGGTCGTCCAGATCTTCCTGAGAGAGGGAGACGATGCCGGTATCGGCCTCGTCGCAGACGTAGAGGAACATATCCACAAGAGGGACTCTATAGGAAGCGAAGTTGCCGATGATCTGGCCGTACTCCTCGTTCTCGATGGCATAGGCGGTGTAGATCATCTGGGCGGCCTCGTAGTCCAGGTCGGCCATCTCGGAGAACTGGCGGGCGGTGAGCTTGTCTTCCAGCATATAGCCGTCCTGGGCCTCGATGTTGGACAGACCCTTGGTGGAGTCTATTTCATCATAGCTTTCCAGCTCCTCCAGCATCTTTTTCTCGATGCTGTAATCGTCGTTCTTGGGGTAGACGAGGGCCACGAGGTTCGACTTGGTGAAGTTTTCTTCGATCATCTGGTCCGCGATGAGGGATTCGTTCATCTTCGGCACCTTGATGACATCGTAGCCGTAGGCGTAGGGACAAAGGTTCGAGAAGTGGTAACCGATGAGGATGACCACCAGGAAGATGACAGGGACGACCTTGCGGGTGCGCCATGCAAAGCGGCCCACGAAGGGGATCTCCGGCACGAAGTTCCTGTGCCTGGTCTTGTCCATGTAGGGTCCGAAGAGCATCAGCAGGCCGGGCATGACCACGAACACCGAGAGCATCGCAAAGAGGATGGACTTGATGAGGCAGACGGCCATATCGGAGCCGATGCGGAACTGCATGAACAGCATAGCCACAAGGCCGCCGACGGTGGTCAGGGAGCTGGAGCTGATCTCAGGGATGCTCTTGCTCAGAGACTCGATGACGGCCTCCTTCAGAGGCATGGTCTGGTGTTCTTCCTTGAAGTGGTTGCAGAAGATGATGGCGTAGTCCAGCGACAGCGCCAGCTGCAGGATGTTCGTGACCGAGTTGGACACGAAGGAGATGGTGCCGAGCATGAAGTTTGTACCCATGTTCAGGATCATGCCCACCACGAAGGTGAGGATGAGGACAGGCACCTCAGCGTAGGTCTGGGACGTCAGAAGCAGGACGATGACGATGATGACGGCAACGTACACCATGATGACCCGCACCTCGGCATCAATGGTCTCCTGCTGGGTGTTGCCCAGCGAGGTGGAGACGTAGATGTCGTAGTCGGCGAGGTATTCCTTCACCCGGTCAAGGGCCTCGAGGCACTGGTCATCGTCCTCGGGGTAGTCGAAGGTGATGGAGTAAAGGGCCGACACCGCGTCCTTATTATAATGGTCGGTCGTGTCGTCGTAGTCCAGCATCTGGACGCCCTTGAGCTCGGCGAGCCGGTCGGAAAGCTCATCGGCCTCAGCGGGCGTGATGTTGGCCACCATGACGTCGGCAGAGCCGTAGGTCGTGAACTGCTCGTCCATGATGTCGAGGCCCATGCGGGTCTCCGAGGTCTTGGGCAGGTAGGTGGTCATGTCGGTCTCGACCTTGACCCACCGCACCGAGAACACCGTGAAGATGGCAGCCAGAATGACAAACAGGAACACAAGGTTGCGGCGTTCCACGATCTGGCGCGCAAGCTTGTGCATGAAGTCTATCTGTGGTTTTTCGTGTTCGTTCAAAGCGTCCGTCCTCCTTTGTCGTGATTTTTTTGCAGTTTCATCCCCGGGGATGGGCTGCGCAGTCGTCTCATAAACAACCTCCGTCCGATAAACTACATTTGGTGATTTTGTGAAAATTCGAAGAGAAATATTTGTACAAATGATATAATAGAACGCTGCCCATCAAAAAGCAAGCGGCAAAACCGCGCGAATGATAAAATTTGCTTGTTCTTAGCCGCCCTCTCAGTCATCGCTGCGCGATGCCAGCTCCCCCGGAGGGGGAGCCACTGGCGTGCCGGGCAGCTTTCGACTGGACGCCTAAGGTCTGATATGACGCAAAAGAGCGGGCCTTGCTACAGAGAGCAGCGACTTCTGGACAACGCTCCTTGTCAAGCTGCCGTGAGCCTAGACAGCGGAGCACTACCGTTCCCGAGACATCGTGCTTTGCTCGTCCAGTGGTAACTTGACCGACATGCCAAGGGCTCCCCCTTTGGGGGAGCTGGCGCGAAGCGCCTGAGAGGGCTAGTGTTTCCGTTTCCTGCGCGGCCCCGCATTGACGTAGCCGAACACTGTGCCGCAGACGCCGCCGACGATGTGCATGAAGTTGGCCACGTTGTCCCGCACAAAGATGATGTCATAGATCTGCTGGCCCAGATAGAGCGCCGCCACCAGCAGCATGGTGACGGGGATGCCGCCCGAGAAGCCGGACAGGGATGCCAGCATGATGAGCATGAAGACGATGCCCGACGCGCCCAGAAGCGCCGTGCGGGGGAACAGTACACACTGCAGAATGCCCGAGATGAGGGCCGTGAGCAGGATGCCTTTGAGCAGGGGCAGGCTGCCGTACTTTTCTTCCATCGGCGGGCCGACGACGAGGAGAAGCAGCATATTGTTCAGGAAATGGTCCCAGCTGCCGTGGCCCAGCACATGGCCGAAGAGCCGGATGTAAAACAGCGGGTCTTTCAGCGAGGAACGGTAGACGCTGAACAGATGGGTGGTCGTCCAGCCGCCGGTGTACTGGCCCAGGAACAGCACCCCCAGTGAGAGGAGGAAAAATGTCAGGATGACCGGCGAATTGTACTGCACAGACAGCGTGAATTTGGGTCGTTTCGTAGTTGTTTCCTTCTTTCCCGGCCCGTCCGGGGCCGCAGTATGAGTGATACGACCATCATATCATAATCTTCAAGGTTTTTCCACAACTTTCGTCGGTTCAGCCCCGGGTCTGCTCCCAATAGGCCCCCATGCTCTGGCCGGGCTGGTCGGTGACTTCGTCGCTGAGGTAGTCCGCGAGGCCCACGGCGGCAGGCTGCCAGCTGCGGGCTGCCTCTACTGTGGGGTACTCCACCTCGGCGTACCAGAACTCCGTCGGCTGGCCCTCGTCCACATGATTCACTTCCAGCACCGCACCGTCCGGCAGCAGGTAGCTGCGGCGGAGCTTCGGGATGAGGGGCCTGCCGATGATCTTGGTCTCGAGGTCATTGAAAAGTTCGGGGTCGATGTCCCGCTCGATCTCTTCCCTCGCCAGCCCGCCGCCCGACTTGAAGCAGAGGACGTAGTGGGTCTTGCCGCCCGTCAGGGCCTCTTCCCGGATGCGGACGGTGGGCCGCACGCTGATGTAGCCCTGCCGCATGGCAAACTCCTCTTTCAGCGCCAGACCCTCCGGCCAGCCGTTTACCATCCACTTGCGCTCGATCTCCATGATGTTTTCCTTCCTTTCGGTGGTTTTTGTATTTATTCTAACATATTTTTATGGTATTATAAATGGTGAGTTAGCCCTCTCAGTCTCGCATTCGCTCGCCAGCTCCCCCAAAGGGGGAGCCACTGGCGGGCCGGTCCACTCTGAGCTGGACGCCAAAAGCCCAATAGAGCGCAAAAGGGCGGGCCTTGCTACAGAGGGCAGCAGCTTCTGAACAAGCGCACCTTGTCAAGCTGCCGTGAATCCAGACAGCGGAGCACTACTGTTTCCGATACATCGTACTTTATTCATCCAGCGTTGGCCCGTCCGACACGCCAGAGGCTCCCCCTCTGGGGGAGCTGGCGCGAAGCGCCTGAGAGGGCTTCTGCCGGGCCAGCATTCTTTCTAAAAGGAGCAACCATGAAATCAGAACGCAGCCATCCTATTTATAAAGTAAACAAAAAAGCCGAGGCGAGCCTCGTGGGCGGGCATCCGTGGGTATACGAGAACGACATCCTCGAGTTCCCGGAGGCAGAGCCCGAGAACGGAACCCTCGCCGACGTGGTGAGCCCGAAGGGCGCTTACCTCGGCACCGGCTTCGTCTCTCTCAAGAGCAAGATCCGCGTCCGCCTCATCTCCCGCAACACCAACGACATCTTCGACGCCAGCTTCTGGCGCCGCCGCGTCGAGTACGCCTGGGCCTACCGCAAGACCGTCCTCGAGCCCGCCGACCTCTCGGCCTGCCGGGTCATCTTCGGCGAGGCCGACCAATTCCCCGGCCTGACCGTGGACCGCTTCAACAACATCCTCGTCACCCAGACCCTCAGCGTCGGCATGGAGAAGCTGAAGCCCGTCCTCTTCCCCCTCCTCGCCGAAGTGCTGCGGGCCGACGGCCAGACCATCGACGGCATCTACGAGCGGAACGACGAGGCCCTGCGGGCCAAAGAGGGCCTCGAGCAGAGCAAGGGCTGGTTCGAGCTGCCGGGTGAGAGCCACCCCGCCTCCACCCAGACCGAGATCTGCGAGAACGGCGTCTACTACCACGTCGATTTCGAGAACGGCCAGAAGACCGGCTTCTTCCTCGACCAGAAGTACAATCGCCGGGCGGTCGCCCGCCTCGCCGCCGGCCACACCGTGCTGGACTGCTTCACCCACACCGGCAGCTTTGCCCTCAACGCAGCCAGCGGCGGCGCAGCCCGGGTCACGGCAGCGGACATCAGCGCCGACGCCATCGCCATGGCCCAGCGGAACGCGGAGCGCAACGGCCTGACCAACATGGATTTCCTCTGCGAGGACACCTTCGAGCTGCTGCCCCGCCTCGAAAAAGAAGGCCACCCCTACGATTTCATCATCCTCGACCCGCCTGCTTTCACCAAAGCCCGCCGCACGGTGGAAAACGCCATGCGGGGCTACAAGGAGATCAACTACCGGGCCATGAAGCTCCTGCCCCGGGGCGGCTACCTCGCCACGGCAAGCTGCTCTCATTTTGCTACCGAGGAGCTGTTCATCAGGATGCTGCGCTCCGCCGCAAAGGACGCTCACCGCCAGCTGCGCCAAATCGAAGTGCGCCAGCAGGCCCCCGACCACCCCATCCTCTGGGGCGTGCCGGAGACGAACTATCTGAAGTTTTTCCTGTTTCAGGTCATCTAATAGTCATACCATCCGCGCAATACTCCAAAAAATCAGGAGTCAGTTTGTGCAGAATCGTCAAATCTGTCTATTGCGTTTTTCGCCCCGTTCGGCTATAATCATCGCATAGACAGCAACGACGCTGTGAGTCACCTCCTGACTCGCAGCGTCGTTTCGTTTAACTCGATATTTCGCGGGAGAGTCCGCCTCTTTCCGCGTAAAAATCCGCGACCAGCTGAAGTATTTCAATTCAAGTAAGGAGTAGGATTTATGGCAGCAAATGTTATGGAGATCTACGGCAGCAAGGTGTTCAACGAGCACGTCATGAAGGAGCGCCTCCCCAGCGCTACCTACAAGAGCCTCGAGAAGACCCTGCACAGGGGCGCACCTCTGGACATCGAGGTGGCAAACGTCGTGGCCAGCGTCATGAAGCGCTGGGCTATGGAGCTGGGTGCCACCCACTACACCCACTGGTTCCAGCCGCTGACCGGCATTACCAGCGAGAAGCATGACGGCTTCGTCTCCCCCGTGGGCGACGGCACCGCCATCATGGAGTTCAACGGCAAGGAGCTGGTGCGCGGCGAGCCCGACGCCTCTTCCTTCCCCTCCGGCGGCCTGCGCGCCACCTGTGAGGCCCGCGGCTACACCGCATGGGACCCCACCAGCTTCGCTTTCGTGAAAGATGACGTCCTCTGCATCCCCACTGCATTCGTCAGCTACACCGGCGAGGCGCTGGACAAGAAGACTCCCCTGCTGCGCTCCATGAACGCGCTGTCCAATCAGGCCATCCGCGTCCTGAAGCTCTTCGGCAAGGACGTGGATTACGTCTCCACCACCGTCGGCCCCGAGCAGGAGTACTTCCTTATTAAGAAGGAAGACTACGAGGCCCGTCAGGACCTCATCCTCACCGGCCGCACCCTCTTCGGCGCACCGTCCGCCAAGGGTCAGGAGCTGGAAGAGCACTACTTCGGCGTCATCCGCCCCGAGGTCTCCGCTTTCATGAAGGAGCTGGACGAAGAGCTGTGGAAGCTGGGCGTCCCCGCCAAGACCAAGCACAACGAAGTAGCTAAACTTGAGATCGGA
>OMEQ01001484.1_pt1 | contig 10697 bp, 4 predicted proteins | sample 1645451 | NCBI WGS metagenome assembly OMEQ01 (sample SAMEA103958142, study PRJEB25191) | human gut metagenome | biome: human-associated habitat [ENVO:00009003]; feature: intestine environment [ENVO:2100002]; material: feces | place: Germany | collected 2013/2015
GATTACATCAGGGAGATGATTTTAAGTTGATTGTGAGAGCTGTGGACAACAATACCGATCCAATGTCTATTATTAATATCTTTCAGTTTGAAACGGGTAAGAAAGTACGTAAGGCCGAGTTATCTTCTTTGAGTACATTTGGAGGAGCCTCTAGTAATAATCTGGAACTACTTCCGTATACAGCTAAAAAATATGGAGAAAGTTCTTATCTGATCACATTGAAAGAAAAGCCGGTGGGCGAATATGGGATAACGGTTCGTAATCCTAATTCTTTGGATGAAAAAAATATCATTGTGGCTTCGTTTGGAATCGATCAATAATAAACACTTATAGCCGGATTGCTATTACTGCAAATGTAAATGTGTCAAAACTCGTATTCACCATAGATTACACCGATTTACACAAAACGATTTTTAATCTACTGATAACCAATAATATTTATCTGTGTAAATCTGTGTAATCTGTGGTGAGTTATGAAACAACCTCTTGTCGGCTACTGCTGTTCCAACTCAATGACAGCGCTACTGTAATCACCGGATAAACCAATAGGCAAGCCTTGATTCATCAGGAAATCGCCACTGAAAGATTGTCCGTTGGCTGACCCTGTTGCAGCACGGCTTCCCGGATAGATGTTCAATTCTTTCACGTTGTATTTCTTGTCGGGACTCAGACCTTTGAAACGCATCGGAGCACTAACTTCACCGATATGTGATTTTAATTGGTAAGCATAGAATACGGCACGACTCTTGTCCGGCAATACATACATCATGGAGGTGCGGTTACCTTCGTAAGGAGATAAAATACGGTACAGGTCGCCTGTAAACACTATGTTACGGATACTTTCGTAAGTCTTGATAGCCTCTTTGGCAAAGATTACTTCTTTTTCATTCATGGTGGACGGTTGTAAATCCATTCCCAAAGCTCCCTGCATAGCTACGTCAAAGCGGAATTTCAGTGGAGTAGTGCGCCCGGTCTGATGATTCGGACTGGCAGAAACATGGCAACACATTGCTATCGAGGGAAAGAACTGTGAATTGCCCCATTGAATAAGGATACGTTGCAAGGCATCGGTATTATCGCTGGGCCAGTATTCCTCGAAGTAGCGCAGTGAACCGTAATCCAGACGGCCTCCTCCACCAGAGCAAAGCATAAAGTGTACGTCGGGATGTGAATCGCGTACTTTCTTAAAAACATTCAGTAATCCCCGTCCGTATTCGATCCATATGTGTGACTGTTCGTCGGCAGGTAAATAAGTGGATCCCGGGTTGGTTACAGCACGGTTACAGTCCCATTTCACAAAAGCTATCTGAGGGTTATCTTTCAGAATGTCGTGTACACTCTTATATACAAACTCTTGTACTTCGGGATTCGACAGGTCGAGTACCAGTTGCCGGCGAAAGAGAATATGTTCACGTCCCGGTTGCTGGATTACCCAGTCAGGATGTTTTTCGAATAGTTCACTTTGGGGGTTTACCATTTCAGGTTCCACCCAGATACCGAACTTGATATCATTATCCGTACATTGTTTTACCAGCCATCCCAGTCCGTTGGGAAGTTTTTCTTTGTTTACCACCCAGTCGCCAAGTCCTGCGTCATCATTGTTGCGGGGATGTTTCTGTCCAAACCATCCGTCGTCCAGCAGGAAGAGTTCGAAGCCCATCCCTGCAGCATCTTCTATAATTGATTTCAGTTTGGGTTCGTTAAAGTTGAAGTAAGTGGCTTCCCAGTTGTTCATCAGGGTATAACGTGAATTTTCTCCGTGGCGTAAACCATATTTACGTGCCCAACGGTGGAAATTACGACTGACCTGTCCGTTTCCTTTTGTACTGTATGTGTAGAGGAACGAAGGAGTTTGGAATACATCGCCTTTTTTAAGTTTGTAGTGTGATGCGTACGGATTCATTCCGGCAAGTACACGGAGTTCCTGATTGTTGTTTTTTTCAAATTCCAACTTAAAGTTGGCAGGCCATGCCAGAGCCATCCCTATCACTTCTCCATTGTCTTCAGTCATCCGTCCGTTCAGGGATAGCAGACACATGGGATGAGCAAAGAATGTGGCACGGGTTCCTAATTTGGAATCTATCACTTTGATGCCTTCTGTCAGTTCTACTTCACTCATGTTGCATTCTCCGGCCCAGTCACCGGCAAAGTGAGTGAGTCGGTAGGAGGAAGATTTAAAGGAGAGCTGTGCGGAAGCAAACTGGTAAAGTGTTACCGGTTTCTTTTCAGTATGCTGATATATAGTCCATTGTTCTATAAGGTCGCTCTCTTCGTATGCCTTATAGAAAAGTTTCACTTGAAAAGGATATAGCGGGTCTTTCAGTGAAATCGTAGTCAGTGTTATGCCGGGTTCCGGAGACTCTTGTTTCACGTTTTCAAAGTTCAGTAGTGTAGAGGTATTACCGTCTGCATGTACTGCATGAAGGGCCACTTCGTTTTGTTCTCCCATTCCATAAGTCGAATATGCCGGAAAGTTATTGCCCTGTTTCTGTAATACATCGGTGTCTGCCAGGCGTGGGCCATAATAAACTTGTCTTAGTGATTGATTGGCAACCCTGAAAACAAGTGCTGTGTTGCGTGTCGTAATCTGAATCAGTTCTTGCGCTGGCAGTGAACAAAAACTCAGGACAAGGCCGATTAATATAAATGTTCTTTTTAGCATTGTACTTTATTTGAGAGCCTTATCCCGCTACTTTCCCAATTGGCGGGTAGGAATTACTATTGGTTTTTCCAATCTGCTTTGTGGGGGGAGGAGAGTGGGAAAAGGCCGTATTATTATTGTATTTTGATTACAATCGGTTTATGGATATCCATTACCTTAATAGGTACGATAACTCCGTTTAATTCTTGATTGGGAGTTGTTCGAGCCTTTTTGCCGTTTACCGACACACGGGCCTGTACCGGAATCCCCGGCAGTTCGATCCGGTAGGCACGTTTTCGGGGCTGTCCTTCATAAGTCCCTTCTACCGGAGATACAGTGATGATCGTCTGTCCCCCTGATTTCTGATAGTTGAGGCGTGTGGTGGCATACTTCCCTTGTAGGTAGTCTTGGGTCAGTCCGTCGTCTTCGTACAGGATATAAGTATTGTTTGCTCCTTCTTTGCCCGGATAACAACGTACGATCAATTCAGTGAGCGGGGTGGAACACATTCGTTCCGTATAAGGCTGCATCGGTAGAGGACAACCTCCCTTGATGAACAATGGAAATTGTTCCAGCGGGCTTTTCGTTTTGATCACTTGTCCGCCTTCTTGTCTTTCTCCGGTGAAGAAATTATACCAGTCGGTTCCACCGGGCAGCCAGACCTCTTGTGTGGCTATCTTTTTTTCTCCTTCTCCCTTGGCGGTGATGGGAGCACCCAACAAGAGGTCACCGAAGAGAAATTGTCCCGGATACTGATAGGCTTTTTCTTCGTCCGGATATTCAATGTACATTCCCCGGTTAAGTGGCAACATATCTGTATGGCATTGGCGGACGGAAGAGTAGATGTAGGGCATCAGTTGAGAGCGTAGGTGGTAAATCCGGTGCATTGCCTTTTCTGCTTCTACGCCCCAGAGCCAGGGACGGCGGTCGAGTTTTTCGTCGTACACCGAGTGGATGCGGAGTGAAGAATTCAGCAATCCGAACTGTGTCCAGCGAGTGTAAAGTTCCGGGTCGGTTCCGTCGTAGAATCCGCCAAGGTCATGTGCCCAGAAGAAACAACCTGCATTGCCGCTGGTGGTAGTCAGGTCGACCTCAAAGCGGAGTAAGTCCCAGTTGCCCACAGCATCACCGGAGAATTGAATCGGGTGACGATGGTCGCCCCATCCGGCCCAACGGCTGAAACCTGCACCGCGAAGGTGGTTGCCGGACGAATAATTATAATAGATGCGATTCATCCAGGGAAGATGTTTCATATTTGTTCCCCGTACCAGAGGATATAGATAATCTTGTTGCCAGTCGAGCCACCAGAAGGCTACTCCCATGGAATCACTTTCCTGATGAGCATGTTTCATGAAAGCATTCATATAGTCACGGTTACCTGCGTCAAACAGGGGTACACCTGTTTGCTGGGTATCGACTCCCAAATCTCGTACAAAAGCTTGATAACTATCTTCGTGCGGACGGATGCCGTCATGTGGATGTTCGTTCAGTACTACGTAGATATGATCGTCTTTGAAGTCTTTTATCAGTTTCTCCGGTTCGGGAATCAGTTTACGGTTCCAGCTATAGCCTGTCCAACCCCGTGTGCCGGCATGTCCGGTTCCGACTTTGGCATTTTGTGTATGCCATCCCATATCGAACACCATGATATCGAGGGGAAAGTCGTGTTCACGATATTCCCGTACCAACTGGCGATAATCTTCGTCTGTGTAGTTCCACCAGCGGCAATACCAAGATCCGTGTACATATTTGCGGGTCATCGGTGATGGTCCGCTGACTGCCTGAAGTGATTTCAAGGCTGCCTTGTAGTCATTACCGTAAACAAACAAATACAGATCCTGAACATGGTTACGGTCACGTGTCGCCACCCATCCGTTTTTTAGGACTTCCTTACCGGTATCGTTAATAAGATACCAGCCGTCCCGGCTCAATAACCCTTCCTGGCGGTCGATGGGACCTTCTACGTCATCAAGCGTTGTCACTGCTCCTAATAGATTCCGGCTTTGGCGGCTGGCTATGTACCAACGTTTTTCTTTAGGGGAGTCTCCGTTTCGGAAATAGACAAACAAGTTGGTTTGTCCGAAGGGAAATCCGTCATTGTAATACTCGATACGCATGGCGGGAGTGGTCATGATGTAACGGTTGCCTTCTTTACGCTCTACTTTTACTTCGGTACATCTGGGGGTACGGTCTACAGCGAAGAGGGTAGAGTCGTTCAGGAACTTTCCCTGCTGTGCGTATTCCATACGTACCAGATGGTCGGTGATAAAGGTAAAACGGCTATTGCCTATGACTACTGGGTTTGAACTGGAGGATGGCAGGCAAAAGAGTAGCCCGGCTATCCAAAGGATGGTTCGTTGGATGTTTCTCATGTCGTTTTTATTTTTGTTAAATGAACTGTTCAGGTTATCTCTATATCTTCTTTTTATCCGGTAGACCCTCGTATACTCGGACAAGGGTCCACCGGATGTTTCTCCCTTTATGGATTCTGTTCCAAGACTCCCGGATATGAATCGATCTCACGTTGAGGGATGAATTCGATTGCTGCCGGATCGTCAGCTGAAATGGTCAGGCGGACCGAAGTTGCGGCTCCACGGTCGTGAGTGCCCGGATAGGTACGGTTCATGGTCAGTCCGTTGCGGAAGATGTCGAAGCGGCGATGTCCTTCGAAAGCCAACTCCTTGCGGCGTTCCTCCAATACATATTCCAACATGGTTTTACCGGGTTTCATGTCACCGGCCGAAAGTGCGGGTATGTGTGCCCGGGTACGGATTACGTTGAGGTCTGCCAAAGCATCACCCAATGCCGGTTCTTTGGCATAGGCTTCCGCACGGTTCAGGTACATTTCGCCCAGACGGAGAACAGTTGGTGACCACAGCTGGGGTTGGTTTTCTTGTTTGGAGCATTTGTATACGTAGTACTTCGGATAGTCATTGCGTTTTGCCATCAGATTTTGGATGGTCACGTAATGTTTTTCGTATGTGCCCGGGGTGGGATTGTCTTTACCCGATTTCAGTCTCGATTCTACGTAATAGCCTCCGGCATCCTGCTTCATGGTCAGTGTGTCTTTGTATTCATACTTCGACAAATAGGCATCTTTGATCCGGTAGTTTCCGTTTTCTTCTATGATTTCGTTCCAGCGGTAATACTTTCTGGGGACTCCATCTTCTTCGGAGGATTCGATATAGATAAATTCTTTACGATATTCACCTGTCTCGTCATCTTTCAGGTATTGCGGAACGATATATCGTGAGCGCAAGTCCTCCGGATATTCCGCATACGCATCCCGGAGTGGTTCGGAAGCATACAACTCTCCCCAGCCTACCCCATCGATATTGGCATAAAAGCCTCCGATAGAGTTCCAACCGTAGTCGTCTTTATCTTTAGTACAACGGATGGCAAAGATGATTTCCGGATTATCTTCCGGTACCAAAACATTGGCTGTAGCATAAGCTTCTCCTTCCAGTAAAGTACGTCCTGAACTTTCGATTACTTCGGTAGCGTATTCGGCAGCCAGCTTATTGTTACCCATGTACAGATAGACGCGTGACAACAGAGCCTTGGCTGCACTGGGACCGGCGTAGATGTTCGACTCCGAATTCAGCAGTGTTTCTGCTTTCTTCAGGTCTTTCAGGATTTGCTCGTAAGATTCCTTTACGGTAGAGCGCATTGGATAGTCGTTTATGTCTGCCGTCAGTTTCAGGGGAATCCCGAGGTTGGTTTCCGGTGACTGATTGTAAGGGCGCCCGAAGACATTGACCAGTACAAATTCCAGCCATCCCCTGAGGAAGTAGTTTTCGCCAATCAGCTGGTCCATCTCTTTGCTCTCTCCTTCCTGTGCTTTCTCAAGTATCTTGTTGGAGTTGATGATGGAGCGGTAGGCCCATCCCCACATGTTCGACATATGGTAGTTGTCCGTGATGCGCTGGTAGTTGTAGATATACATTAATGCATCCGACGACACTCCGCTCAACGAAACGTTATCACTGGCCAACTCGCCTGCATAGTGCCACCCCTGGTGGAAGGCTGTCTGTTTAAATACGGCATAGTTACCACGGGTGGCAGACAGCAGAGATTCATAACTGCCATCCAGCTCGTCCTCTGTCAGTTGGTTGTAGGGGAGTTCCTCTATGGAGCAAGCCGAAAGTCCGATCAGAGAAACGAAAAAGCAAGATACGATATGTTTGATTTTCATAATATGACGTGATTTTTTAGAATGAAACATTAAGGCCGAGCACGATTCTTCTGCTCAACGGATAGATAGTACCTGCATAACCGTCGGTACTGCTGTCCGACAATTGGGGAGATACCCCCGAGAATGGGGTAAGCGTGAATAGATTATCAGCACTGCAAGAGACGTTGACCCGTTGCAAGCCCAGTTTCCCGCATAACTTCTCCGGTATGGAATACCCCAGTGATAAGTTGCGCAAGCTGAAGTAATTGCCTTTCTCCAAATAGCGTGAAGACGATTTGTTAGAGTTTTTGTTACCTCCGTTAATGGCTTTCGGATGCGTGGCGATGTCTCCTTCTTTTTCCCAGCGTTTCCAGCCGCTTTTCAGTTTCATTGAATTGTAGTCGGCATAAGCACCGTCGGAATCGAGCAATTCGCGGGATTGGTTATAAAGCAGGTTCCCGTATACAAAGTCGAAGTTGGCAGTCAGTGTAAAACCTTTATAGCTAAATGAATTCATCCATCCACCGGTAAACTTCGGTGCGGCAGAACCACAATATACACGGTCGGCTTTATTGTAAGAGTCGGTAGTTGTGCGTTTGCCATTCCCATCGGTGGTATACCACAATGGAGAACCGTTAGCAGGATCTACACCGGCCCATTCTCTCAGATACCATTCATCCATATCCCGTCCTTCTTCCAGGCGTTTCAATCCCTTCAGTTCCGGTTTCCCTCCATAAAGTTCGGTAACCCGGTTTCGGTTGAATCCAATGTTGAAGTCACTGGTCCACTGGAATTTTGAGGTACGGATGACATCTGCATTAAGACTGATTTCGAGGCCTTTATTATTGATGGCACCTACATTTTTATATTGTCCGGTGTAGCCTGATATATTGGGTAGCGGGGCATAGTACAGTAAGTCCGAGGTGTTTTTATTGTACAGGTCGATGGTGACTCCGAAGCGATCGAAGAACCGTGCGTCGATACCGATATTGGTGGTGTAACATTTCTCCCACGACAGGTCGGCATTCCCCATCTGTGAAGGGAAGTAAGCTACTTCGTCATTATACATCATTGAAGAATAGAGCGGGTAGTGTCCGTAGTATGCTCCGGGAGTGTTACCCAGAGAACCATAACTGACTCTCACTTTTAGTTGGTTGACAGACTCACGAAGAGATTCGAAAAAAGTTTCGTTCTGGATATTCCAGCCGCCACTGACTGTGAAGAAGTGTCCCATACGATTGTTTTTACCGAAACAAGATGATTCGTCCATGCGATACGATACTTGTCCCATGTAGCGGTTATCATAGTCGTAGTTGGCATTGAACAGTGCCGATTGGGTGGCAATGGCGTCTTTGTATCCACCGATGGATTTAATACCGGTTGTTACGTCCAGAATCTCTCTGCCGGGCTGTATGCCTCGTCCTTCGGCGGAAGTCGATTCGTAAAAGTGGCGGGTATATTCGTAAGCTCCCAGTGCGTTGACTTTGTGTTTGCCGAATGATTTCTCAAAACGTATCATTTGGTTGGTGAATTGCTTGGTCAGTAGTGAATTAGAGTTGGATAACGACCCTTTGTCCGATTGCCCCGAACGCGAACGCTTGTCCGTGTAGCTCTCGGAGCGGTTACTGATATAGCGAATATAGTTGTTTGACTCGAAACGCAACCAATCCGTAATCTGATAATTGAAATTAATGGTTCCGTCAACCGTCAGTTTTTTCGAACGGCTCCAGTTCCATTGCAGGTCATACATGTCGTTGATTCCGTCACGTCCTCTCCAGTCTTGTTCTTGTCCCGAGCGGATAGAACCGTCTTCATTGTAAGGGAAATCCCAAGGGAGGTAGAGATAAGTGTTGTACACGCTGCGTTGCTGACTGTCTGTACGTGAGAGCGAACCTGAAATCTTGGTTGACATGGTGAAGCGGTCTGTAAACTTCACATCATTGTTGGAACGGAAAGTGAAGCGGTCCAATGTAAAGTCCTTAATGGCTCCCTCTTCGCGGTAGTAGTCTGCCATAACAAAGGAACGCATACGACCGCTGCTTCCGGTATAGGTAATGTTTGCGTTGGTATATAATCCCGGTTTGGAAGCTTCTTTAAACCAGTCTGTGTTGGCGAAGGAACCTGTATAGTTTTGCCATTTTCCGTCATTACCGGCCTTCGCTCCATAGTATTCAGGAGTGTTCGGGTCGGTGTATTTCCCTGTCTGATAGTTTTTAATACGCTCCAAGGCCGCTTCGTCAAATACCAAACCTCCTCCATCGTTTGTGTTGGCACGGTTGAAGTATTGTGCGAAGGTATAAGAATCCACCATTTCCGGAATCTGAATTGCATCGGAGAAACGTACGTTACCCGAGTAATTCACACGAGTCTTACCGGACTTACCGCTCTTGGTTGTAATCATGATTACACCGAAAGAAGCACGTGCACCGTAGATAGAAGAAGAGGCGGCATCTTTTAATACTGAAATGTTTTCGATGTCATTCGGGTTCACTGTGTTCATGTCACCTTCGATGCCGTCGATCAATACCAACGGGCTTCCGCTCGAACCTTCGCCGATGGTACCGGCACCGCGGATATTGATACTGAGACTACTGTCCAGTGCGCCACCGCTATTACCTACTGACATATTCAATCCCGGAACCACACCTTGAAGGGCTTGTGATACGTTTTGTACCGGACGAGATTCGATTACTTTTGAGTCCACCATGCTGACAGAACCGGTTACATTCACCTTTTTCTGTGAGCCGTAACCTACTACTACGACTTCGTCCAACTGTTGAGAATCCTCTTTCAACGTCACACTGATAGGCTCGCTACTTGCTTTCACCGTAACGGTTTTGTATCCGATAAATGAAATTTGGATGGCGCCTCCTAGAGGGGCTTCGACCGAGAATTTTCCTTCCAGGTCGGTAATGGTACCTGTGTTGTTTGCGAGAACTTTTACGGCTACACCGATCATCGGTTCTCCGGTTTCATCTACTACAGTACCTTTTACTTTTACTTTAGCTTGTTGTACAGCTTCAATCGCGTGTTCTTCGTTAGTATCAGCCGTGGCTTGCTGAGGTGTTGCACACCAAAGCATGATAGAAGCGGCAATTGCCATTTTTAGGCGACTTGTTTCCCGAAGTCGTATCAGGCTTGGAAACAGGTTGGTTTTTTCTTTCATACACTAAATTGTTCGGTTAAACATAAATTTGAATAGTTTGTTTTTTGAGATTTTTCCGGTAAAGATCTATCTTGCCGGAAGTGATGTTTAAGTGTCTTTTTTGTTTCTACTCCATAAGCTTGTCTGATTAGGGTTATCTTATAATATCGTTTTTGTCTTGTCTGAGCTGTGCTGATGGTACGGAGTTATGACTATTATAAAGTACTCCAGGTACTTATTTTTGAGTAGATATATGAGAATAGCTATATAAGGGAAAAAGAGAGATAAAGGTAGTAATGCTTTTACTACCTACCCTTTATGTAGGAAATATGTGTATCAGATCTCCCCCTTATATTGTATGTTTATGACTGGAAATGGCCTTTTGTGTTCTACTTGAAGTCTACTTGGATTTAACGAAAAGACAAGAATAGCTATGGATGATGGAACATATTTTAGTATTTATGCAAAAAAAATCACTTAATTTTATGGTTTATTAAAATGAATGTTTACCTTTGCCGTAAGTATAGCTGATGAATTATGACTATACTGCTTAAGTTAACTTAATATTAGTAAATAAAAAGTTGCTTTGATTATTTCAGAATAAGTACCTGGAGAACTTTGCCTTTTTATATATTTCCCTATAACATCATTTCTCCCATTTTCTTATTATACCTACGTTGCCGATTGGCTTGATAATTGGTGATGTTTTCGTCTTGATTGACTTTAAGATATCGATA